>Ga0209514_10000823_pt1 | contig 59296 bp, 51 predicted proteins | sample Subgrocontami58m_FD_187452 | JGI IMG/M metagenome (GOLD analysis project Ga0209514, IMG submission 187452) | Subsurface groundwater microbial communities from S. Glens Falls, New York, USA - GMW37 contaminated, 5.8 m (SPAdes) (version 3) | ecosystem: Environmental > Aquatic > Deep subsurface >... | reverse complement strand
ACAGAGTAGAATGGTCAAAATGAATGTGCCGCTCGATAAAAAAGCATTGGAACACCTCGCGGAGCTTGCGCGCATTAAACTCTCGCCACAGGAAGAAGAAAAGCTCCTCAAGGACCTTGGCGCCATCCTCGGCCATTTTGAGTCGCTCAAGGAACTCGACACCAAAAACGTGGCACCGCTTACGGGCGGAACCACGCTGATAAACGTCTTCCGCGATGACGCCGAACGGGAGAACACCAACCAAGGCGCGGGCACAGAATCGTTCCCCGAGAAGCAGGATGGCTATCTTAAGGTGCCTCCTGTTTTCGAGTAAGTCCTAAACACGAAACTCTAATTTCTAAACAAATCCCAATGTTCAAAATCTCAATGTCCCAAACCATTAGGATTTCGATATTAGAATTTCGGATTTAACACAACATGTCGCATGTCGCATTGCACAATTTAACCATTAAGCGGTTCCACGAAGGACTCGTGAACAAAGAATTCACCGCGCTTGAAGCGGCGGAAAATTACTACGCGCGCATCCGTGAGAAAGACGCCAAAATCAACGCATACTTGAGCACGCGCGAAGAAGCCGCGCTCCGCGAGGCGGAAGCTGTTGACCTCGCCATCGCGAACGACGAAGAAGTGCCGATGCTCGCGGGCGTCCCTCTTGCCGTGAAAGACAATATACTCATAAAAGGCGAGGTTACTACTGCCGCGTCAAAAATTCTTGAGCACTACACCGCGAGTTATGACGCAACAGTAATCGCGAAACTCAAAGAACAAAAAGCGGTATTCCTCGGAAAGACAAATCTCGACGAATTCGCGATGGGCTCCTCCACGGAGAACTCCGCGTTCAAGGTTACAAAAAATCCGCATGACCCCGCGCGCGTCCCGGGCGGCTCGTCCGGCGGCTCCGCCGCCGCAGTCGCCTCCGACATGACCGTCGCCGCACTGGGGTCGGACACCGGCGGTTCCATCCGTCAGCCCGCCGCCTTCTGTGGCGTGGTGGGCTTGAAACCCACCTATGGCGCCGTCTCGCGCTCCGGGCTTATCGCCATGGCATCGAGCTTGGACCAAATCGGCACGATTGCAAAAACCGTTGAAGACGCGACGCTCCTTTTTGACGCCATCCGCGGGAAAGACCCGCTCGATGCGACGAGTACGGAACCGGAAAACATGGAGGCGTATCGCGAGGCGTTCCTCCGCCCGGATTTTTCCAAAATAAAAAAGCTTTGCGTGGGACTCCCTAAAGAATATCTTGAAGTGGAAGGACTCGACCCGGCGGTAGGCAGAGAGATTGAGCGCGCAATCGATAAAATAAAAGGCTTGGGAATCTCGGTGCAGGAAGTCTCGCTCCCCCATACGCGCTACGCGGTACCCTGCTACTATATCATCGTCCCCGCGGAAGTTTCCTCAAACCTCGCGCGCCTCGACGGCATCCGCTATTCACGAATTCCGGAACTTGATGCCGAAAAGCTTTCGCTCAAAGAGCTTTATTTTGCCCAGCGCGGAAAAGGATTCGGGCCCGAACCGAAACGCCGCATCATCCTCGGCTCTTTTGTGCTCTCTTCCGGTTACTACGACGCCTACTACGACAAAGCGCAGCGCGTCCGCGCCCTCATCAAGCATGATTTCGAGGAAGCTTTCGAAAAAGTTGACGTCCTCCTCACTCCCCTCACCCCCACGCTTCCCTTCAAAATCGGCGAGAAAGTGAACGACCCGCTCGCCATGTACCTCGAAGACATTTTCACGCTCACCCTTAATCTCGCCGGACTCCCCGGGCTTTCGCTCCCCGTGGATAAGAACTTTGCATCGCTCCCCGTCGGCTTCCAGCTTATCGGCAAACCTTTTCACGAACCGGACATCCTGGGACTCGGCAGATTGTACGAGGAAACAGTATAAAAAACTTATCCACACCCCTTCCTTGACCTCCTGTCAAGAAAATTTAGAATGTAAGTAAGCTCCTCGAAAAGTAAAAACTACTGAGGATGCTGTCCTGCACAAGCAGGAAAAAACGCGGTCAAGAACCGCACCAATTTCGAAGGCCCCAAAGTACTTTTCTCAACTAAGGGGCCTTTGTTTTTCTTTCACGATTAGCAATCACTGACTTGATTGCTAATACGAATACAATTTAAGCAAATACGGACAATCAATTTTCTCGTGAATATGGGACATGCGTTCAGTCTACCAGATTCTCTCGGCGCAGCCTCTATCTTCTCTCTATAATAAAAGCGCGTAGCACTATTCCTTGTAGTTTCCCGAGGGCACGAAGCCTTTTTCTTGCGGGGGTTCTCGCAGGCGTGGCAAGATTGGTGTCCGCAGGACTTGCCGCGCCGAGAGACAGCGGGCTCCGACCGCTGGAGTCGGAGAACCGCGTCCCCGCAAGAAATATGGCGAGTGCTACTTATCCACAGTTTTCCCCCACCCTATGTTCTATACTAAAGTAAAGGCCAAATTAATCGGCGAATTTTATTTTCGCCAGCAATTTAAACAATGAAGCGTACGACGTCGGAGGCAATGTGGGTTGCGGGTTTCGTCGTCCTGCTTTTCGGAGCGGGATTTTTTGTGTCGAATAATTATGCGGAGGCGTTCGGCATCCGTGCCGCGTTCCGCAACGGGCCTCAATTTTATTCCGTCCTTTTTGACGGGAGCGTGGCGAGTTCCACCGCCACATCAAGCCGGGTCGTCGTAAACGACGGCACACCGACCACCACAATGGTGATGACCGACAACAACCAAGTCCAACTCCTTTTCGGCACCGCAAGCGGCACAGTCACCATCGGCGACACGGTAACAGTCTCCGCAAACATCACCGACACCTTAAGCAACGCGAATTCCTCGACCACTGCCCAGACACTCCTTCCGGCGGTGAAAATCGCCTCCGTCCGCGCAGGGTTCGGGAACAACAACTTGGATGAATATCTCATTCTCTACAACCAAATGGGCACAGCATGGACCGCAAGCGGCACGCTCTACCTCCATGTCGCGCGAGGAGGAATAGATAATCCTCTTCCCCTTTCGTTTACCACGACCACCATCCCCGGCAACGGCTTCTTCCTTATCGCCTCACAGTACGGCTACAACGGCGGGGTTTCACCTGATGCCTTCTACAGCACCTCGACGAACGCCCTTCCTTCCACATCAACCGCAATTTATATCAACACTACCTCCACCGCGTGGGTGAATATCATCGACAAAGTGGAATGGGGAAGCGCAGCGCAAATCACCACGTCCACGAATGCAACTTCCACCTTTGCGCCGGCAGTGGCAGTCACAGGACTTCCGAACGACAACGTCCTCATCCGAAAAGCGACCACCGGCTCCGCCCCAAGCCAGGTTGCAACGGGAGGCGCCGACAGCAACAAGGGAGCGAGCTACGATACGAGGAACAACAGTACCGACTTCGTCGTAGTGAGCTCCACGCAGGTGACCATAAAAAACTCGCAAAGCCCGAAGGAGTTTCCGTTCAGCGGCGGGCAGCAGGATACCACGGCACCCACGGTGGGAGGGTCGTTCCCAAGCGGTGCGAACGGCGAGATGGTGCCCACCGACCTTATGTCCATCAACTTCGGGTTTACGAAACCCGTAAATCCATCGACCGTCAGCACCTCCACTGTTTCCCTCGTACGCCAAGGGCAAAACACCAACCTCTGCACGAGCGTTTCGTACAGCAACACGTCTTCGTTTGGACCGCCCGGGCAGTGTACGCTCGCTTCGGGAACACTCACCGCAGGCACCACGTACGTATTCACCATCAAAGGCTCGAGCTCCACGCCGAATGTGTCCGACTTTTCCGGAAATGCCTTAAAACAGCCTGCGGGCTCGAACCCTGGCCAGCGCGGCACCGCAACCCACGATTACCAAATCACCTTCTCTCCGGTGAGCGGGTTTGCCCGCACGCCCACGGTTCCCCCGAGTGTGGTGGGAACTTTCCCCTCGGCCGGAGGCGCGGGGCTTCCCACGAATATCACCAAAGTTTCCGCGACTTTTTCCCAAGCGATGGATGCGACTTCCTTTGGGGGGGTGGCGCTCGTCGCCGCAAGTGGGGGTTCAAACCTCTTGAATAACGCTTCGGGGACCCTTTCCGCAGACGGGCTTACGGGAACCATTCCCATAAGCGGGAGCCTCACCGCCGGCACTGCCTACATCCTTACCATTCCCACGACGGTTAAAAACAGCAACAACGTGCCACTTCCCTCCCCGTTCGTCGCAAGCTTCACCTTTGGCTCCGGCACGGACAGTACGGGACCCAAGGTCTTGGGCAAGCTCCCGAATATTGCAACCGGCGTGCCCGTAAACGCGACGGACATTCACGCCTCGACCGACGACAGCTTGGACCCCTCGACCATCACCTCCTCAAGCGTCCAAGTCGCCGACGCCGCGGGAAACGTCATCCCTGGGACCGCAAGTTACAACGCGCTCGCGAAGGAAATCGTCTGGAACGGCAGCAATGTCTTCCAGCCCTCGACGAGCTACACCGTAACTCTAAACGCCTCGGGCACCACCCCGTCGGTCAAAAATGTGGCGGGGCTAGCACTTCAGGACAACGACGGCTCGGCAAATGCCAAATACCAGTTCTCCTTCACCACGGGTTCGGCGGACTCGACGGGTCCCGGCGTACTCTTCGCCAATGCGAACGGCTTCTCGGTCGCGGTGAGCTTCGATGAGGGCGTGAAAGAAACCCAGGCGAAGGACCTTGCGAACTACACGCTCACAAACGGCACTTCTTCGGTAAGTCTTTCGGCGCTGAACGGCCACACCATAACGTACGACGGCACCACGCGCACCGCAACCATCAACAGCGTGACCCTTACCCCGGGAAATACGTTCGTCGTCACCGTCGCAAACGTCCGCGACCTGTCGAACAACCTGATTGATGCGACGAAGGCGAGCTTCAGCGGCACCGTCCAGGTCTCGACCGTAAACGGAGGGAGCATTGGGGTGGGCGGCGGATTCATTAAATCTTCGGGTGGCGTTCCCACGGGATTTTCCACGAGCACGTTCAGCTTTATGCCGCAACCCTCCGTCCGACCCTTCAACACGCTCGCAGGATTCACTTCGACCTACGGGGTCGACGTTCCCCTCACCAAGCAGATTGCCGCAAGCGGCAAAGTCATTCTCACATTCCCCTCTTCCTTCACGCTCGCGAACGCGGCAGTGGACTCCTTCAGCCCTGCGAACAGCGACATCAATGGTCCGGGAACAGGTACCGTAACCATCTCAACCACCACGAACAACGATGTCTCTCACACTATCACGGTCGTCTTGGGTGCAACCGCCACAGGAGCCACATTCGACTTCCTGCACTTCGACCTCTCGGGCATCCAAAACTCCCCCGTGCCGAACACCACAAACGGCTACAACGTGGACATCCGCACGGTGAACGGCACGACGACGCTCGAATCCATGACCTCGAAGCCCTTCTTCATCACCGGTGGAGGCGACAATGTGGGCAATCTTACCGTAAGCGTTGCCGCAAGCGGGGCCACGGGAGGAACCGCCACCATCTACCTCTTCTCCCCGCAAACAGGCCCGCTTTCGTCCTCCACGACCGCCTTCGCTTCCGGAGCTGCCACCACGACATTCGCAAATCTCCCGAACGGCACGTATAACCTGATGACTGACCCGATAATCACCTTAACCGGCGGCGTCTTCCTCGGGCAATCGATGCCTACGCCCGTCACCGTCTCAAGCACGAGCTCCAAGGCGCTCACGTTCTCTGCGATGGGCGCGGGCTCGGCCTCAAGCACGGTGAATATCAACGCGTCCGCGGCGGGCAAGAAAATAAGCGTCTTTGCGGGAGGCCCGGCAGGATTCGTGGATATCGCGACAAGCACAATAAACGGCACCACTTCAGTCGTGATCTACTACCCCGCAAACGGCGAGTACACCATAGGCATAGGGCCCCAGATGAACAAAACATTTATGGGTCCGCCTCCCGCGCCGGATTACGTCATGCCGCAACCCGTCCGCGTAACCGTGGCGGGAGGACTGGCATCACAAAAAACAATCAACTTCTCGCTTGCCGCCGCAGGACTCACCATAAGCGGCACCGTGAAAGACGGCTCAAATAAAGTGATTGCGAATGCAAATGTGTTCGCCTATTCCCCCCAAGGAGGATTCGGGACATTCGGGCAAAGCGGCTCGGACGGGAGCTTCTCGCTCAAAGTCGCCGCCGGAAGCTTCAAGATTGGAGCGAATTCGCCCGGCTTCCCCTCGAGCCAGGATACGCCCCTCGTAGTAACTCCCGCGGGGGATATGTTCGTGAACGGTTCAAACGCTTCTTCGAGCTCGGTGAGTCTTAAACTAAGCAAACCCTCGACGAGCATCAGCGGCACGGTTTCGGACGGCACCAGTCCCGTCCAAGGCGCACAAGTATGGGCATACTGCGACTTCAACACCCCGGGGAACTCCTGCTTCGGCCCGAACGGGCACGCGGAAGCGCAAACCGGCTCGGACGGCACCTACACGCTCTACGTGGGGAACGGCACATGGAGAGTGGCCGCGTTCATTCCCCAATACGGAAAGCAGCCGGAAATCAGCGTGACGGTCTCTGGAAGCGACGTATCCAGTAAGAATTTCTCCCCTTCCTCCACCGGCTCCTTCAAGTCGGTAAGCGGCACGGTCTGCACGAATACCACGAGCGACTGCAGCGGCGGCACAGGAGTCGCAAGCGCGAACGTCCGCATTGAGGGAACGGATGCGAGCGGCAACTTCTATTCAAACAGTACTTTCTCGGGAAGCGACGGTACCTATTCCTTTGCGAGCGTCCCTGCGGGAAGCGGTTCAAGCTACACCGTACGAGGATTCGCGCCCACCCTAGGGGAACTCGCGCCCACCGCCGCCTTCAACGTGAACGCCTCGAATGTTACCAGCAAGGACCTGGTGGTGAAAGCCGGCCGCTCGCTCACCGTAAACCTCGCGGGTAACCCCTCGAGCTTCGACATGTTCATAAAGTTCACGAACACTACGAACGGCTTCGGCAACTTCCTAAACTTCCGCAACAACACCTCCGGCACCATCCAATTGTCGAACGGAGCCACGTATTCGCTTGACATGCGCGCTCCCGGCTTCACCCTCTCGGGAAGCAACATCGCGACAAGCTCCGGCACCGTGGGCTACACGGCGGCGACAAGCCAGCTTAACCTTACCTCCGGGAGCGACGCGGTAGTCCTTGCGCTCACCTTCCCGACGTCGACCCCCATTGCGGGAACGACGAGAGATGGAAACAGCACGGCAGTACCCAACGCCTGGGTGGATGTTTCGAACACCTCCGGTGCCCACTTCGGCACCCAGTCAAATGCGAGCGGCACCTACTCGCTCTCCCTCCAGAGCGGCTCGTACACCATCACTGCCTACGCGCCGGGCTACCTCCCGACTCCGAAGTCCCTCACCATTTCCTCGACAAGCACGGTCACCTTGGGTACTACGGTAACCGCCACAAGCTCGGTCAATATGACGCTCACGCAGGCCACGCTCATGATCTCCGGCACCATCATCGCGGGCGGAAATGCGGGCTCGGGCGCCTTCGTGAAGGGCTCGCGGGCGGGTGGCGGGACCACGGTTGCGGTTGCAAGCGCCGACGGCACCTACTCGCTCCCCGTCTCTGCGGGCACGTGGACCATCACTGCAACCGTCGACGGCTATGCAAGCGGAGGCTATGCCTCGAACCCCGTCGTCATCACCAACAGCTCAACAACGAACGTAAACATCGGGCTCACCACCACCGTTGCGACTGCCGCACCAGTCGCCGAATCAATCACGCCGTCCCAGGGAGGGACGCTCCGGAATTCTTCAGGTACGCTTGAAGTGAGCATTCCGGCGAACGCTTTGGGCTCCTCTGCAAATTCCGGACAGGTGAAAGCCACTGAGGCAACAAGTCTCGTACGAACCTCGACCGCGAGGCCCATCGGCAAAGGGCAGGACATCAAGGCGTACGACTCTTCGAACAATTCGATTACCACGCTGAACGATAACGTAACCATCTCGCTTGATATCGCGAGTTCGAGCTTCTCTTCGGAGAGCATTACTTCAAGTTCCACCGCAGCGAAACTTAAAATCGGCTACTTTGATACGTCCTTGGGCGATTGGATACCGCTTTCGACGACGGTAAGCTACGAGGACGTGAACGGCGCGCCGGTCACGCCGAATGCCACGCTCTCGAACGTGGACCACATTACGCTCTCCGCTCCCACAAGACACTTCTCGATTTTCGGGGCAATCTCACCCACGGAATCGGTGGGGCCAAGCGCGCCGTCAAGCGTAAGCGCCACGGTTACGAACCGCCAAATCATCGTGAGCTGGACCGCGCCCACCACAAACAGCGACGGGAGCTCCTTGACTGACCTTATGGAATACGAGATTTACCGCGACACCTCCTCAAGCGGTGACTTTACAACGCAAATCAACACGTCGCAGGTTGCAAGCGGCACTTTGAGCTTCACCGACCCTGCGCCTTCCGTCGCCACCACGTATTACTACAAAGTAACCGCAGCGGACACAAGCGGCAACGAATCCTCCAAGTCGTCTGCGACCAACGGCGCCACTATCCCCACGCTGGGCGGGAACGTCGGCTCGGGCGGCGCGACATCCGGCGGCGGAGGGGGTGGAGGAGGAGGCGGTGGATATGTCGCCCCGACAACACCGACCACGCCAACAATTCCCTCTGCAACCACGCCTACAATAACCGCACAGCCCACAACCCCCAGAATGAGGCCAGCAACTCCGTCGGCGGCGGTCGTTGCGCCCTTCACTGCGATTTCGGTTTCCCCCGCACTCATCCCCGCAAGGATTCTTTCCCCAGGCATGCAAAGCAACGAAGTTCAAAGGCTTCAGCAACTCCTCGCGCAAGACAGGTCGCTCTATCCTGAAGGACAAGTAACCGGATACTACGGGAAACTCACGCAACGCGCAGTGGAACGGTTCCAGAAGAAATACGGCATCGTTTCGTCGGGAACCCCTGAAACGACCGGATACGGAAAACTGGGGCCGAGAACACTTGCGAAGATGAAGGAGGTGTTTAGCGGCGCTACTGTCCCGACCCAAGTCGGGACTCCGACGACGGTCGGAGCAGCGCCCGCAAACGCCTCGGCAATCCAAGCACAAATTCAGGTACTCCAGGCACAGCTTCAGGAACTCCTAAAGAAACTGAATAACAGATAATATCCCGCGCTGACAGAATGATTCCCCGTCCCGCCAGTCCATGGACTGGCGGGACGGGGTTTTTGTTTCCCGACTATGCAACTTACCCGATTCGTACCCCCTGAATCTGCCCCTGATTCAATTTCACCGCGATACTTCCGTGAATCCGTTGCGTGGTGCCCACACGCCCCTTGCACGCGGGGCAAAAGATTTCCACGCCAAGCTCCACCCCTTCGGGAATCCCGACGTAGTCCGCAAGAAGCCTGCCGATGAAGCACTTGATGAGTCTCCCCGTCCCCGCTTTCTGGTATTTAAAAAGCCTATTCCCACAACGGCAGGAAACGGTAATAGTGGTGATGCGCACAGGCATACCAGCATTGTAGCAAACGTCCGCATCATACCACTTCTGCCTGATAACACTCCTCGCAATAGACAATTTCCTTCCTATCCGACCCGTACGCCGTCTCGAACTGATTCGAACAAGGATTCGCGCCGTGGGAATGCGCTGCGGTATTCGCATAAGAACCGTTCTTCGATTTCGCCCCGGCGCACTCACATGCGCGCGGATAGAGTTCCAGCCCCGTACGTTGCGCGAGACGCTCAAACGTCCGGCAATTGTGGCAAAGCCGCGGCAGAGGCACGCCGAGCTTCCGGTAGAAAGTAAGCTCGTCGGGGAGAATCCGGAACGCGGTGGTGCAAAGCTGATTGCACACTCCCCCGTGTACGCAAGCGATCACCTCGTTTATGATTGAATCCGGTGCTTCGCTGATACCGTCCGGTAACTCATCCGGACGCTTCGTAACCTTATAGTCCCGCGCGGAAGTTTCCCGCCATGCGTATCCTTGCGCCGTTGCTTCCTCCTTCCCAAGCGGGAAGTATTCCTGCGCCATGGATTCGTTATACCCCACCGGACTTAACTCTATGGGGAAAAACTCGCCGTATTTATATATTCTTCCAGCTTTATCTTTGTAGGGCATCGCGTCCATATGCGCGCGAATCTTCGGCAAGAGCGTCTCATATTCCTCTTTTGAATACTGCTTGTTTAAGATGCAATATTGCTTTTTCCGCACGCCCACGCACCCGAACAAATAACTTACGCCGCTACAGACCATCGAATACTCAACGTCATGCGCATCCTCCTGCGTGAAAAGGCAAAACTTCACGTTCTGCGTGCCGATGCCGCACGCATGGCACTCATACATAAGCTGCCCGTTGTCGCCCCAAATAGACCAGTCATAGCAATCTTTCGAACCCGGCACTTCTTGCAAGTATTGGCAAAACTTCAAATTTTCCCCTTCGCGCACGAGGAATGAATTGTGGACGTTTTTTGACTGGTCGATATAATTCCCGCTCACGCGCACGTTGTGAAGCCCCTCAAGAAATTTATTCGGGAACTTCAACCAGAACTCTCTCGCCTGCGCTTCTGTCTTTTGGAATTGCGCGTAAGAACCAAGATTTAGTTCTTTCAGCTTCGCGAGGTACTCTTCCTTTGAGTACTGCTCGTTCCACATGCAGTACTGCTTCTTCCGGAGCCCGACGCAACCGAGGCAATCCGAACATCCCGCGCAGTTTTTTGAAAACCATATATTGAACGAATTTTCGCAGTTTGCGCATCCCACGTTCTTGTTTCCGGACGTAACCCAGAAGCAGTCGTAGCAGGACTCGCTCTTCGCGAGGTGGGACACATCTACGCAGTCTCTGCACTGCGTGATGCCATGGCTGTACATGCAATCCTCCGAAAGATTGCCGTTGAAGCACAGATAACAATTCTTCGGGTCGGTGAAATTGTTGCTGTAATCGCTCCGCACGCCGTTCACCACGTTCAGATTCTTGAGCGGCACTTCATGGAGAAGCTCGTTGAATTGCTCGAAGAAAGGCCTACTAAAGTCATACTCGCGTCCGTATGAGAGCGGGTCCCACTGGTCACTCACCCATACGTCCCGTTCATACACTTTATAGCCAGCCTTACTCGCCAGAACCGCAGCAGAGGCGGGCTTGCCCGCCAAAGCAGTAGCGTCGGCGGGTGCATACATTGAAAAAATATCCTTCCCCGAAAAATCGCTTTTTCGTTTATACAAAATCCTCTCATTCCGGAACGCCATCCGTCGCTGGGCGCGGCAGAGCCAGCAAAAGGTCGGCGGCGGCACGCTCACCTTCTCGTAAAAGTCAGCGTCTTCTGAGGTTATAGTGAATGCCTGACGACAATTTTGACACTGCCGAGTTTCGTTATTCATATAATCTTTGAACAACGAAACTCCCCAACCCGCATATCCTGTCTTTTCCCATGGGCGCACAAAACTCCACGGGAGTGTCCGTGGGAAAGCATTGGATCATTCTGAAAACCTTTTCTTTAAAAACAACGATTAACTCTTTTCCGTTATAAAGGTGGGCATAAAAGGGTGCGTCGCTCCTTAAATTACTCTGGATCTTATCAATAACTTCTTGGAGTTTACTTGCTTCAGTTTCAATGCCAAAACAGATCCAGCCATTTTTCACGTCATTCCGCTTGGAAAAAATATTAAACTGGTTTACGAAATTCGGATCGTCAAACTCCGCATCGAGGATAATACCATGATATACATCACTCACTTCTCAAGCATAGCACGCAACAATCAATACCCCTATCGGTAAGCAAAACCAACCCAAAAGGATAAGTATTTTCCTAACGCGCGGCATCGTGGACAACGTTAGAACCATTATTCAACGACAAAATGAGTATATTTGTATCCCAGACTTGAGCAAATTATAAAGCTATAGCCCCCGCAAATCAAATCCCCGACATCGCGTAATCGAATTTTTTGCCGCTAATTTTTTTCTGGAATAACATCGTAAGCTCGTCAAAAGTTGCAACACATTGATTGGCCGTTGCCTCTTTCGCCGTTTTCCATACTTTTTCCTGCGGGTTCTGGTCGGGCGCGTATGGTGGCAGCCACACAAGGCGAATGTCTTTAAGCTCCCTCCCCAAGAGTTTCCGCAGTTCCTTCCCGCGGTGCCATTTCGCGTTGTCCCAGACAAGCGCGAGTTTTTTCTTCGGGTATCGTTTCACCAGTTCCCGCAGCGCGCCCACAATGTTCTCCGTATCCTGCCAATCAAGCAGGATGAGTTCCTCCGTGCCGTCGTCAAGGTTGAGCGCCCCGAAGTAATGCTGCCGATCCTTTTTCCGGTTCACGCGAAGGACTGTTTTCTCACCTTTCTTGATCCACGCCCTCCGGAACTCGGTCTCAAAGCAGAGCGAACACTCGTCAGCGGCGAATATGATATGGCCCGCACGCCGAAAACTGTCGATTTCCCTTTGTATTTCAACCATTCTTTTCTCCACTAATGCGTCATCCCTCCGCTTGTCGAACCCTTCGGGCAGTTTGAACGACAGGTTGCCGATGGCGAGCACATGATGGTAGGAGCGGTCGGATTCGTAGACAACGCCGTATGAGGCGGACAGATATTCCTTGATCCGGGAAACACTCCAGAACCCGGCGGGAAGACCTTTATCTTCCGGCGGCCTCTGGAGCGTTTCCTGTATTTCTTTGCGCTGTTCGCCGGTCAGCTTGGCAGCATTCTCGTTGCCCGCATAGGCGGGAAAGATGCTCGAAACCCTCGTTTTTTCAAATGCTTTCATCCAATCCCGGACGGTGTTCTTGTCACGGACCAGTATGGCGGCGATATCGGGGACTGATCGTCCCTGCATCGCGGGCGTGACGGCATGCGCCCGATCCCGGATAAGCCGTGTTCCCGACTTTTGGTAATGCCCGACTAATACCTCGTATTCGGCCTCATTCTTCGCGATGGAAAGCACTATCTCATTATACCGAAATGTCGGGGATTTGATTTGCGGGAGCTATATCTCAAAAAAATTAAAGCATATCCAACGCTCTCCACACGTCATCTTCGCTAATACCGTAATCCAGTAGTTGTTTGAAAATTCTCTGATTGTGTTGTTTCCCCAAACTCTTTTGAATAGTTGTTATAAAACCCCTCGTATCAGAGGGGTCTGGAAATTTTGGATTGCGAATAACGCCGTGCGAGCCCTTTCCCCACGAGTTACTAAAATCCAGTCCTAATTTTCGAGCGGCTTTCCCCCAGTCATTTTGTCTTATCTTTCCTACACCCTGCCACAAATCCTTACGTTCAATTCTTTCTTCAGCCATAACATCATAATTTCAACGCTATGCGAATACCCTTTCTTCTTCCACAACAACCGGCTCTCCAGTATTTTTGAGCAAGCTATCTTTTGAAAGATATGGGGGAATACCAAACGCAGTAAAGATAGCATCTTTTATCTGCGAGTTAATTTCCTCATCTGTTGTTTTCGAGTCAGTCCCGCCAGTAATAATACCCTTAAGGTTTTCACACTCTGCTATCCACCCCTCGCTATTTTTTTGAACTTTGAAACGCAAACTGCCGCCCATCTTCTGTATCTCGTTGCGCATACCTTGAACACGATAATTTCGCTCCGCTTCAATAGGGAAATTAAAAAGTTTTGCTAAATTGTATTGAGTTTTTCGGAACATTTTACTATTAAAATAATTATAGCAGTTCGTTTTTTTGCTTGCTGTGGAGAACTACTACCATAGCCCCAACTTCTGCTTTGGTCAATTGGGGCTATATTATACGTTTTATAAACTTATATGTCAAAATCCACCCCGCCGCTCACCATGCATGGCTATCCCTCATCCGAACCGCGTGCTTCCGGTTCACGAGCTTGAGAAGCGCCGCATGCGGGCAGGTCGATATTTCGATAACGGAAAGACCGCGTATTTCATTGAAAAACATTTTGGCGTATCCTCCGCCACTGCCCGCGAATGGAGGACACGATGGCAGAACGGAACTCTAAAAGCAGGTCATCAAGGCAACGCCTCCAAGCTTACGGAAGCGCAAAAGAAAGATGTAGCGAAGCGCATTCTTACCGGCTACAAACCACTCGAAGCGGAATACTTAAGGTTAGAACCAGAAAAAACTCTTGCGACCACTGGACGAAATAATGCTTTGACATCAATTCGTCTACGATGGCGCGGGCGACCGGATTCGAACCGGCGATTTGTCCCGTGACAGGGGACCGAGGACGGCCGCTCCTCTACGCCCGCAACTCCACTACTATAAAAAACTTTCCCTTAATTTACAACCGAAGCGGACATGTGAGGAATTATGAACTACTACACTATGTAACGATCGTTCAACAGTGTAGTGATTCAGAGAAAAGAAAAGAGGTTACTGTAACAGCTTCAAAAACTCCTTCTCGCCGAGAATTGTTATTCCCAATTCTTTCGCTTTCTCGTACTTTGAGCCCGGCTCGGCTCCCGCCACCACGTAGTCGGTTTTTTTGCTCACTGACTCCGCTACGTCGCCGCCCAGCGCGCGAATCTTCTCTTTCGCCGCCTGGCGCGACATGGATGCAAGCGTCCCAGTGAGCACGAAGGTCTTGCCGGATAACCGATGACTTATGACTGATGACTTATGACTTTCAATCTGTACTCCCGCCTTGTCGAGCCGTTCGATAAGCTTCACGTTCCTCGGTTCGCGAAACCACTCGTGGATGCTCGCCGCCACTTTCGGCCCCACATCCGGAATTTCCTGCAAGTCATCGGGCGTCATCCTATGAAATACCTTGAGGATATCGGCCGGCTTGATACTTGCTCCTTGCTCCTTGATGCTTACACTCGCCAGCACATTCGCCGTTTCTTCCCCCACATGTAAGATACCCAATGCAAAAAGAAACCTCGGCAACGATACCTTCTTCTTTTTTTCCACCTCCCGCACGATATTTTCCGCCGATTTCTCGCCAAACCGCTCAAGCACCGCGATATCCCCCTTCTCAAGCGTGAATATATCCGCCGCGTCCGTGATGAGTCCCTCATCGAGAAAGCGGTCAATTATTTTTGCCCCAAGCCCCTCAATGTTAAAAGCGCCTCGCGCGACAAAGTGATAGAGCGCCTCGCGATGCTTTGCGCCGCACGTGGGGCTCGCACAACGATACGCCACTCCATCTCGCACGACCGGCGACCCGTCCACAGGGCATCGCGAGGGCATCTTGAATTCTTTTTCTTTGCCGGTCCGTAGCGCGGTCAACACTTTCACCACTTGCGGTATCACGTCACCCGCGCGGCTCACGATAACGGTGTCACCAATCTTCAGCCCCAGCCGCGCCACCTCGTCGGCATTATGGAGCGTCGCGTGAGTGATAGTTACGCCTCCAACCTCCACCGGACGGAGCACCGCAACCGGGGTAAGCACGCCGGTGCGCCCCACTTGCACCTTGACGTCCTCAACCACCGTTGTCGCTTCGCGCGGCGAGAATTTGTACGCAACCGCCGCCCGTGGCGCTTTCCCGATAATTCCCGCCTGCGCGTATATTTTGTTGTCGTCTAACGTCACCACGATACCGTCTATTTCATACGGCAATTTTTCGCGGAGCTTTTTCACCGTTTCATGAAACGCAAATGCCTCTTCGAGTGTCCGTACGCTTTTGCCGTGGGGATTCGTTTTGATGCCGAATTTGTTGAGCGCCGCATACTCCGCACTGTGGGAAGGATAATGCTTCAAGTATTCGCTTTCCTCCCCGTCTCTCCCCGCAATGCCGTAGGCAAAGAAATCAAGTTTCCGGCTTGCGCTGATGCTCGGGTCAAGCTGGCGAATGGCGCCTGCCGCCACATTCCGCGGATTCGCATACTGCTTCTCCCCCGCTTTTTCTTGCTCCTTGTTAATTCGCGCGAACTCTTTCTTCGTCAAAAACACCTCGCCGCGCACGAAAAGTTCCGGCGGCGCGCTTCCTTCAAGTCGCAAAGGTATCGCCTCGATGGTTTTGAGGTTCTGCGTCACGTCCTCGCCCGTGAATCCGTCGCCGCGCGTCGAGCCCTGCACAAATACCCCGTCCCGGTAGATAAGCTCTACCGCCAAGCCGTCCATTTTCAGATCGCAATAGAACGCCGAGACGCTCGAATGCCTACCAAATTTGACCGCATTTGAATCTAATATTCGAGACTCATTTGATTTGATTTGTTTCTTATTCGAGCGAAGCACGTTCTCCAGCCGCTCGAGCCACGCTTTCATATCTTCTTCCGAGAATGCGTCTTCAAGCGAATTCATCCTCCGGCGCCCCTCCCGCGTGACTTTCTTGAATTCGGGAAGCGGCTTCCCCGCCACCCGCTGGGTGGGAGAGTCCGGCGTAATGAACTGCGGGAATTGCTGCTCCAAGTCGAAAAGTTCTTTTTTTAGCGAATCCAACGCCTCGTCCGAAATGAGCGACTTATCACGCACGTGATACGCGTACCGATACCGGTTAATCTCGTGCTTCAGTTTTCCGATGCGGCGCTTTGCATCCTGCGTTGTCATGGGGTACTTGGAGGTGGGGGTTTGGGAGGCGGAAGATTGGGAGGCACGAATGGCTTGACTTCAGATATTGTGAAAATCCGGTTCGCGCCGCGGAATTTTCCGGAAGCAATGACGGAGTAGACGTTGTTTCTGTCTTTGCAATCAAACCCGCCTTCCTTAACCTTGGTCTTACCCTTGTCATGGCACACCACCTCTACCTCCGCAGTGTTCGTGAGCAGCTTGAGGGGCGGTACGTCTTTATCCGGATGGGTATATTTGTATAAAGCCCACTCAATACCCGCATCCGCCGCCGCAATCGCGGCGGTGGATGCATTGAGGTCCGTCGCCTGCCGGATTTGCGATGTCATCAAAACTCCCGCCACCACCGTCGCCGCGAGGAAAATGCCGCCCATCGTGAGCACGGCGAGAATCATGGCTTGCCCTCGCACCAGTCGGTGCGGGGCTTGTCCGGTAGAATTATAAAAAGACCTGGGCATTATGGGTTTGGGTTAAGGGGTGGAGCCGTATTATACACATCGCACGCTGTCGTCGTCTTGTTCAATTCAACCCGCCCTAACTCGGGAGGGTCTTCACTTTGTCCTTTGCAATCCCCGTCAAAACTCTTCATATAATTCCCGAGGGGCAATTCATCCACGCAATACTGCCCCTCCGCAAGCGTCACCGCAGTCCCTTTCTTTGAACCCGCGAAAAGGCACACATCCGGCTTATTGGGTGTGCTTTTCATGAATTCGCCGCAGACTCCCTTTTTGAGCTGCTCTATTGCGTTATTCCACTGCTCTTCGCTGTAATTAAGAGGTCTCCCGCACGGACGCACCTTATGCCCCACCACCGCCATAGTAAAATCCGAGGCAATGGCATTGCCGCTCGCCGGTATATTGCCGCTGGCAGGTATATTGATGACGCCCTTCCTCACCGTTAAGGTCGGCGGGTCGTCGTCCATAAGCCGTGCGCTTACCGTCGTCTGCAGTTGCACCGGGCTTCCCGAAACGCCCGGGTCGGTGGTGCTCGCCACCACCTCAAGCGCAATGGTGATGCGAGGCGGGAATCCGTCTTTCTTATCAGTCCCTTTCACGTCAAAGGAGACATTCGTAACCCTCACGTTGTCGCCGGTGATTTTCCCTTCTACGACAGGAACAAACCCGGCCCCTATCACGACGCGACGCGCGATGCGCCATAATTCACCCCGGTCTTTTCGCCATACGTAGAAAACTATCTCGCCCTTCGCATTTGTAAATAAATAATTGGCATATTCGCCAGGCTGAATCGAGAATCCCACGCCAGTCCGTATCTCGCGCGCCATCGTCTCGAGCGCCAAGCTCACATTGCTGTTCACCGCCAAAAGAAGCTGCGCCTGCCGCTGCGTGCGGAGCGCCCGCGCGAAACCTCCCACCGCAATCGTCACGACCACGCTGAAAAGCCCGATAGCAACAAGCATTTCCACAATCGTGAATCCCGTGCGGGCTTTGAATCCACCGACTAACGGACAGTTTTTAGTTTTACGCGTGATTGTCATTCTGATTTTCTCTACTACCTACCACCTACTACCTACTACTTACTATTTCTAGGGTCTTGCCCAATTGTAAAAGTGGTCCTCGACGTTCACCTCGAATTGCCCTCCTCCGCGCGTGGTCCAGTTCACAAAAGAGTTTACGCGAAGCTCGTTGGGCGGGTTTGATGCGGGCTCACCCGGGTGCCATATGGGAAACACCTCAATCCGCCGCAGGAAAGAGGTTTTCTTTCCTCCAAACGGATACCCGTAACGCCCCTTTTCATCACGCGAAAGCGGTGTAGCAATATAAGGAGTTCCCCGAAAAGTTCTCGTCGCAAACACTTCGCCCGGGCACTGGGGAGGACGAAGGCGCAATTGCCAATCGGTTTCAAATATTGCCGCAGTTTTAAATCCCGCATTCCACGCGCAATCCACGCCGCGATTCTGCCCGTAGGCAATGTTCGCATCCACCACGTTCTTCACGATTTCCACCCCCTCAAGCGCGAGATAATTCGCGGTATAGGTATCCGACACCACGCGGTTCAAGCTCAATGAATTCGCAAGAAGCGTAAGGAGTCCCAAAAAACCAAAGACGAGAACGCCCAACGCCACCATTGCCTCAACAATGTAAAACCCGGCAGTAAACCCTCCCCTCCCCATATTCCATATTCTATATTCCATATTCTTTGTTAAAAATTCACCCCTCCCGCGGTGCTTACCGTAACCGTGGTTGCCGCTTTCCCATCAACCGTCTCAAGCGTAAGCGTGCCGCGCGAAGCGGAAGGTGCGCCGCTCCCGTCGGTCCAAATGAACGTCTGCGGGTCCGGCGCAAGGAAAAACACGCGGTCGAGTTTCCCAACGTCAGCACGCAAGCGCACCTCAGAGTCAAAAACAATCTCTTCTTTGGTAGAAACCCCATCCTTCCCTCCCACAAAATCCGAAAACTGCCGAAGCGTGCCGTCCGCTTTTTTGCACACCTCAACTCCCTCGGGCGGCAACTCGCCTACCTCTGGGGTAAGAGAGTAATAGAAAAGAGTAAGCGATGAGGGACTCCCATAGCTCGCCCGCACGCCATACCCGCATGGCTTGCCCGCCACAGATTCCCGCAACTTCGTCGAGAGCGTGAGAGACTTTGCCTTGAGTATAAATTGGCCCACCTGCGCACGCTGTATGAAAAGCGTCGTCTGCATGCGGCTTGTTGAGGAGTAGGAAAATCCATACGCCGCAAGCAAAATGCTGATGGAAACCACCACAAGAATCTCGATGAGGGTGAACCCCCGACGCGAAGCGTCGGGGCAATCGGACAGTAGCTCCGACGCCCCGCTAAAGCGGGGGTCGGAGTCCCGACTGAAGCGTCGGGAGTGGTAGGTGGTAGGTGGTAGGCGCATTCACTTTATTATACCTCACTCCCACTTCCCACTTAGCGCTCAAAGCTCATCCGAGTGCAAACGCAGCGAGGTACCACCCCACAAATTCAAAACCAGTGAAAAATACAAGCGCCGCCGCGAGCGCAATGAACGGCCCGAACGGAAGCGCGCTTTTCATGGTTTTTTTTCCTGCCGCCATACCAATCAGTCCCGCGACTGCGCCAAGCACAAAGGACAACCCAAGAAGCACCGCAATGTCCGGCCACCCAAACAATGCGCCCAACGCCGCCGCAAGCTTCACGTCTCCCAATCCCATTCCCCGCCCGCGCGTGACGACGAGCAAAGCAAGAAGCCCCAGCCCGCCCGCGAGAAAACCAATAAGTTTATTGAGCCATATGTTCGGCGAGGCAAAGAGGAGTATGCCGTACGAGTGGAGGAGCGACCCTCCCGCACCATCCGCGCTCGGCGTGAGCGCCGCAACCGCGATGCCGGCGAATATCAGCAGCACATTGCCCTCGTCGGGAATAATGCGGAGGCGGATATCAATCGCCGCAATGAGAAGGAGGGCGAGGAGGGCGAAAATCCACAAGGCAGAAAGAATGTAGAATGTAGAATGTAGAATGTAGAAAAGGGAGGAGAGACGGAGGGGGACGAGCACAAAAACCAATCCCGCAAGAATTTCGACGATGGGATATTGAATACTCAACCGCGCGCGGCACGAACGGCAGCGGCCGCGCTGGAGGAAAAAACTGATGAGAGGGATAAGCTCAAACCACCGAAGCGCCTTCTTGCAGTGCGGGCAATGCGACCTTCCTGCGCCGTCACGCGCTCCAAGCCCGATTACGCGCCGCGAGAACAAAAAACGTGCCGGGTCATAGCGGAGTGAAATAACGTTTATAAAACTCCCCGCCGCAAGACCAAAAGCAAAAAGTACAATGCCAGTCGCAAATGTCATATAGATTCAATTGTACCCCAGCGGAACCCCGTAGCGAAAACCCGACTGCGCCGCGAGCGCGGGAGTAGAACTGCGGGTGCATCCCCCCATCCCTTGCAAGAAAATTATGCTTCCAAACTTCTACAAGCCCGCGTCAATCAAATGTACGAGGCGAAATGCTTGCGGATCTAAAGCTTATCGGTTGCATTCCCTTAACACTAAACTCGCATTTTACTCATTCGTCAAACAAAAGGTAGCAGCAGTTCCACATGTCGCCCCCCCCGTGGTGCCTTTCGAAGGATCAGCCAGATCGACAGGAGTACCGCCAAACGTGATGGCCGGACCGACATAACTTTGCTTCATAGCTGCAGCATTTGAAACCTCCAATCCGACACCAATCACATATTTCTCCCTTGAAAGCCTGACGTACCTATAGTCACCACGGACACCCGCCGTAATCCCAGGGTCATGAGGAAGGCGCGAAATACCAATCCCTGCAGCTACTAAGACCTTCTCAAGGGCATCCCAATTTTCAAGAGCAGTGTCAGGAAGAACACAAGCGCCCGTCAACGCACCTCCCGGATAGTAGCCGCATTTAGTGAAATACAACTCAAGGGCAGTTTGCGTTTGACGCAGGCCAGAGATACGCGTAGAGTCGCGTGCGGACTGCCGCGAGGGTCCAAGCCCTACGATGACCACCGACGCCAGAATGCCGATAATCGCGACCACAATCAAGAGCTCAATGAGCGTAAAACCTTTCCTTGAATTTATTAGCATGGCTTTAGTATAACATTTCCGACCTTTCGCAAGCTGTGGATAAGTCGCACTCGCCATATTTCTTGCGGGGACGCGGTTCTCCGACTCCAGCGGTCGGAGCCCGCTGTCTCTCGGCGCGGCAAGTCCTGCGGACACCAATCTTGCCACGCCTGCGAGAACCCCCGCAAGAAAAAGGCTTCGTGCTTTAGCAATACGAACTCCATTCGCATTATTCGCGGTTATTCTTTCTCTTTTACCCGGACCCAAACGACGACGTGAGCTGGTAGAGCGGCACAAGAATAGAGGCGAAGAGAAGCCCCACGAGGAGCCCGATGCCGGCAATAAGAAGCGGCTGGATTAAGTTCATAATATTATTAATCATCTCATCCGCCTCGCGCTCATAGAACGCCGCGACCCGTCCGAAAATCTGGCTTAACTGCCCCGACTCTTCCCCCACCGCAAGCATCTGCGGGACAAGCGGAGGGAAATAGTCGGGATACTTTCGGACAGACTGGGAAATAGTCTCCCCGCCCCGCACCGACTCGGACACCTCATGCAGCAGTTCCTGGTAAAGCGCGTTCGAGACGACGTGGCTCACAATCTCCAATGCCTGCGCGACGGGTATCCCGCCTTTGAGGAGAAGCGACGTGGTATAGGAAAACCGCGAGAGTACCAGCGGCAGGTACACCCTGCTCACGAGCGGCACGCGCACCTTCGCGTCATCCAAGACCGCCCGGCCTTCCGGCGTCCGGAAATATTCGGCAAGCAGTACCCCTCCGAACACTGCGCCAATTGCAACCAGCCACCACCATGTACCTAAGAATGCCCCGCCGCCCAAAAGGACGCGGGTAAGGAACGGCAACGGCACGCCCGATTCCTCAAACACCGGCCTGATTTGCGGGAACACGAACGCCACCATCACAAAAGCGACGAGCAGGAACATCCCCACGACGAGCACGGGGTACGTCATCGCCCCGACCGCTTTTCCCACCAGCACGTCTTCCTTCTCGGTATAATCCGCAAGGAAACCGATTACCTCGTCAAGCTTCCCCGTGGTTTCGGACGCCCGCACCATCGCAACGTAAAAATCCGAGAACATCCCCCCGCGCCGCTCCAGCGCCTGTGAGAAAGAAAGGCCGGTATCGATGTCTTCCGCCACTTCGAAAATCGCCTCCTTCAGCGCCGGATTCCCAGTTTGGGCGTGAAGATTGCGGAGCGCGGCGGAAAGCGGAATCCGCGCCTCAAGAAGCGTCGCAAGCTGACGGAAAAAAATGACTTTATCTTTCCGCTTTGCCCTCCCAAAAAAACCGGAGAATCGCTCAAAAATTCCCGCTTTCCCTGCGGATTCAATGCTTAAAACGAAAAGATTGTGCGTCGAGAGAATCTCGCTTGCGGATTGACGATTCGCCGCCTCCACGAAGCCAACCTGGTCTTCTCCTTCTTTGGTTTTCGCGTGATATTTAAACTTCATAATCGATGCCAATATACTAATGAATACTAATTATACGAATAGGGTTTGCTATTAGTATCATTAGCATGAATTCGTATATTCGCATCGCGCACTACATCCTCTCCAAAAGAATCCGCAGTTCCGCAGGGTTTAAAGAATAAAGCTCCGCGTTCTCAAGCGAGATTTCCTTGCCTTTTACGAGCATCGCAAGCGCGCGGTTCAAAGTAATCATTCCTTCTTGAAGACTCGTTTCGATGACAAGGTCAATCTGATAAATTTTCCGCTCGCGTATAAGGTTCCGGATCGCGGGGTTTACCAGCATGATTTCCGCCGCAGGCACTCTGCCGCCCGCCGTACGGGGCAAGAGACGCTGCGAAACGATTGCAACAAGCGTCGCCGCGAGCTGTGAAACCACCTGGCTCTGCTGCTCCGGAGCAAAGGAGTCGATAATCCGGTCGACTGTCTGCGACGCGGAGTTCGTGTGGAGCGTCGAGAACACAAGGTGGCCGGTTTCCGCCGCAGTCATTGCGGTTGCAATTGAGGCGGCATCGCGCATCTCGCCTATCATGATGACGTCCGGGTCTTGCCGGAGCACCGTCCGCAATGCATCATGGAAAGTCGCGGTGTCGTTTCCCACTTCGCGTTGCGAGATAATCGCCTTGTCCTGCGTAAACAAATATTCAATCGGGTCTTCGACGGTCACGATATGGTCCGCGCGCGTGTGATTCACCTCGTCAAGCACCGCCGCAAGCGATGTGGATTTCCCGTGCCCCGCAGGTCCCACCACCAGCACAAATCCCTGCGAAAGCTTTGCGAAATCATGGAGAATCGGCGGAAGGCTCAACTCTTCTATGGTGCGGATGCGCGCGGGAATCACCCGGAGCGCGGCGGCGACATACCCCCGCTGGTAATACACGTTCGCGCGAAACCGCACCTTATCCTCAAGGTTATATGCGAAGTCGAGCTGCCGCTCCTTCACAAAACGCTCCTTCTGCTCGGGCGTGAGAAGCGCGGAAACCAGGCCCTCCGCGGATTCGGGCGTCAGAATCGTCTCCTGCTGAAGCGGGATGAGCACCCCGTCAATCCGAAGCGCGGGACGCCGCCCTACCGCAATGTGAAGGTCGGAGGCATTCTGCCGCGCCGCCACAACCAATAGTCCTTTGAGTTGTTCGTGGTAATCCATTGGCATAGGTTTTAGGTTCGAGGTTTTAGGTTTAAGTTAATCTTCTGTCTCAAAATTTTCCTAAAACCTAACCGCTAACACCTAAAACCTATTCTATCACACCTCTTCCGTCTCGCGCACCACCTCCTCGAGCATCACCACGCCTTCAAGCGCCTTCATGACGCCGTCCTGCCGGAGCATAATCATTCCCTGGTCTTTGGCTTCTTTCATTATTTTCTGAATGGTGGGCCCCGCCTCGATAATCCCCTTGAGCGCCTCGCTCATCTCAAGAATTTCGAAAAGTGCAACGCGCCCCGTGATTCCCCGCCCCTTGCATGCGTTGCATCCCGGCGCATGGAAAGTCTTGTAGGGCTCCACATAGCGGGATTTAATCTCCGGAGGCAGCCCCTGAAGCGCGGCGGCGATTATTTTCACCACTGCGGGAGATGCGGGTTCTCCCACTTTGCACGCGCCGCACAATTCTCCCACAAGCCGCTGCGCAATCATCACGCTTACCGATACCGGAAGGAGAAACGGCTCAACCTTCATGTCCATAAGGCGGGAAACCACGCTCGCGGCATTGTTCGTGTGAATCGTCGAAAGCACAATATGCCCGGTCAATGCCGCCCGCACAGCGAGCTCCGCCGTTTCGGCATCCCGAATTTCCCCGACCATAATCACATCCGGGTCCTGCCGGAGAATCTGCCGCAGGCCGGAGGCAAAGTCATAGCCGATCTCCGGGTGCACCTGTGACTGGTTCACGCCGGAAACCAAGTATTCCACCGGGTCCTCGAGGCTCACGATATTCACTTTTTCGTTGTTCAGCCGCTGGAGTACTGCGTACAACGTGGTGGTTTTCCCCGACCCCGTCGGTCCGCTCACCACAACCATCCCATACGGCTTTGCAAGGTTCCTCTCAATCACCGCGAGGTTCCGCCCGGTAACTCCCAGCACGTCAAACGATTTCAATCCCACCGAAGGGTCGAGCACGCGCACGGCTATTTTTTCACCCGCGGGCGTCGGAAATGTGGCAACCCGAAAATCTATTTCCCGGTTTTGAACCGTCGTCCGGAACCGGCCGTCCTGCGGCACGCGGTTTTCGTCAATCTTCAAATTGGAGAGCACCTTGAGGCGGGATATCATCGGTTGCGCGAGTTCAATCGGGAGCGACGCAGTTTCCTGAAGCTCCCCGTGTATCCGAAAACGCACGCGCAAATAATCTTCCTGCGGCTCAATGTGCACGTCGGAGGCGCGCTGCAACACCGCTTCTTCGAACGTGCGCGCGACAATCTTGATAACGGGAGCGTCTTCAATATTCCCTTCCTTTATTTCATCGAGCCGCACCGCGGCCCGCCCCTTCGTCCCCGGCTTCGCGCGGAATGACGCGAGCGCCGAATCAATGTCATTGCGGTAGGGGGAATATTTCTGGAGAATCCGCTGCCAGTCGCTCCACGAAATCACGTAAATTCCCAGACTCGCCCGCTGCGAGCGGGCGACGAACTTCAGCGCCTCCTGCGCTTTCTGGTCATCGGGATTGACCATCCCCACCACAAGAAGACTCTCCTTCCTCCCCAACGGTGCCACGCCGTACGTCCGCGCCGTGGGCTCGGGCACCACGCGAAGAAGCGCGTCGTCAAAATGCTCGAAATCCACCTTTTGGTAGGGAATTTTCAAAAGCGCGCTTTTGATTTCCGCCACGCGCCGGTCATCCACAAGGCGCTTCGTATAGAGAACATCCTCGACTGAACGGTTGCCAAGAAGCGCTTCGCGCTGCGCTTTTGTGGCGGCAATCGCATCCAGCAGGCCCGCCTTCTGGAGTTCTTGAAGTAATTGTTCGCCGGTCATAAATGTTGGCTACGAAATATGAATTACTTACGAATTTACGGAACCATGAAAACAGGGGACCTTTCGTACATTCGTACCTTTTCGTATTTCTTAGCGGTTTTGCATTTGACTAGAATCCCAAAAAAGGATTCGGCCTTCCCAGCTTGGTCGGCTGGGGAAGCGACACGTACTGCTTTAATTCCAGAAACGCCGAACTTCGCATAAGGCGCTCCGGGTCAAGATCAATTTTTGAAAGCGCTTCGGTGCTCTTGAAGCTCTCGGGTGTCGGGAAAGAGATGAGCTCGGGGTTTTTGAAAAAGAGGTAATACGTCGCGACGCCCACCACGCCCACAATCACTACCCATATCACTACGGTGATCATGCTTGTCGGATTCTGCTGTTCCTCCTCGATGATAATTGCCATGGATTACTTTTCCTTCTGATAATACGTCGCCACTTTGAGGTCAACTTTATAAAGATCCTGATTCGGTTTTCCAGTCGGAGCGATGGAAAAAGACGCGACATCAAACACGCGGATGTTGGATTCAATCTTCTCGAGAAGGCTTTTTATATTGTCATAGCTCCCCGTGAAACTCACTTGCAGCGCAAGCTTTCCCAACGGCCGCGTAAGATGCAACGCGCCGCCCTGCGCCTGCGGCTCAACACCGCCCCCTTCCCCAAAAGAAGACCCCCCTTCCTCATTCATGCTGAATGATTGCGCTCCCAGCGTGTCGTTCTGCACCAGCCCCGCAAGCTGCGTGAGCGCTCCCGACACATCAACCGTGAGCGGAAGCGTGAGGCTGATTAAGTTCCGAAATTCTATCTTATTGTTATATGCGCTGATGAGTTGCTGCACCTTTTTAACCGCCTCCTGTTCGTTCGCCACAAACCGTTCCCGCACAAGCACTTCTCCTTTCAGTTTTTGTACCTCCGCATACACAGGGCGGATAAAATTGAGGAACGTGATGAGGGCCCCTCCGATGAGAAGGAGCGATGTCACCATGCTTAAGAGTCGTTTTGTAGTCTGTTTCATTTCGCTCCTTTGCCCGTAAAGAAACCGGGAGAAAATGTCAGCGTGCCGCTGAATTCCCAGCCCGCCTTCTCTCTCGCGGTCACGCTCCCGAATAGAGTCGACTTCACCTCCTTCGCGCGCTCAAATACGGCAAGCTGCTCTTCGACATCTCCCAAACTTTTCCCCGTTCCGGAGATTGTCACCTTTCCGGTTGCCACATCTACGGAAAACTGGCGATAAAAAATGTTTGCCTGCGTGTGTTCCTGAAACCACTTCAGGAAGGGAGTAAGCGCCGCGTGCTGGTCAAGAAGCTTCTTGACGTTGCTCAATTGGGCGTAGAACGAAGTAATTTTCTCCTGCTGGGCAAGCGGAATCTGCTGCGTAAACGCTTGGATTTGATCATTCAATTTTTTTATGCGCCCCTCGAAGTGCGGCTTATACCCGAACGCCATGCCCCCGTATATGATAACGCTAATCAGAAACAGCGCGCCGGAGAAAAGCAGAAGCTGCGACGACCACCCGGGCGTTCCCACGGGTTCCTGGCTCAACCGGTCAATTACTTTTTGAGGTAAGGGCATAGTGAGTGCGTAAGCTCTAAATCCTAATATCGAAACTCTAAACAATATCAAAATGTTCCAAATGCGAAACGGTTTGAATCATTGGGATTTTGAACATTGGAATTTGTTTAGAATTTAGGATTTCGTGCTTCGGATTTTCTCAGATGAATTCTCTCATCGCGAGCCCCAACGCTACCGCAAGCACCGGACCGACTTCCGGAACAATCGGCTCAAGCTCGGGAAGATGCTCAAAACGCGTGAATGGAGCCGCTTTCACCACCGGCATGCCCATTTCCCTTTCAAAGTAAGCATCAATACCCGTAAGATTCGCGCCGCCCCCCGTGAGTACGATGCGCTCAGGCTGCGGAGCGCCGGGAAACTGGCTGCCGTAGCTGAATTGCGCCTTTTTCACCTCATTGATTATAGCATCTAAAAACGGCAACATGATTGTGGACAATTCGTAACCCTGCCCCGCATGCGCAATACCCCGCTCCCGCTTAAGCTCCTCGGCACGAAGAGGGTTGATGTTCAGCCCTTGCGCGAGCGCCTGGGTAAGGGACGCCCCTGCAAAATCGCTCTGGCTCACAAACCGAAGCTCGCCCTTCACCGCAAATGAAATACTCGTAGAACGGCTCCCGATATCCACAAGAAGCGTAAGCGTCGGGTCTCCCGAGGTAAGAATCCGCGCAAGGCCCAGTGACTCGATCTCAAGGGCGCGGAGCGTGAGTCCCGCGAGTTTAAAAAGGCGCTGGTACCGCTTGATCTGTTCCCGCGGGACCGAGATGAGGAGAATTTGGTCGTGCCGAAATCCCTTCTCATCCTGAAATTCTCCCACCTTTAACCAGTCAATCGCGACCTCCGAGAGCGGCTGAGGAATATATTCCTTCGCCTGGAACGCGATGGTTTTTTTGAGTTCTTCGGGCGTCATCGCCGGGAAATCAAGCACGGTGGTAAATGCCGCGAACGCCGGGAGAGACGCGATCACTTCCCGCGCCCGAGGCTTCATTTTCCCCACAAGAATTTTCAAAAGTTCCGCCGCATCCTCCTCAAAAATTTTGAGTGTACTCGTCTGGAGCGCGTTATTGGCGCGGAGGAGATAGCCTCCCAACTCCAGCGTGCCATAATTCAAAATCGTTGGAAGTTTTTCCCCCTGCTTCACCTCCACCGCTTTAATGGAGGTGGTGCCGATATCCACCCCAAGGTAGAGGGGAAACGTTGCCTGCCGCAAATTCCGGAACACGTTCCACATAGCCTGATTATACCCTAGAGCCCATTTCAGCACCGCTTCCGCGTCGCGTTGCGCACGGTTTGCTGTTCTGCAAGGCGCGAGGAGGAGATTAGTGCTCTTGCACAGCTCCGACGAGTAACGCAGCAGGGCGGGAAACCCGTGCGCAACCCTTCGGGATACGGCTGATTTCCGACGAAGACTGCGTCGCTCCTCCTCGGAGTATCGGCATACACCTTCGTCGTCGCTCCTTGCCTTCGCAGAAATCAGCCAGTATCGCGGCCGGAAAGTGGTGTTGAAATGGGCTCTGATAACCAATCAACTCACGAACGGCGCGGGAGCATCGCTCTTATCCGTCTTTTCGTCGCGTCGCGCGCATGTTCCGCGCGGGGGTTCTCGGAGCCACGACGGGCTTGGTCTCCGCAGGAGCCGTCGGGGCGAGAGACAGCGGGCGTGAGCCGCTGGAGCGAACGAACCGCGTCCCCGCGCGGAACATGCGCAGCGCGTACATACAGAGTAAAATAAACAGATGCTCCCGCGCCTTCTCGACCTCCTCTTCCCTCCTCGTTGCCTTGCCTGCCGCACGCCACTTGACCGTGCGGCGGAGGCGCTCTGCGCCCCGTGCGAAGCCGGTATCGCAGTTTCGCAAACGCTTCGCTGCGGCAAATGCCTTGCGCGCATTCCGGGAACCGCGAAGATTTGCCACGACGACTTCCCGTACCTCCTCGGCACCGCATGCTTTTATCACGACGAACGCGTGCGTGCGCTCGTGCACGGGCTCAAATTCCGCCACGCCCATGCGGCGGCGGCAACGCTCGCGAAACTCCTCCGCCGTTACCTCCAAAATATCTCGATCCCTCTCGAATCTTTCGCCGTCATTCCTCTTCCGCTCTCCCCCCGCCGGGAGCGGCAGCGCGGCTACAACCAGTCGCGCCTTATCGCGAAGATACTCGCCCCACAACTCGCGCTTCCCATTGCGGACGGCATACTCACGCGCACCGTCCACACGAAAAAGCAAAGCGAGATTCCGAATTGGGAGGTGCGCCGCGCGAATGTCGCCAACGCCTTTACCGTGGCGAAACCGGAACTTGCCCGAAGGCGCGACTTTATCCTCCTCGATGACGTCACCACCTCCGGCGCGACATTCTTTGAGGCAGCGACCGCATTGAAACGCGCCGGCGCGCGCCATATTATCGCCCTCGCTGCGGCGAGGGCGTAACGATAAAGCTCCGCATTCTGTGGGGCATAAGATTTTGTAACACTCGAAACTCGCCAACAAGATCTAGTGTGAGCGGGCGAGGAGAATCGAACTCCCATCTCGTCCTTGGCAAGGACGCATAATGGCCACTATACGACGCCCGCTTTTACCCGCCGCAGCTTTAGCGAAGGAGGGCTTCCTCAAGCTCGCGACGGTGAGTTTTTAGCTTCTAGATTCTACTTTCTATTTTCTATTTTCTCAAGGTCATTTCGGAGGTGGCTCCTTTGGCCCCTCAATGAAGGGGGCCCCTACCGGACCCCGAAAGGGTTCCCCGTTACCCTGCACGTTTGCCTTCTCACCTTTCGGTGCCGACGGAGGCGGTGTCCACGTGCCGATTTGAGGAGGCGTTTGGCGAGAAGGCCATGCGAAGAATACAAACCCAACAATAACCGCCACGATTACTAACCAGAGAATCTTTTTCATGAGATTATTCTCAATTCTAACACTTTGTACTAACCTCTTCCTGCGTGCTTAGCCCAATAGAGAACTTCTTCAGGATGTTTATCCGGAGGAAATACTGGATAGAACACCTTGCGTATCACACCATTCTCTACAACCATTGTGAGCCTCTTGAGCAATGTCTGTCCCTCTACAATCAATGTCGGTAACATCAGAGCTTTCGTAAGGAGAAGATTGGAATCGCTCAATATGGGAAATGGGAGATGGAGACGTTCTACCATTTCACGTTGGTACTCCTGACTCTGGGTGCTAAGGCCATACACCATGAAACCCAAGTTCTTTAACTCAGCATAGTGCTGCGCGAACATTAGAGATTCTGGAGTACATCCCCGCGCGCCCGGTACGGAATCCCAGCCCTTTGGAAGCGGAACATCGGGACGCCCAGTCATCGGATAGCAATAGATAATATACCTTCCATTCTTGAAGGAATCGGTAGCAACTGTGGCTCCGTCCGTGGATAGAAGCTTAACCGATGGAAATGCTGCACCCCAAAGATGATCGGCTTGGCCATCGTCAAGCGGCCGTGGGATATCTGAAGGAAGTTGTATTAAGTTGGTACCCATAAAGTACATATCCTACGCCCTCCGATGCGGCGACCTGTGTCTTCGTTCAATTCTACGTGACCCTATTTCTATTTTCTACTTTCTATTTTCTAGATTCTATCTTCGTGTCCCCAAGAGGAATTTCACGTCGCCCCGCAGTAGCGGGGACTCCCACGAACCCCTCGGTTCGTGCAACTCCGCCACGGAGAAACTCCCGTTTCTCCGCCCCTCTTCCCTGTTCAATTCCTCGTGACATCAAATGTAAACATTTATTGTGTCCCCAAGAGGAATTGAACCTCTATCCCAGCCTTCGCAGGGCTATGCTCTATCCGTTGAGCTATGGGGACATGCCAGCGCATAATAGTCCAAAGTCGTATGTTTTGGAAGCGAGATACGACCCCACAGCCATCAACTTAAAGACCGCGGTTAGAATCGGAGCAATTCTTCCAGTGTTTCTATAAACGAACGCGGCTCGTTCACTTGAGGAATTTTTCCTGCCACAAAACCTCTTGCTGCGGCAAAGTGCGTGGTGGGGACAAGTATGCGCAACACGGGCCGCACCCGATGACGGAACCGGAATGTAAGCGTGGGGGGGTCGCGGTCCTCTTCTGCGCCGAAACTTACAAATTCTTCCCACGGGTATCGCTCCGCTTTGTTGATAATGAGCTCCTTCTCATTCATGAGAAATGCTACGGTCGACGGCGTTCTGCTCCCCCATGCAAGCACCAGCACCTCCGCGATTACCACAAACACCCCAAAGAGAAAGTTTCGCTGCCAGGCCGCGACCGCCACGAGCGACACCGCGATAATGATCGTAAGCCAATACCATGAAACCCCTTTGTGCCGATATTCAAACTCGGGAGCCTCCCACGACACAATTTTAGTCTCCTGCATGGTTCTATCGTACATCCCCCCTCTTCCCCCCGCAACGCACAGCTTGAGAAAAATGCCAAGAGACCATACTATGAAACGCATGGCAATGGGCGCAAAGGAAGTAACCAACTGTCCCTTTTTTCGTTTCCTATGGTAGATGGCGAACGCACAATAATCGAATCCGCCGTCAAGGGTGGGGCCTCGGCTTTTGGCCAGCTTTATGACCATTATCAACCGAAGATTTACCGGTTTGTAATGTTCAAAGTTGGCCAGCGTGAGGAAGCCGAGGACCTCACTCATGAGGTATTCTTAAGTGCTTGGCAAAACATCAGGAATTACCGCGATTTCGGCTTTCCCTTCTCGAGCTGGCTGTACCAAATCGCACGCAATCGGATAATAGACCACTACCGCACCAAGAAAGTTTCAGTCTCCATTGATGCGGTGGACCCGGAATATTTTGTGGCTCCTGCGATTGCATCCATGGCGCTTGAGGAAAAACTTGCAGTTGAACGAGTGCAACATGCGCTCCGAAAACTCAAACCCGAATATCAAGATGTCATCATTATGCGCTTTATTGAAGAACTTTCGATTAAAGAAACTGCCTCTGCGTTGGGCAAAACAGAAGGGGCGGTGAAACTCCTGCAGCATCGGGCAATGAAAGCCCTGCAGGAACTTGTGGATTGATTATCATGAATCTTCTTACTACACTCAAAAAATTGCAGCACACGCAGCCCGACCCGGGGTATCAGGCGAAGTCGCGGCATATTATTCTCCAAACGACCCCGCCGCTTCCGCGGCTTCAAATACTGGGAAGGTGGATTTTAGGCAACGTCGAAAGCGCCGCAACGCTTGCACTCGCAGGATTGTGCCTCTTTTTAGTGTTTGCCGGCTTTTCGCTCTGGAAATCGTTCTCCCCGCTTGGAATCGCCCAGCTTGACCTTGCGAGTCTTCGGGCGGAAGCACAGGCAATCGACATCCAAATCAAACTTGCGGGGTTGCAATATGAAGGCTCAACTATCCCAATAGCCCCGACGACCGGATTACCGACCCCCACAACGGCTGTTTCCTCGCGTGAGACGGCACAAGATATGCGCCCCGTTCCCACCCTCACCGCTCCCATTGCCGCTTCTCTCGCCTCTCTATCGGAAACCGCCACAAGTACTCCCACCCTTTCCATTGATGAAGCGCTTCTCGAGCTTTCGCAATAATCACATGAAACGATTTTTCGCCGTCGCTCCGGCGATTTTCCTTTTCCTCGCCTTTGCATCACGCGCGGAGTTTTCGCTTGCGCAGACTCCCGCATGTGCCCTGAGCCCGCAATCGTTCGCCGCTCTCCAGAAACCCAACCAGGAATCACCGGACTCCATACGGGAAGAACTCAAAACAAGAAAAGTGCTGCTCCGCGCGGTTCTTGATTGTCTCGACAATGAGGTGCGCGACCAGCGCATGGAACTCGACCGCGCCCCTGTTTCCAATCAAAGCATGCACGCGGCGCGCAACAACCGTATGCTTGCGCTTGAGGACGCGGCGCGATACTACGCTGCACAGCGGGAGCGCGTCTCCGACACAGGACTCCACGCTGCGAAAGGTATTGCCACAGGCATCCGCGAGTGGCGCACCAACACCTTTCTTCCCCAACAAGCCCGTATCCGCGCTTTTATCAGCTGGACGCACAACACGGAGTTTCTCGCAATCGCCTCCCGCCGCCTCGAAGAACTCAAGCGGAGCGTGCAGCTCCTCACGCTCGTAGAGCGCTCCGACATTCAATCTCTCTTCACCAAGGCCGATGAAAGATTCCGCGCCGCGCAGGATTTTCAGGACCGTGCGCAGAACGCCCTCATAAACGGCCTTGACCCCTCCACCCCCACCAAACTCTCCCTGGAAGCGCTTTCGCATACCTATAATTCCTTCATTGAGTTGAGCAGCCTCATCAACGCGCTCTTGCCGCAAAAATAATAAAACGCCCCGCCTGTCCTGTCGGCGGGGCGTTTTATTATATGCAAGAACCTTTTACTTTACCGCTTCCTTGAGCGCTTTTCCTGCCCGGAATTTCGGCTTCACCGAAGCCGCGATTTGAATAGTTTCTCCCGTCTTGGGGTTCCGGCCCTGCCGCGCCGCCCGCTTCGCTATTCGGAATGTCCCAAAACCGGTTATGGCGACATCCTCGCCGCGGCCAAGCGATTTGGTGATCGTGTCAAACACCGCTTCCACCACGCGATGTGCCGCCGCTTTGGTTTCAATTTCAGCAGCCTTCATGACTGCTTCAATCAATCCGTCTTTGGTCATGAAAAATAATTTCTTGAAAAACTCACCGACCTTTTCCTGCGCCTTCACAGAACAATACTTACTGTAGCAACTATTATAGCAAAATCAACCCCTCCTAATTCCCCAACTGAATCCCAAGCTTGTCAAGGATGGGCTTCAGCGAATCAAAGGAGGGGCTCTCGCGGAGGTCTGCGCGCCGGCTTACTTCCTCAAGATATTGCCTTGCATGGGCTGTATCCCCCTTTATAAAATAAGCAATTCCAAGCTTTGCGCGGGCTTCAAGGTCGCCAGGCTCCATTTTGATTGCTTCCGCATAGAGCTCAATAGCTTCATCAAGATGTCCCGAATCCGCAAAGAAGTTCCCCACCACCCTCGGCTCGTGATATTTCTTCCACTTTTTTCCCAGTGCGAGCGCCTGCTTGATTTCCGCATATCCGGTTTCCGCATCGCCCAGCGCGTATGCAATAAGCCCGTAATAGAAATGCGCATCGGCGACTTTCGGGGCAAGCGCAAGCGCCTTCTTCAATAACGCGAGCGCCGCAACGTTCTCGCCCTGCAGCGACTTTGTCTTCGCAAGCGAGAAATACACCTCCTGCCGGTTAGGACTAAGCCGAAGCGCAATCTCCGCTTCGCGCTCCGCGAGCGGGAGAAGTGCCTCCGGGTCAAGGTCGGAGAGCTGATTATACATATCCACCAATGCATAATGATTGTATGCATCCCGGGGATGCTCCCGCGCCACTTCCTCCATTGCACGAAGCGCCCGCCACGCCTCCTCCCGGGGAATTCTTTCGGGGTTATAGAAGTATGCCTCCGCCACCGCGATGGCATAGTCGCGCTTCAGACCCCACGCATACGGACTCCACACGGTGAACGCCCGGCGGAAACTCTGAACCGCCTGCTCCGGCCGGTTGTTTAAAAAGTAGTTGAAACCGAGAAACTGGTAGTGTGACATCGTAAGCGGGAGAATGTTTAAAAAATAAATCGGTACTGACGCAATTACCACGGCCGCACCCGCCATATAGAGAGGAATCTTGCGCGGCATCGCGGAAGCACGCGGTGTTTCCCCGTGCGCATACCACCCGTCAGCGAGCCCCAACACGATGCCCCACATCAGGAGTGGCCCGAGCGTCTCAAACACGAAAAAGTTCCTTGTCGCGTAGGCGATTCCCGCGGCAATCAAGATCTTCCCCAAGAGGCGCTCACGCAACCTCCATGCCTCCCAAAAAAGCGCCGCAAACACCGCTCCGTACGCAAGTGCAAGCGGGAGCCCCCCCACCACAAGATACTCAAAAACGAAGTTGTGGGGCTTGTCGAACCGGGTTTCCTGGTAATTCGCTTCAAGCGCGCGCGGGTCATAGTACTTGTTGAATACGATATTGTAATTATCCCATCCCCACCCAAGGAGCGGCCGCTCCTTAAATCCCTTCCACGCGGCTTCAAGCGCAATCAACCGCGGCGCCAGAGATTCACTTGTAAGGGAAATATCTTTAAATCTCCCGAGTCCGGGTATTGCATCCCACACCTCACTTCCCCGCGTTCCGAAAAACAGCAGCCCCGCCGCTACGATCGCTGCGCACGCCCAGATATATGTCCGCCGTTCGCCCCATATACGCCCCTTCACACCCGCCTGTCCGGCAGGCAGGCCCGGAGGTTCGACGGCAAACAATATGAGAAGAGTGAGAAAGCCGACTCCCACGCCCAGAATATCTCCCCGGGTCTGGGTGATAAGCAGCGTGACAACGTAGAGAATCCCCGCGCCGAGCGGAAACCATAATCTGTATGTTGAAGGCCGCCGTCCTTCATTCCGCCGCTCGCGGAACCATTGGAATACGAGGTACGCCGCAAAAAAGAGATTCAGCGCGATATAGCCCGCGAGAAACGTGGGGTTGCCGAACGTACTCCCGGGCCGTGAGGTGATTTCTTCATTCAAAAGAAGATGCGCCACGCGAAGCTGGAGAAGTGCGATGACGCTGATTATGACGGACGTGCCGAGTGATGCATACAGGAGCGGCTCCATGCGGATTTCCCGCATGAGCGAACGCGTCACGAGTACGAGCGCGAGAACATGCAGCATGGTGAAAACGCCCACCGCCCGCTCCTGCGTGGACCAGAAACTCCGCCACGGGTCCACTCCGGTGAACGTGGTGAGAAGGAGCAATGCCCCGAATACCGCGAGCGCTTTCGTAAGCGGGGTCCATGTAGGGCGGAACTTGGGCTCATACCATGCGAGCAAAAGCCAAAGAACAAAGAGAAGCTCTATCGCCGCCTGGAAGAAAAGCGTCCTCGGGAGGCCGTAGGGATACACTGACCGGGTGAAATAAAACAGCGGCGTCGCTACTGCCGTGAAATAAAGAAAAAACCGTACTATTCGAAAAAGAGTCTGGGAAGACATACTACATCAATAAACTTCGCTGGATTCTTTTTTTCAACTGGCCAAGCGTACTTCCATAATGCTTTAGAAGTTTTTCTCGCAATCGCGCATCAGACTCTGCGCAATACGCCTCATAATAAGCTAGCTTCCATGGTTTACCCGCTCTTGTACTGGCAACTCTGCCACATTGGTGATCTCTAAAACGCTGGCGCAAATAACCCCCCCCCCGCCAGTCCATGGACTGGCGGGGCGGGTACCATCCCAGAACGCGTTCAACTTACACGCGAACCGGTAGAGCCAGCACTACGAACCTTGCACGTACGAAGCGCTGATTACCGGAACCGGCACCACGGTCGCAGGCAAGTTTATGTTGCTGCTCGCCGAAGAATCAGTTCCATCGCTGTACGCTACGTCCGTAGCAGCAACAACTCTTGCGTTGATGCCCTGCGTGACGCTTGCGGTACCCGCGCGCACCGTGGAGTCAACCCGCACCGTGAAGGTGTAGGAACCTCCCGCCGGAACCTGCCATCCGCTTGTCGTCGTGCCCAAGCTCCATGTCTTGGTACAGGTGGCAGTCACATCACACGTCCCGGAGGTTGTCGACGCAACGTTGGACGTCAGCATGACGGACTGGTTGTTCGCGTCGAGCAAGTTCACACCGCCCAGGAAGGTCGTCGCCGACGTTGCCAACCCGCTGAAGGTTACGGTAACGGTGTTCAAACGAACCTGGCCGGCGCTGTCCGCCGTGAAGGTGATCGTGCCCAGGTCATCCTGGGTAGACTTCGAACGGTCCGCCGTGCCGCCTTTTGCAGTCGCAGCTATTGCAAGCTTCGTTCGCAACAAGGTCAGCGTATTGCCGACCGAAGAATTGAGCGTTATCGAAGAGCTGTTGTTCGACGTAGCTCCCAACGCCACAATCGTTTCCGGCAAGGTGTCGTTCGCGCTGTCCCCGGATGACGTCGCAATCTTGAAGATATGCGTCGCATTATCTGCCGCTCCCGAAGGAGAGTAGGACGAGATGTCGCCCTTCAAGACGAGCGTTACGGAGTTCGACTTCGGAACAACCACCGGGCTGCCGAAGTAGAACGTGTAGTAGTACCCTGCGCCCGGCGTCGAGGTCGCGGCCGAAGTTACCGCCGAGCCCGCGGTGGCAATCGGATTCGTCAAGTCGTTGGACCTGAAGAGCTTCACGTTGCCGAAACCCGCGATGACCTGCGTCGTCGTCGAAGCCACCTGCTGGAAGATGTTCAGACTGGTGATCTTAATGTCTTCAATGTTGGTGGTCTCCGTAAACTGGAAGGCAGCAAGACTCGTGTTGTTCGAACCCATCACAATCTGGCCGGCTGCCGGCGAAAGCGAAGAGTTCAAGTCAACAGTAAGAGTGGACTGGCCTGCCACGTTCGCGCTCTGGCCGCCCGTCGAAGTGCAGCTTACCGCGGTAAGCGAGCTTGCACCCGAACCGGAACAGCCGCTCAAAGTCGTGATGAGCGAATTGGTCTGCGCAGTCGCGCTTGAGAGCACGTCCGCGTAGACGTCAACGTACGTCGTCCCTCCCGCAGGAACCGTAAACGGAGTTCCCGAAAACGAGTAGGAGCCGGCGTTCGCAAGCGTCGACTGGGTGGAACCGAACTGGCTCGAGCCGATCTTCACCGCCAAGTTCTGGAATTGTGCACCTGCCGCCCCCATCAAGATGGTGAGGTTCGACACGGTGACGCCTTCAGCCGAGGAGGCAGAGAGCGCGTACGAGCCGATGCGTACGTTCGTCGCACCCTTTGACACCGTGAGCGTGCCTACCGACGTGTTCTTCGCGACGGTAAGTGCGCTCGACGAGAGCGTGAGTGCGCTGCCCGAAGCCGCGCCGGAGCTTGCCGACGCGCTCGAGATAAGTCCCTGCAAGTTGCTCGCTGCAGCCGCCACGAGCGAACCCTTCATTGTGGAGAAGTTCGCTCCCGACTGGATGTCACCCTTCAAAGAAAGGATGCGCGTGGTGTTCGCCGGGATAATGTAGTTGATGGGAGAACCCGAGGAACCGAAACAGCTCACCGGGCTCGACGTTGCCGCCGAGAATGCCTCCGCACCAGAGCCACAAGTCGCCGTCGTCATGAGTGACGAGATGGTGGTTCCCACCTGTCCTCCCGCGTCGTCATCCAGATGCATGTTCTTTATCATGCTGTCCAACGTGCTCGTCGTGCCTGCGCCCGTGAGCGTAAGGCCAAAGGTGAGCCACTTCACTTTCACCGGCTCGCCTGCCGCGTACACGCTGTACTTTGCGAGCGTCACGTTCGTCTGACCTCCTGCGAGGTTGCCCGTCGGCGTGTTGGACGCCACAGTCACCGTGAGAGTTCCGGCGTTAATCCCAACCTGTGTCCCAACGTTCGATCCCGCCGATACCGGCACGTTGTACTGCGAGTCAACCGCGAGCACGTCGTACGAGTTCAGAATTTCGAACTGGAAGTTGAAATTCGGAGAACCCATCACGTCCGCGTACACCTGCACATTGTTTGCGCCGGTGTTGATGGTCGCCGGAGCTGCCGTGAGGTCAAAGTAGGCGCCTCCGTCCGCCGGAACTGTGGCGAGTGTCTGCCCTACCTGTGAACCGTTCACGTACAACTTCACGTTCTGAATGTCGCTCTTGTTCGCCGAACCGATCACTTTCAGGTTCAGCCCCTTAAGCCAAATCTTGCTGTTCGAACCGGTGAAACTCCATGCGCCCACGATAGAATTCTTCGATCCGGAATACACTGTGGTTCCGATCGAGCTTGAAGCAACCGTAAGCGAGGCGATTGACGGGTTCGAAACTGAGGTCACCGTGAAAGTGTTGCCTTGTAAGGGGAAACTGCCGGACGGAGTAACCGCTGCCCCTGTGGCATCGATTGCCGCCACGTTAGATGCATCCGCCATGGCAAACCCTACCGTGTTTCCCGCAGACAAGTTCTGGGCGGGGTCGATCGAGAGAGTAAGCGTCTTGGTCTGTCCCGCGGCAATGTTCAATGCCATCCCTGGGAAAGAGATAATACCGCCCGAAATGGACGTGTACTGCGCCAACACCTTGCCATTCTCTTCGACGTACGCACCGGAAATTGAGCTGTCGGAAATCACGCCGGTTTTGCGGAATTTAAGCTGCGTTACCGTGATGCCGCTCGCGATGCCCGCCGTCAGATTCACTGACAATACGGGAACGCGCGCCGCAGCACTAGCCGAGGACGAGATCAAAGATCCTGCCCCGGGGTTCTGCGCCGAAATGCCTACCGAGAGACCCGATGCCGGAGCATACACCGGCTGTTGGACCGGCTGCTGCACGGGCTGCCCTGCTACCGGCTGTTGGACCGGCTGCTGCACGGGCTGTTGCACCGGAGCTGCCGCGGCCATTGCCGCTGCCGCACCGCGAGTCTTGGGACCAAAATACCCCGCGGCGGGCGAGATACCCTTCGCCGCTTGGAACGCGGCTACTGCCTTTTTAGTGGCAGGCCCGAAATACTTGGTCTCACTTCCTGCGGAACCTGCTCCAGACTGCGCAACCGTGTAGCCGTTCCCGTTCAACCACTGTTGGAGAGCTTTTACATCCTCGCCAGTACTGCCCACAGTGAGGTTGCGGGTAAAGGTATAGGCGGGGGCGCTCATGCTCGGTCCAGCACTGGATCCGGGGGTCAGCTGACCCTGTAATTGCGAAATCTGCGCCAGAAGCTGTGCAATCTGCGCCTGAAGGTCAGTCGAAGATTGTGCACTCGCCACCGGCACGAAAAGAAGCGCTCCGGACGCCCATACTGCGACGGTCGTCATAAGCGCTATAGAAACAAACTTTTTACCGAATGTACTCATTGATTAATTACTAATTTCGATTTCTTTGCTTACTAGTATCGACCTCAACTGCCATACGACACCTCGTGAAATAATATTTCGACAATTTTCCACGTATGCCGCAGGGCTATTGAAGATGGCCGTCGACCTTTCCGCCTCGGAAAGTTCTTTCCTCGCCAACTCGACCCTCCAAATCCTTGTGAGGATGGGGACAGGAGGATTGCCGAGAAAAGAACGCTGTTAACAAGAATAAAAAAACCCGCTGTTACGCGAGGCTGAAGCACGCACAGGTTATGGGTTATGGGTTTAGGTTGAAGCAAAAACGGAGAGTTCCCCCCTCTTTTTTTACCTTACACCTAAAACCTTACACCTAAAACCTAGGTTGCTGGTTCAGCCTCACGTCCCGCCTCTGCATCCGCGAGCTGGCGGACTGCAATAGCAGAACCTGAACCACTTCTAGTCAAGGATACCACAACCGCTGGAAAAAGCCAACTGTTGCAGCTAATTATTAAAACGAGGCCTGTATTCAAAGGTTACTACCCGAGGGAAACGGGACCCTCCCCGGAAATGTCAATTTCCCCTGTAGAAGACTGCAATATGGGCGATTTATGGCGATAGTAGGTTCCGGGACCCCCTTCACCGAGGCGTTCAATAAGACCTCTTGCCGAAAGAAATTGTAGATCATTCCTCAATGTCCTTTCGCTTGAATTCGGAAATTGCTCGACTAAATCCCTCATACGGCAATTGCCGGATTTTTCTATGCAATCAAGTACGAGTTTTTGCCGTATTTCTACCGATTTCCTGTCTTCATTTGCCTCATTAGAATACCTATCAGTTTGAATCCTAGGATTGCCGGATTCCGATTTTATAGGGTTACTATCATCATTTTTCGTTTTCTTTCTTTCCGGAAATTCCTGACTCGAGAAAATCCCTTCGATTTCTGCTCTATTGCCGATTTCGATTTCTCTTCCAGCACGCAAAAATGACTCAAGTTTCATTATCTCTCCAAGGATAGCATCGCCATTCCCTTTGTTTATAATTCCAGAATCTGCGCCAAGCCTTATTTGATCCTTCGTTATATCCAAAGCGCGCCGAATATCCTGTATATTCAATGAATTCGACAATTCCACAATTCGGAATGCGCTTTTTTCTATCCTTGCTCCTACTCCCGGATGGATGCGTGCAGCAACACGGCAAAGAGCATAGCTGATCTCGTATAATTTTTTCCCTACGAACTCTCCCGTCTTGTCCTGCATGAACGGGAATATATTCCATGATGCGGCACCGTGTCAATCCCTCACTCAACAAGGAGAATCCGCATTTGCCGCTTTATCGATTTAAGATCAGCAATTTCATTAACTCCTTGTTGAGTGAGGGATCAAATACCCTTACGCATTGCTGCCGGATTATCAGGCGGCGCGTGGCTCTTCTCACTATTCCTGCTTTTTTGAAGGAGGAACTCAGAAAATGCCGCATCCGCTTCTGCAAGCGTTTCGGGGAAACCGATGTCGAACCACACCCCCGATACTTCCCATCCATACACCGGCATCCGCGTGTACAACCACTGGATAAAACGCCCGGACGGGTCCGGACCATTCCCCTCCTTAAGGTATTGACCAATCAAAGGAAGCACGTCGCGCGGATAAAAATAGAGCGCCATACTTATCAGTGTGCTTTCGGGGACACGGGGTTTTTCCTCAAAACGCACTACCACTCCTTTTGCATCCATGCTCACGACGCCGAACTTTTTGGCATCTTCTTTGCTCCGGACATCATAGACTCCAAGCACGGGAGCGTTTCTCTCTCGGCACAGCCGCCCAAACCCCTTTAGGCTGCCGCTCATCAGATTGTCGCCCGCTATCACCACGACATCGTCCTCAATATGCCGGGTGCGCAGTACGAATGCGATATCGCCGGTTGCCCCAAGCTTGTTCCTCTCGTCCGTAGAACCGTCATTCACGATTGATACCGGCATTGCGGTCTTCGTGCGCTCCGCCGCCCAATGCTCAAATAGCGCCGTAAATTTGGCATTGGTTACCACGTATATCCCGTCAATGCCGCCCACCTCCCCTAATCTGTCCACGATGTGATCAAGGAGCGGCCGCCCCGCAATAGGCAACAGGGGTTTCGGTTGGGTAAGCGTAAGCGGGTAAAGGCGCGTGGCATACCCCGCGGCAAGGATAATCGCTTTCATCGCTATAAAGTCCAGTTGGCGGCGAGTAGAACAATGACGAGTGCGCCAAGCGCCACTCCGGCGTATGTGCGGACATGGCGGCCACCCCCCTCCTCCTTGTGCCCGGAAAGGAAAAAAAGAGCGGCCGCACCCGCAAATAATGCGGCACTCTTCGGGATTTGTTCAAGCGGGAGCCCTGAAAGTACGCTTCCATATTCCCAAAGTATAAACCCGGCAACCGCACTCCTTAACAGGCTCCGGCGACGCTCTTCAACACCCCCCTCCCCCTGCACGTGTCTATACCGCGAAGCGCTTTCGCGGAGCGCAGAGAAGATAATCCCAAAAATAAGATACATGAGAGGAATATACATCTGCCCCACTCCCTCGGTGCGCATTGCTATCTGGAGGGCGCCCGTAAAAAGCAGCACAATCCCAAGAAGTTCATATATCCACACACGGTGAATGAACGTAAGTTCTTTCGCGCCAAGCATAAGGAAAAAAATGATTCCAATACACGCCGCAGCCCACAGCGAAGGCAAAGATATCGCGGCAAGGAGAAGCACGGCGAGCAGGGGAATTATGAATGTTTTCGCCTGGAACCATGACGCCCAGTACAAACCGTTCGCGACCACAAAGAAGAGCCAAAATGGAAGGAGCCACCACGCAAGACCCGCGATTCCCGCCCTAGACACCAACCACCAGGGAATTTGATTTAAAATGGATTTTAACTTTGTCACCGTTTTTAATTTCCCCTCGGATTATTCTATCCGCAAGCTTATCAAGAATCACTTTCTGGAGCAGTCGCTTCAGCGGGCGCGCTCCGAATTCGGCGCTGAACCCCTCCCGGGCAAGGTGCTCCCGCGCAGCGGCGTCCACCTTGATGGTGATGTTATTTTTCTTGAGGTGCTGCTCGAGAAGGTTGATCTGAATTTCGACGATTTTCTCGATGTCAGACTTTGCGAGCGGGTTAAAGATGATGATTTCGTCGATGCGATTCAGAAACTCCGGCCTGAAGTTGTCTCGGAGCGCCGCCATCACCTTACTCTTATAAGCCTCTTCTTCGGAATCCTTCGCTGCTTCATTCCCGAAAGAGAATCCCAAGGACGACATCGCGCGCAAGTGCTCGCTCCCCGCATTTGAGGTCATAAGAATAATGGCGTTCTTGAAATTCACCGTCTTCCCTTTCGCATCGGTAAGCCGGCCATTGTCCAAAATCTGGAGCAATAAGTTAAACACCTCCGGGTGCGCTTTTTCGATTTCATCAAAGAGAATCAGGCTGTAGGGCCGGTGGCGCACAATCTCCGTGAGCTGCCCTCCCTCTTCATGCCCCACATACCCTGGCGGCGACCCGACAAGACGGCTCACCGCATGCCGCTCCATGTATTCCGACATATCGATACGCACGAGGGCTTTTTCGTCATCAAACATGAATTCCGCAAGCGCGCGCGCAAGCTCCGTTTTTCCCACGCCCGTAGGCCCCAGGAACATGAAAGAACCGAGGGGCTTGTGCTCGTCGGAAAGTCCCGCGCGCGCGCGGCGCAAGGCGTTCGCAACCGCCGTAATTGCCTGCCGCTGGCCCACCACGCGCTCCGCGAGCGCTTCCTCGATTTTCGTGAGCTTCGAACTCTCGGACTCAAGCACGCGGGTAATAGGAACACCGGTCCACACCGATACCACTGCCGCCACATCTTCCTTATCCACCGCATCTTTAAGAAATTGTCCGTCGTCGGATTCGGAGTTTTTCTTGCGGCGCGGCACGTTTCCGCCCGAGGCGGATCCCTGCCCGTCCCTGTTTGGCTCGCCTCGCTGCGAAGCGGGCGGGCGGGCGCCTTTGGTGGAGAAATGCTTCTTTTCGAAAAGCGCGTAGTCCTTTTCCGCCTGCGGGAGTTCGCCGTACGTAATCTGCGCCACCCGCTCAAGATTTCCTTCGCGTTCCACCACCTCCGCTTCGCGTTTCAACGTTTCGATTTTCCGGCGCAATTCGTGGAGCGTCTCGAATTTAATCTTCTCGGTGTGCCATCGCGCCGACAATTCGTCATTCTTGTTTTTGAGGTCGTGTAATGCCGCGTCAATTTCCTTAAGCCGACCGGCATGCGTTTTTCCCTCGCTTTCCCGGCTTAAAGCCTGCCGCTCCACTTCAAGCCGCCTGATATCCCGGCGCACCGTATCAATTTCTTTCGGAAGACTCTCGGATTCAAGCCGGCGTGCAGCTGCCGCTTCATCAATCAAATCCACCGCCTTATCGGGAAGAAAGCGGTCGGTGATGTACCGCGCCGAGAGATTCACGGCCTCCACAATCGCTTCGTCGCTAATGCGGAGCCCGTGGTGAATCTCATATTTTTCCTTAAGCCCGCGCAAAATGGCGACGCTGTCTTCAATAGAAGGTTCCTCCACCATAATCGGCTGGAAACGCCGTTCAAGCGCAGAGTCCTTTTCAATATAACGTTGGTACTCCCGGACAGTCGTCGCGCCGACGGCGTGCAATTCTCCGCGGGCGAGCGCCGGTTTCAAGAGATTCGACGCATCCACCGCCCCCTCCGCCGCACCCGCGCCCACGATGGTGTGAATCTCATCGATAAAAAGAATAAGCTTCCCACTCGCGTTCTTAATCTCCTTCACAAAGGCTTTGAGCCGGTCCTCGAACTCGCCCCGGAACTTCGTGCCGGCGATGAGTGCTCCAATGTCGAGCATGAGGATTTCTTTCCCCTTAAGCGGTTCCGGCACGTCGCCGTGTACAATTTGTTGCGCCAGGCCCTCCACAATGGCTGTTTTCCCTACGCCCGGCTCCCCGATTAAGACCGGGTTGTTTTTCGTCCGGCGCGAGAGCACCTGCATCACCCGGCGCAGCTCTTCCTCGCGGCCGACTACCGGGTCAAGCTCTCCCGCGCGGGCTTTCTCCGTAATGTTGATCGCGTACTTCTCAAGCACCTGAAACTTGCTCTCGGGCGTCTCGTCCGTCACGCGCACCGAGCCGCGGAGCTGCGCGAGCACCCGGAATGCCGCGTCCCGGCGCACGCCGAACTGCTCGAGTACCGATTTCGCCGCCGCTTGCACCTCAAGTATCGCAAGCAAGAGGTGTTCGCAGGAAACGAATTCGTCTTTCTGCTGAGCCGCAATTTTCGCCGCCTGGTCGAGCACGCGCATGATTTCATGCGACAAGTAGAGCTGCCCCACATTGGAGTTGCCCACGATTTTCGGAATGCGGTCAAGCTCGAGTTCTATCTGCTCCTGGAGTTTCTCAAGATTCACGCCAAGCCGCGTAAGCACCGGGTTTACGAGCGACGATTGGTCCTCCAGAAGCGCGGAGAGAAGGTGAAGCACCTTCAACTCTCCGTGGCTTTTCCGCGCAGCAAGCTCCTGCGCGTTCTGGAGCGCTTCCTGGGCTTTAATGGTAAAACGATGGAATTGAGGCATGATGTTTAAATTTCTAATTTCTAATTTCTAAATCCGAATGTCCTAAATACCAAACGGTTTGATTCATTGGGATTTTGAACATTAGAATTTGTTTAGAGTTTCGGATTTAGGATTTTACTCAGTGGGCCGTTTTGCAAGCGTCGCAGTAAGTGTGAGGGTTTTCGTGCCGCGGCGGACAGTAAGCGTCACCTTCTCACCCACATTCCTTGCCGCAATCATATCGACCAGCAAATGGTCTTTGTCTACTTTAGCACCATTCACCTCAAGGATGATATCTTCCGCAAGCACTCCCGCCTTCTCTGCCGGAGAACCGGGCGCGACCGCAGGTCCGTCTCCCGTGCCGCGCACCAGGGCACCATATTCTACCGCAAGCTTCTGCTTCTTCGCCACTTCGGGGGTAATAAGCACATAGCGAACCCCGAGAAACGGCGTCTGGATCTCCCCGGTGTCTTTGACCGACGTAATCGCCCGCTTCGCGCGATTTACCGGTATCGCAAAGCCCACATTCTGGGCGTAGGAAGCAACTGCGGTATTAATGCCTATCACCTCGCCCCGGAGATTTAAGAGCGGTCCCCCCGAGTTCCCGGGATTGATCGCCGCATCGGTCTGGAGCACTCCTGTAATCGTTTCAACTATATCGCCGCCCGAGGCCGTCACCGTGCGCGCAAGCCCGGAAATCACCCCCACGGAAACCGTGTTGCGAAACTCGCCAAGCGCATTCCCAATCGCGATTGCAGCCTGCCCGAGCTCCACGGAATCGGAATCGCCAAGCTCCACCGTGGTAAGGCCCTTTGCATCAATCTTCAAAATCGCGAGATCCTGGACCGGGTCGCGCGCAAGCACCTTCGCATCATGCTTTTTCCCGTCGTTGGTGAGTACGGTATATGACGCCTGAGCATCGTTCACCACGTGTTTATTCGTAAGCACCAGCCCGTCGGAAGAAATGATAAATCCGCTTCCTCCGCCCACATCCTCCTCCCGCGTCCCCTTCTCGCACGGAGTGAAAAACTCCGGCACGTCGCCGAAGAATTGCCGGAACTCCGGAGGAAGATTCCTGAAGGGACTTGAGGGGCAGTTCTCGATAATGGGAACGTTCTTTGTAATGGTGATGGACACGACCGCCGGCTCCGCCTTCTTTACCGCCGTAATCACCGCTTTTTCGTAATCAATCGCAGGCTGATAGAGCGGCGCGGGCGCGTGTGCCGCTACCGCTCCGCGCGGCGTACTTGTCGCCGACGGCGAAAAGAACGAATAAATCCCGTTCATGATATCGCTCAGGAAGTTCGCATGTGCCGCGGGCACAAATAATAGAGCAAGCACAAACGCGCCTGCGACAACGCCCCCTATAAATATTCCTAAAGGTTTTCTCATCATCAATACAATAATAGAGGATTAACTCCTATTCAATATAACGACATTTTGAGGACTTCGCAACGAAAATCATGGGGCCGTGGCGTCCGCGATGATGCGAACCGCCTCATGGATTTCTTCCCGCGTGGTGTGCTTTCCCATACTGAACCGCACACTCTCGCTCGCTCTCTTTTTGGAATGTCCGAGCGCCTGCACCACGTGGGAGGGCGCGGCGGCGCGGCTGCTGCATGCGGGTCCTGCAGAAGCCGCGATCCCGGCGATGTCCAATCTCATAAGCAACTCTTGCGCAGAACGCCCGGGGAAGTAGACATTAAGGATACTGGGAAGGGTGAGTTTGGAATTTTCTATCCCATTCACCTCCGCATCCGGACATATTTTCTTGATTCCTTTCCACAATTCTTCGCGGAGCGCCCTGATACGCGCACTTTCCTTCTTGCGTATTGCCGCGGCGGCACGTGCCGCTTCCGCAAACCCCACAATGCCGGGCACATTCTCCGTCCCGGAACGGAGCCCAAACTCCTGCCCGCCACCGGTGACGCTAGGGGCTAGGGTATAGGGGCTAGGGTATAGACCGCTCTTTTTGCCGTTTTTACTAAACCCTAAACCCAAAACCCTATCCCCTATGTAAAGCACTCCCACCCCCTTCGGCCCATATATCTTATGCGCCGAGAGCGTGAGCATATCAACGCCAAGCTTCACGACGTCGCAATCCAAGTATTGGAACGCCTGCGCCGCATCGGTGTGGAAAAGAGGGTATCCCCTAGACCCTAAACCCAACACCCTAAACCCTTTGATTATCTTCACGATTTCCGCAATCGGCTGAATGGTGCCAATCTCGTTGTTCGCATACATCACCGACACAAGCACTGTGCGGTTATTCAAGGATGCGCGGAGTGCGGCGAGGTTAAGAATGCCATTCCGGTCGACCGGCACCCCCACCACCTCAACGCCCTCTTTCTCCAAATCATGCGCGGTTCCCCGGACGGACTCATGCTCTACCGCGGAGATGACGATGCGAGGACGAAGGGTATAGGGTATAGGGTATAGGGTTTTCTTTTTCCATCCTCTATACCCTAAACCCAAAACCCTAACCCCCTTGACTATGCCCCGGAGCGCAAGATTATTCGCCTCCGTCGCCGACCCCGTAAAAATAACCTCACGGAATCCCGCGCCGATGCTTTTCGCAATTGTCTCGCGTGCCTTGTCTACCGCCGCAATCGCTTCCTGCCCGAATGCATGGAGTGAACCGGGGTTCCCAAATTTTTTTGAGAAATACGGCGTCATCGACCGCATGACCGCAGGGTCAACCGGCGCCGTTGCCGCGTAATCGAGATAGATTCTCTGCATAGGTTTTAGTTTTTAGGTTATAGGTTTTAGATGCTTTCACCTAAAACTTAACACCTGAAACCTCTAGAAAAGCCGCGCGGTGGGGATCTGCAGCGTCGGAAATGTTACCTTGAGCATTTTCCCCGTGCCGCGCTCGGGCACCATAAGGAACCCTTGCCGTCGGTAAAGATCATAAAGTTCTTTGGTAAGTTTTACGTCCTTCAAACAATATTCTTTAAGCTCCGCGATTTTCCCGGCGCGGTACAGCTCCGGCGCCTCCGCCCCTTTTTTATCTTTCCCCGCCCCAAGATTCGCCTCCGCCACCTTGCTCAAGCTCACCCGTGAGCCAGTCGCCATCTCGATTTCTTTGAGCAAATCTACCCGTTCCTTCTGCCATAAATCCGGCTTCGTCCCCTCCTTAAAACGACCGAAATACGCAGTGAGTACCGGCACATCGTACCGGTTGATGCTGAATCCGACGATGCGGTTCGCGGTGTCAAAAAGGTCCGCCACCGCGCGCATCTCGGACTCCTCAAAACACATGAATTTGTTCTGGTTGTAGGAATACATCCCCACGACGGAAATCTTCAACGCCTCAAAGTTATCCCACCCCACGCCGGGGTCGGTGAAAAAATTCTGCGTTTCAATGTCGAAGACTAAAGTGTCCATAGGAGTAATCGCTAATATCGCGAATTAAGGCAAATAATGCAAATCCATTCGCATTATTAAATCCATATTCGCATTATTCGCGATTACTCCTACACGTGCCTATCCGCCACCTTCGACGCCGCATAGCTGTCGGGCTTCGTCCTTGCCTCAAAGTTATTCGCCCGAATCATCCCCACCACCTCCTGAATCATGGGCTTCGTGGGACCGTTCTCACCCACGTCCACATGAATCTCAAAATCGAAACTCGGGCTGGACGCTTTCTTCAGCTCCACAAGCGTATCCTTCGCAATGTCGAGCGAGATGAGCACTTCTTTAATAATCCGGTCGCGGAGCGTGTGAATGGAGGCATACTCTATCCGCCGCCAAAAATAGCGCCCGCCGTTCCCCACGCGATGCACCACGACCGCCGTCACAAAGTCCGCCTTGTTCCCGGGGAGCCGCTCCGAATCGGTGCCGATGGTTACCTTGTACAAACGCGTCGTGTCCTCATGCATAAAACGAATAATCTCCCGAACCACTTGCGGTATCGAGAGCTTGAACCCCAGCGAACTGTTTAAGAATTCTGGCATAGTGCCCCCACTATAGCCCCCGAACGAACCACGTGTCAAAGAAAAACCCCTTCCTCCCTTAAAAATTCAATGTCCCTTTTTAGAATCAAGTCTTGAGTTGTGGGACGATAGCACCTCCTATACAATACTCACTATGAAAATAAACCCGTACATCTTCAGAAATTACGACATCCGCGGGATAGTCGATGTGGACCTCGACCCGGAAAAAGTCGGGGCAATCGGGAAAGCGTACGGCACCTTCCTGCGCCGGAGAAAAATCCGGCAGGCGGTGGTGGGATATGATTGTCGGCTCTCCGGTCTCCAGTACCACGACGCGCTCATACGAGGCATGAGCGCAATGGGAATTGACACGGTTGATCTTGGCATGGTGATGACGCAGATGGTGTATTTCGGGCAATACCGGTTCCAAACGAACGGCGGAGTGATGATTACTGCTTCTCACAACCCCTGGAATTTCAACGGCTTCAAAATGGCGACCGGATTCTCCCGCACCACCGAAACAGAAGAAATACAGGAAATCAGAAAAATTACGGAGGATGAATCGTTCTTCGCGAGCGAACGGGCGGGCATGGTAACGCGGCTTGAAGGGGTAGCGCGCGAGGCGTTCATTGAAGATTACGCGCACGATGTGCTGAAGCGCGTTGCACTCAAGAGAAAGTTCAGGATTGTCATTGACGCGGGAAGGGGCACGACGGGGCTCTTCAATCCAAAGATATTCGAAAGAGCGGGGTGCGAAGTCATTGGAAAGAATCTCGAACCTGACGGACACTTCCCCATAGGTACGCCCGATCCCACCGCCACAGTGGTAATGGAACGAGTCCGCGACGCAGTGCTTGAAACCCGAGCGGATTTCGGGGTCGCGTTTGACGGCGACGGGGACCGCATTGGGATTGTGGACGAAAAGGGAAATATACTGTGGAACGATGTGCTTGTTGCCATATTCGCGAAGGAAATTCTCGAACGGTTCCCTCGCTCAAAAATTATTCACAACAACCTCTGCTCCCAGCTTACCTCGGAAGTCATCAGGCGCAACGGAGGGACGCCCGTCATGTGGCGCACCGGTCACGCATTCATCAAGTCAAAAATCGCGGAGGAGAATGCGGCGTTCGGCGGAGAACTATCGGGACACTTCTTTTTTGCGGATAATGCGTATGGCCACGACGACGGAACTTACGCCGTGCTGCGCGTGCTGGAATATCTTTCGGACAAGAACGCGCCTTTGAGTCAGCTCTACGAAAGTTTCCCTTACTACATTTCCTCGCCCGAAATCAAAATCGGCTGTCCGGACGAGAAGAAGGTGGAGGTGATCCGCGACTTGTCGGTGAAATTCAAGAACGACTTCCCGGAAGCGAAGATTACCGATGCATCGGTAATCCCTGGCGATGACGGTACCCGCGCGGACTTCAAAGACGGCATGATGATATTCCGCTATTCGCAAAACGGCCCCTACATCACCGTCAAGTTTGAAGCGCAAGACCAGACAACCTACGATGTGCGGAAGCGGTACGTAAAAACGCTCCTCCAGAGTTATCCCGAGATGATTTGGGAGGACGCGCTTGCGGTGAATTTGCACTCGCTCGACTAACCACGCAGCCTTTTTAACGCCATTTGCCCGCAGACCACACAGCGGAGTGTTTGAGTTTTATGCCTTCTTATACGACAATATAGACACTATAAAGTATCCGATAAATGGCAAAGAATAAAAACGGAAAGCGGAACGGCGGCGACGAACCCTCGTCGCTCTCGCGCCTGCCTGACCGGCAGGCAGGCCTCCATGACGCGACGAAGAAGGGAATATGGGCAATCATCTTCGCGGGCGCGGCGATAATTTTCGTTCTCGCGCAATTTGGGAAAGCCGGACCGGCGGGCGCATTTCTCTATCGTACTCTTGAAGCATTCCTCGGCGCGGGGTATGTCGTGCTTCCCGCAACACTCCTCTTTGCCGCAGGAGTATTGGTGTTCTCGGAGGGGCAGCGGCTCCTTGCCACCACTTCGCTTGGCGGTACGCTCGTCCTCCTCTCAATCCTGGGACTCATCGAAATCGGGCTTCCCGGGAAGGGCGGCCTGGTGGGACTTGTTTTCGGCTCGCTCCGCGTGCCCTTCGGCAATCTTGCTGCAGGGATTTTAAACAGCGTATTTCTCCTCGTGGGATTTCTCGTCGCGGCGAATGTGCCGCTCGACTTCTCGCGGTTCCGCCGCGCACTACGCGAACGGCGGGCTGCGCGTGAAGCGAAGATAGAGATTCCCGACGAGGAAGAAGCGGTGCAGGATGAGGATGAGAACAAGAATGCCGCCGACTCAAAAGAGAAAAGAAAAGAAGACGCAAAAGATGAGGAGGAAGAACCCGAGGACGAAGACGTGGTGATTGCGGAACCCGCCTTCGCCCGAGTCTCAGCGGGCAAAGCCCGCCAGGCAAAACCAGTGGTACATGCGAACTATACGCCGCCGCCGCTCTCGCTTCTCCAATCGAGCACCGAGAAACCCACCACGGGCGACCTTCGGGCAAACGCGAACATTATCAAGCGCACGTTTGAATCCTTCGGCATTTCGGTCGAGATGGGGGAAATCAACATCGGCCCCAAAGTCACCCGTTATACCCTCAAACCCGCGGAAGGAATGAAGCTGTCGCGCATCACTGCGCTCCATCAGGACTTGGCGCTCGCCTTGGCCGCGCACCCCATCCGCATCGAGGCGCCCATCCCGGGGAAATCCCTCGTCGGCATCGAGGTGCCCAACAAGGCGGCGGCGCTCGTGCGCCTCGGCTCTCTTATGGGGTATCCCGACTTCGGAGTCACCGGCCTCCTCTCCTTCGCCATCGGGCGGGACGTGACCGGAGAACCGATATTCGGGAACGTCGAGAAAATGCCCCACCTCCTCATCGCGGGAGCAACCGGCTCCGGGAAATCAGTGATGATTCACTCGCTCATCATCTCGCTTCTCTACAAAAACTCGCCGGCAACGCTCCGGCTTATCATGATTGACCCCAAACGCGTGGAGCTTTCTGTTTATGAGGGCATCCCGCACCTTATCTCGCCCGTGATTACCGAAAACAAAAAAGCCATGGGCGTGTTCCGGTGGGCGATTGCGGAGATGGAGCGCCGCTACGACGTGCTCCTCGGCGCCGGAAGCCGCGACATTAACGGCTACAACGCGAACCACAAAGACGAGGTACTGCCCTACATCGCGATTATAATAGACGAACTTGCGGACCTTATGACCTCTTATGGGCGCGAGGTTGAGGGTTCAATCGTGCGCCTTGCGCAAATGGCGCGCGCAACCGGCATTCATCTTATCCTCTCCACGCAGCGCCCGTCCGTCGAAATCATCACTGGCCTCATCAAAGCGAACATCACGAGCCGCATCGCCATGCAGGTGGCAAGCCAAATTGACTCGCGCACGATTTTGGACACCGCGGGCGCGGAGAAGCTTCTTGGCGGCGGCGACCTTCTTTTCGTATCCGCCGAACTCTCAAAGCCAAGGCGTATCCAGGGCGCCTACATTCCCGAGTCCGAAGTCAATGCCGTCTCCGACTTCATCCGCGACCACAACGAGCCCACGGTGCTCTCCGCCGTAATCCCCGCGAACGGTGAAGTCGTGCCGCGCGACGTGAACAACGTCGATTTCGACGAATTTGAAGGCAGCGGCGATGACGACGAGCTTCTTGATGAAGCGGCGGCGTGCGTCTTCGAGGCGAAGCGCGCCTCGGCGTCGCTCCTCCAGCGGCGGCTCAAAGTCGGCTACGCCCGCGCCGCCCGGCTCCTCGACCTTATGGAAGCGCGGGGACTTATCGGGCCCGGCGACGGCGCCAAGCCCCGCGACGTGTATTTTGAAAAGTTTGAACAGAGCAACGAATCCATTACATAATTATTTGTTATAGGTTTTGGAAGCGGGTCAGGTTGTTGGTCATAAGTCTACGGCGAGCATCCAACAACCAGCGACCAAAGTCCAAACCCGCATCTCTACCCAATAACCAAAGACCATCCACCATACTCGCTTCCACAACCTTCAACCATCACCCATTGTAACCACCCAAGATTCATATTTTGCGTTTTGCTCTAAACCCTATACCCTAAACCCTAGGCACTATGCTTGAATATACTCCCCAACAATTCGGCACCCTTCTCCACGACCGGCTCCGCGACAAAAACTGGACGCTTGAGAAAGTGTCGCAGTCCTCGAATATTTCGATTGCGCATCTTGAGCACCTCATCGCGGGCAACTTTGATGCGCTCCCGCCCGCGCCTTACGTGCACGGCTATCTCCGCAAACTCGGGAGCCTGCTCGATTTTGACGGGGAAGCCTGGTGGCAAAACATTAAAGAAGAAAGTCTGTCAAAAACCTCGGGCGCCGCCGACGCGCTCCCCAAAAACCGTTTCAAAGAAGCATCCACCGCTCCGTACTGGATTGGCGGCGTCGCGCTCGTTCTCGTCATTTATCTCGCGGTGCGGTTCTCCGCAATCTTCGGCACCCCGCTCCTCACGGTGGACTATCCCCCAAAGGACATCACGCCCGTTGAGACGGACGTGCTCATCGTGCGCGGCACCCTCCGGTACGGCGACAAGGTGCTTGTAGACGGCGAAGAAGTTCTGCTCCAGAAAAACGGCGGGTGGGAAAAACAAGTTCCTCTCCACGAAGGACTGAATACGATTGAAATTGAAGGGCGGCGCTTTTTAGGAAGCACCGCGAAAGCGATCCGGCAAGTGTTGTACACACCGGTGTCAAACGCCACATCAACCCTGTGAGTAGGATCAACACTTGCACCCTTCTTTTCTAGATTTAGAGACTAATCTAACCCTCTATAATCAGTCAATGACGATTCGCGCACTCGGGGAAGAAGAACATGTAAGCGAATCTCCCCAGCGTGACAGGGGCGCTTTGCTATCGCCATCGTATGCAACCCACTTTGAGCCGTTCCACGCCACAACTCCGTTGTCTTTGGGACTGTCCCAAGACCCCGCCAGCGAGCTGACATAACGCTCGTATCCCTTCAACTGACACAGCCGGTTCTTCGTTGTCCCATCATCATAAACCGAGCGGCTCCCTCCGTAAGGAGCATCTGGATCTCCAGACCCGCGAATGTCGTTGTATGCAGATACGGCGTTAAATGAAGATATGCCGCCTCCCGACACCTCCGCGCGCACCGTTCTCCACGACACATTCCCGCTTCCGTCGGCGACAGGAACTCTATTTGACGATCCCGAACCAGGGTATAACCATCCTGGGAGCGAAGGCATGGAAGGGGCGATTGCGCTCACGGTCACGGCGCCCAAGCCCGTATCGGGATTCACCACGATGTTCAAACCGGCAATAATTTTCGTCACCGGCGCAACCGGCGTCTCCCAGCTTGCGGTGCCGTCACTCGCAGAGGTCAGTACCTTACCCTGCCCCGCGCCGCCTCCCTGGATGCGAATTGAGCCGTTCACGTTAAGCTTCACGCCGGAAGGAGGCGCACTGGTCGGCACCGGGCCGATAAGCACCGTCCCATCCGCTCCCCACGTCTGCACACTCCCCAAAAGCAGGCTTCCCTGCTGCACGGCGAACTTCCAGCTTTGTATTCCCAGCCCCCCCACGCTCACGTCTTTCCCTATCGCAGCCATTCCCGTCACTTCAAGGTCTCTCCCCAGCTTCAACCCCCCCGTCTTTGTTTGTACGGTGTCGCCCACATTAATGGGCGCATCGATATTCCCCCCGGTTGGCGCCACGGTGGGGTTGCACCATCCATCCGCACTCGTACAAGTAACCGCAAGAATATATCGTGCTCCGGAACCGAGGAGAAAACCAGCGAGAATCACCGTGACGGATAGAAAAAGAGTTTTCCTGCTCATTGAAAAAATTATATCACACTCGCTTTTCCGCGCGTTACGGCAGCCCTTGCCATGAGACATTTCCCCATTGGTCGGTGACCGGCACTCTTCCTCCGTTCCCCGACCCGGGATACACCCATCCCGGAACCGAAGGAGGGGTTGGCATAATTGCTCGCATCGTCACCACGCCGGTATCAGGCGCGGTACTGACGCTCATGTTCGAACCCGCGCTGATTGTGGTCACCGGCGCAACCGGCGTCTCCCAGCTTGCGGTGCCGTCACTCGCAGAGGTCAGTACCTTACCCTGCCCCGCGCCGCCTCCCTGGATGCGAATTGAGCCGTTCACATCCAGCACCGCTCCCGAAGGAACGCCACACGATGAAGAACCGATGCTTACTCCGCTCGCGGACCATGCCTGTGCCGTGCCCAGGAAAAGGCAGTCGCCGACAACTCCCCACTTCCAGGACTGCAGACTGAACGTTCCCGCCGCATTCAACATACCCCCCACCTTTACCCCTCCGGTTATTTCAAGATCTTTGCCTAATTTCAACCCTCCCTTTTTTTCCTGGTCGTCGCTCCCAATGGTGAGCGGTGGCGGAGTGTTTCCTCCCACGGGCGACGCAGTCGGTTTATCCCACGCGAAAATCCCTTGCGCGCTCCAGCCGGCACCGAACCCCACGCCCGCGAGGAATGCTATGACTAACATTTTTATTTTCCAATTCCCCAAAGGATTCATTTGATTAAGCATATCTTTTTTTATCGCAGCCCTCCAAGCGTCTGCGTCTGCACCTCGGTAAGCATCGGCAACTCTCCGGCGTTTATATGCATCTCCTCCGCGCGCACCGCGAGCGCCTTCAAAGTCGCAACTTGTCCCGAAGTAAGTTCCCCGGGAAGCGTGAGCGTCGCGCTGCCTCCCCGCAGGAACGTCCGCGCCACAAGCACCGCGACGAGCGCCACAAGTATCACAATCCCCGCCACAATCCACGCATTCCTGCTCATTCCCGCGCCGTGGGGCGCCGCACCCGCCATCTGCGGTTGAGGATTCATTCCTGTATATTCTCCGTTTGTCATTGGGTTAAAAACTGCTGTTCTCGTTATCAGTTATAAGTTATTAGTATTTATAAGTTTGCCATTTAGAGTTCCTGATACCTCGGCTTTTGCGGCGGCGTAGGTTCGGGTAAACCCCTCAAGGGCGGCGTGTCAGTAGGCGGGGGAGGAGGAGAACCAACTGTAACGAGAATGTCATCTTTGGCGGGGGGCGCGGTAGGGGTAATTGCTGAAATGCCCGTCACGGAATAGTAATGAGCATCCCCTTTGCCGAGAGAGCGTTCCTTATCGCCTCGGCATGTTCTCCGCACATCGGGGTCGGGCGTACAAGTCGACGCCTCTTCACCTCCCCTCATCTCGCAGTTAAGAAATGCCCGTGCTCTCTCTCCGGTTCCAACCACCAACCAATAGAGGCGAGTAGAAGTTTTTTCCGGCGGATAAGGAACGACGTCTGTCGCAGAAGTTTCCTTTCTCTCGCATGTTTTTGTCCCTGCGGGCGTTCCCGCCGGAGGATTTCCCGCTCCGGACGCTGGCTGCAAGGACGAAGAAGGCTTGTCCAGTATCTTAATCACCGCCATTGGAGATTCAATGCTCGGTTCGTTCGCCTTATGAATAAGATACGTCTCATCGACTCTAAAATTGAGATAGAGCGTGTTGCGATACAAGCTCTCATTTACCAAGATAATTGTTTTGCTTTCCCCTTTTTTGATTCCCACTAAAGGAATAAAGATGGGCTTGTCCAAGCTTCCTAGATATTTCCAGGGTACGCTCGGATCGTCGGCGCTATAACGGTGCCGCACGAATTGATTCTGAAGTGTCTGCTCAATGTCGCTCCCTCCAGTGTTTTTCACCGTCACGGAAAAGGTGACCGACGTCCCTTCCCCCCCGTAAAACGCATCCGCTTGGCCAGGCACCGGATTCGAACCAGTCACTGTGATTGCACTCACAGTAATTCCCGTTTCCCCCGCAGATACCCGCGGTAGATGTCCATTCCCCGAAAAAATCCACCACGCCGCCCCCGCAACGAGCGCAGCGAGAAAAAAAACTGTACCTCGCGTCCCTTTCATTGCCTTTATTATATCACAACGTCATCCCGCCGCCCCGCCCGCTCAAGCCGTACCCATATCTTTCGTTTTCCCTTCTTAACGCTTGCGGCTGTGCATACGCGAATGTGCTACTCTGGAAACAGGTACCCGCATGAGGCACAATTGCGCTCTCGTGTGGAAAACAATTCCTAACTGAAAAATAACTTCAAACCAAATACGACTTATGACTGCAACGACTATTCCCGAATTCTTCAGAATCATCAGAGCCTACTGGTACATCGGCAATCACGAAACGCAGGCACTCGTAAGGCAAATTATCATGTGGGGGCTTGGCGGAGGAGCGCTCCTCGTGTGCGTCTCCTTCCTCGGCATCCCCGGTCTCACCGCCATCGTGGCGCTTGCACTCATCCTCGGAGGTCCCACGCGCGTCCTCTGGAAATTTTCTTATCCGCTCTCCGTTCCCATAGGTGCAATCGCGCTTCCCAAAATTGACGAGGAGGCATGGGAACTCGTCAAGAGAGTGTGCGTGTGGGCGCTCCAGGCGCTCGCAATCTTCGGCGTCTTCGCCCTCTACTTTTCGAGCCCGCTCTCCCCGCTTGCGAACCTCTCGTTCCTCGAGCGCATCTCCGTCGCTCCCGTACTCGTCCTCGCATTCGTGGTCGCGGGACTCTGCGCGCTCGTGGGATGGCGGCAGCAAGGCATCGCGATACTCGCCGTGACCGCTGCCTTCTCCCTCGTGCTCCGCGCGGGAGGATGGGATGGATTCCAAAAGAAGCTTGAGGGTGTTGCCAAGCAAATAGAGCGCATAGAAGGTTCCGCCCCCATAACTCTCGGTTTCGGTAGCGGACGCATCAACATCGCTCCCGGCACACGGGAAATCGTGGTGATGGTGCCTCCCGGGGACTGGACAATGGGAGTGCCCCGGCCACAGGAAGCAACTTGCTTCTGGGCCAAACCCAACGATACCGTCGAGATAGCTAAATACTATGCGGACGGGACGTCGGTATGGCTCCATGGGCTCCAGCCCTATATGGAGGTCCCCGACACCAAGAAGGTAACGGAGATGAGATTCAGAAACTCAAGTCATTCGGAAGCGGTGCGAATACACATACAGTTCAAAGGGTAAAGGTGAACTGTAGGTGCAAACTCGTACAAAAAAGCAACCTCTTCAACAATGAAGAGGTTCGCCCGTTGTATGTTATTTTGAATACAGTAGTTTTGAATTTTTACCCAACTGACTTATGAACAAAGAAACTCTGATTAACATCCTTTTGAGCTTGGCTGATGAGGAACTCCGCATGTTCGCGCGCTGGCTCGTCGCACACATTCCCTCCTCGCTCCATGACTTTTTAGAAACCCCGATTGCCGTACGCCTCCTCGGCCCCGCGAGCGCGTGGGTAGAATCCCTCGGCGCGGACAAAGTCCCGCTCATGAAAGCCCTCTACGAGAAGTTGAGCGACATGCTCGATGCCGCCGCTCACGAACTTTTTACGAAACGGAGTGAACGAACAAATCTCGCCGCGCAATGGAGAAGCGAACTCGAAACAGAACCCCCGCCTCGCCTCGCGGCTGCGCTCGCAACTCACGGCGGAGGAATGGGAGTGAAGGAATTCCTCCAAAACGCATGGCGGATGTTTGATGCCGCCGTAACCTCCCTCGACCAATGGCTCGCGCCACTCCTTCGCGAGCATGCCGACCGGCTTGAGCGGCACCCCGCCATGCGTGAACGCCTCGCACGAAAAGTGATGCCTCCCGCGTAGGAGAAAAACTTTCTAAGCGCAACAGCCCCCGGAAATTCCGCGGGCTGTTCGATTGTGCACAACCTATTGGTGTCTCTTCCATCTCAAACCCTTATGCCCGCTTCGCCAGCGAGGCGAGCCGCAAGGGAATTCCTTTGAATCCAATTCTGGAATGCGACACTTCCTGAACGCTGCACAAGAAGTACGCCCCCCCCTGCCGTAACTCCTTCTCATCGAGGAGCGTTTCATTAACGATGACTGATGCAAAATTTATCGCGCGTAACAACGCGCACCTCAAACTCACAAGGTGTTTTATCCTCAAAAATTACGGCCGCCGGTGCGGG
>Ga0209514_10000817_pt1 | contig 59726 bp, 32 predicted proteins | sample Subgrocontami58m_FD_187452 | JGI IMG/M metagenome (GOLD analysis project Ga0209514, IMG submission 187452) | Subsurface groundwater microbial communities from S. Glens Falls, New York, USA - GMW37 contaminated, 5.8 m (SPAdes) (version 3) | ecosystem: Environmental > Aquatic > Deep subsurface >... | reverse complement strand
CCTTGCTTAGCCATCAGCTTCTCCCGGTCAAGTCAGGACGACCAGAGGCATGGCCTAAGTTGCCGGAAATCAACGGGGAAACTTATGCGACGGTAAGCGGAGGGTAAGAAAAACCTACACTTGTAAGATTGGCAGTGGGGGGGGCAGGGGCGGTACATCATAGCCATTAAGTAGGCGCCGGAGCGCCTTTTCCGGGGCACCAACCTAAGTGTGTGCCCCGCTGATTACACGTTGCCGTTATCCACAATAACCGGTGTAAGTTTCCATATCTCGTTATTGTATTCCCTGATAGTCCTGTCGGTGGAAAACTTGCCGCTAGCCGCGCAGTTAAGGATGCTCATTTTCGTCCAGCGCTCTTGGTCGCGGTAAGCGGTTTCCACCCGTTTTTGTGCGTTGATAAAACTGCGGAAATCGGCAATGGTCATCCAAGGGTCATGCGGGCTTTTAATGGAAGCGATGAGCGTGTCAAAAATGCCGAATTCGAATTGGTTAAAGTGCCCGCATTCCAACAGCCGCATCACCCGTTGCAAATCGGCATCTTGTTGGATAATGGCTTTCGGGTCATAGTGATGGTGCAAGTCTTCCACTTCCTGCGCATTCAGGCCAAACAAGAAGAAGTTCCCGTCACCCGCTTCTTCGCGGATCTCGATGTTCGCGCCATCCAAGGTGCCGATGGTCAAAGCGCCGTTCATCATGAATTTCATATTGCCGGTGCCGGAGGCTTCTTTGCCCGCCGTGGAAATCTGCTCGGACAAATCGGCGCCCGGACAAATTTTTTCCATGGCGGACACCCGGTAATTGGGTAAGAAAATCAATTTAAGCTTGTCGCCGACTTGGGGGTCATTGTTGATGACATTGCTGACATTGTTGATCAGCTTGATGATGCGCTTGGCCATGAAATAGCCCGGTGCGGCTTTGCCCCCGATCAATACGCAACGGTCTGTCCAATTGGCGGTGTCGCCACGTTTGATGCGGTCATAAAGGTGTATGACATGCAGGACATTGAGCAGTTGGCGTTTGTATTCGTGTATGCGTTTGACCTGGACATCAAACAGGGCGTTGACGTTTAGGTCAAAACCCAGCTCTTGTTTTTTAAAATCGATCAAGTTTTGTTTGGCTTGTTGTTTGATTTCACGCCAGCGTCCGCAGAACGCTTTGTCATCAACGTAACGCTTCAGGTGTTGCAATTGGGACAAGTCCGTTAGCCAGCCATCCCCGATAGTTTTTGTGATAAGTTCCGCCAGATTGGGGTTGCAGGCCGCCAGCCAACGCCGTGGTGTCACCCCGTTGGTCTTATTGTTGAATTTGTGCGGCCACAATTCGTAAAAATCGCGGAACAGGCCTTTTTGCAATAATTCGGAATGCAATTGGGCGACGCCATTGACCGAATAACTGCCGGCTATCGCCAAATACGCCATCCTGACATACTGTTCGCGGCCTTCTTCAATCAGCGACATGCGCCTTAAACGGGACGTGTCATCGGGCCACCGCGCCGACACTTCCGCCAGAAAACGGGCGTTGATTTCAAAAATGATTTCCAAAAGGCGTGGCAACAATTGCCTGAACAGGTTGACCGACCAACGCTCCAGGGCCTCGGGCAGCAGCGTATGGTTGGTGTAAGCCATGGTGCTGCTGGTGATGGCCCACGCCTTGTCCCAGGGTAGGCCGTAAATGTCAACCAGCAGGCGCATCAGTTCGGCGACGGCAATGCTCGGATGGGTGTCGTTCAGTTGGAAGCAATGTTTGCCGGCAAAGCTGGCAAAATCATGGCCATGCCGGCCCACCCAGGTTTCGATGATGTCCTGCAGGCTGGCGGAGGCCAATAGATATTGTTGGCGCAAGCGCAGGGCCTTGCCGTTTTCGTTGGCATCATTGGGGTACAACACCATCGTGATGTTTTCGGCGGTGTTCTTTTCGGCCACGGATTCGGCATAATCGCCCGCATTGAATTCCTGCAAATCGAATTCGTCGGTCGCCGTCGCTTTCCATAAACGCAAGGTGTTGACGGTGCCGTTCTGATAGCCGGGGATCGGGGTGTCAAAGGGCACGGCGTACACGTCCCGCGTGTCTACCCAACTCACGCGCAGGACGCCGTTTCCGTCGGTACGGGTCTCGGTGCGCCCGCCAAACTTAATCCGTTGCCGGTATTCCAGACGCTCAATTTCCCAGACATTGCCATTCCTTAGCCAATGGTCGGGCTTTTCTATTTGCTCGCCGTTGACGATGTCCTGGGAGAACATGCCGTATTCATAACGCAAGCCATAGCCATTGACAGGCAAACCTAAGGTGGCGCAACTATCAAGGAAACAGGCCGCCAACCGTCCCAAACCACCGTTGCCCAAGCCCGCATCGGGTTCGTTATCGACGAGTTCTTCCAATTCCAAGCCTAAGTCGTACATGGCCTCATCGACCGCGTCATGGATGCCCAAACTCAACATGGCGTTGCTGAGCGTGCGCCCCATCAAAAACTCCATCGACAAGTAATAGGCTTTCCGGCAATCTTGGTTTTTGTAAGCGTTGTAAGTCCTTTTCCAGCGTTCGGTGAGCCTGTCACTAATCGCCATGGACAGGGCTTGGTAGGCGTAATTGAGTGTGCGGCAATTTTCATCCCGTCCCAGGCGATGGCCGTAGTAACGTTTGAAATCGGCTTCTAATTGTTCTTTATCCATACCTAGCTCGGCAAGTTTAGTGATGTGGGGTTTGGGTTGGCTTTTGTAAAAACGTATGTGTGCCATAGCTGCATTTTGGTGTATGAGTTGTGTTTTTTTCATGACAAGCTTTAAATTTGGGCTAAAAAATGCATAGGCTATTGGGAAGTGTCTAGTTTATAACCAAATCCCCTGATGGTCTTGAGCAATTTTAAAGCGTGCCCGTCATCAATTTTGCGCCGTAATTGGCGGATGTAGACATCCACCACATTGGTCAGCGGGTCGCTGCTGTAACCCCACACTTGTTCCAGGATACGGGTGCGGCTCAACACTTTGCCGGGCATCCGCATGAAGCATTCAAGCAACGTGAACTCCTTGGGGGTCAGGTCGATCAGCACGCCGCCGCGCCGCACTTCATGGGTTTCCAAATTTAAGGCCAAATCGGCTATCTGCAATTCTTTGCTTTCCTGTTTCAGCTCGCCGCCACTGCGGCGCATCAGCGCCTCTATCCGCGCCAGCAATTCCTCAAATGAAAACGGCTTGGTCATATAATCATCGGCGCCGGAGCGCAAGCCCGCCACCTTATCTTGGATGGCGTCCCGTGCCGTCAGCATCAAGATGGGGGTGTCGACACCCGTGTGGCGCAAGCGTTCGCACACCTCACGGCCATTGATATCGGGCAGGCCCAGATCCAAAATGATGGCTTGGAACTGGCCTTCGGTGCCCAGGGCGATGGCGTCCAAGCCATTGCTGGCCACTTCCACGCTATAGCCCTCGGCTTTCAGTCCCCGTTGGACAAAATCGACAATCCGTCCGTCGTCTTCCACTAGCAAAATTTGCATATCGGCTATCCCTTTAAAATAGTGTCTGTCAGTTATCGTTTATCAATCCGCCGTTTCCGGCGCAATCATCGGCAAGGTCACCGTGAACGTCGAGCCTGCATTTTCAATGCTGTCCACGGCAATATCACCGCCATGGGCTTTCAGTATCGACCGGGCCAACGGCAGGCCTAAGCCGCTGCCGTCATCGCGGGCGTCCAGGGCGTTCCGGCTGCGGAAGCGGCGGTCGAAGATGCGCCCCAAATCTTGGGCGGGGATGCCTATGCCTTGGTCGGCGACGCTGAAATGGGCTTGGTTTGCGTCCGTCCATAACTTGACCGTGATCCGGCCTTCCGGGTTTGAATAGCGGCAGGCATTGTCGCCTAAAATGAACAGCAATTGCCGTAGCCGTTGTTTGTCGCCATACACGCAAACTGGCCCGCCGACCGCATCCAAAATGACCGAATGCCCCTGTTCTTCGGCCATCAATCGGAAATCTTCGATAGCGGCGGCCATCAGTCCGGCCAAATCCAGGCTGTCCCATTCAAATTGCAGATTGGCGCTTTCGGCACGGGCCAAAGCCAGCAAGTCTTTGACATACGTGCCCAGTTGCATGGCCAGTTCGACGATACGCCGTAAAGCGTCTTTGTACTCTAGGGCATCACGGTCTTTGCCGCGCAAAGTCACTTCCGCCTCGCCGCGGATCACGGTGATCGGGGTGCGCAGTTCATGGCTGATGTCGGCCAAAAATTCCAGACGCGCCGTGTCCATGCGTTTTAATTCCTCATTCAGGCGATGCAATTCAAAGGTCCGCTCGGCCACCCGTTTTTCCAGCACGGCACGGCCTTCGCGCAGTTTGGTTTGTTGGACATCCAGTTCTTCGGCCATCTGGTTGAAATGGCTGGCGAGGTAAGTGAATTCGTCGTGGGTATTGACGGTGATGCGGTAATCGAGGTTGCCTGAGGCTATTTCGTCAGTGCCTTTCATCAGCTCCTCAACCGGCTTCTTGACGCCACGCAACAGCAACACGCCGGAGGAAAGGCTAAACACCGCCGCCGCCAAGGAGGCCAGGATGGCGACCCAACGCGACCGGGCCACCAAGTCTTCCATGGCTTGTTTGGCTTGCCCCGCCTTGCCGCGTTCGGCATTGATGGCGGCATCAATCAGCGGTTGGAATTTGCCGTCAATTTCTTCTTCCGAAAATTTTGATAAGGCTTGCATCGCCAGTTCGGGTTTGCCCTGTTCGCGTAGCCGTTCGATGTCGTCGAACCGGTATCCGCTGGCATCCAAAAACGCCGTGAAATGGGCGACCCGTTCCAGTTCGGCGGATTTGTCCGGGTCGTCCCCTGGCGGCTTGGTTTGTACCGCGTTGTCCCTCAATGCCTGCATCGCCAGGTAAAGCCGTTGTTTTGACAATTCCACGCCAGCGGCGGCAGTCGGGCTGTCACTGATCAGCCTGTCCATGCGCTGTTTGAAATGGCGGTAAGCTTCTTGCGACAGGCGCTCATAATGCTCAAAAGCCTGGTAAGCCGCTTGGCTGCGCTGAAAATGCCAGGCCACTTGGTTTGAGCTCCAATACAGCATGATCCCTAAAAATAGGACAAAACCAAAGGAAACAACGATGGCCATCGCCAAACGGAAACGGAACATGGCCTTTAATTTCCGCCGCCGCTCTCGTCCAAATGTTTTTCCATGGACCGTATGGCCTCCAGTTTCTCCCGCAGCAAGCGGTTTTCATCATCTTTCGGCACCGCCGTTTCTTTGTCATCGGCCGGGGAGGTTGGGGCGGATTTTTGTTTGCGCTTCGGCGAACCCGTTTTTTTTGTGGGGCAGTTGCTTAGGATGACTGGCAGGCTATTGATGCGCCTTAAGGTTTCCGTGTCGATGGCGAGCAGTTTTTGCAGCCGTACGTCCGTCAAGTTTTGGGCGGGGATGGCGTTGACCCCGTCCAGAATTTTAGGGATGTCGCCGCAACTATCGGACAGCAAACGGCCAACCATCAAGTGCAGTTGGAACCCCGCGCCAGGCGCCTCTTGTTGGCGTTTTAACAACGTGCGGCAAGTCTCGGCGCGTGACGATGGCGGGATTTTCGCCATCGTGGCCCCGAAAGCCAACAGCTCATCAAAGTCCGCTTGGGCATAAGGTTCGCTATAAGCGCCTGGGTTACCGTTCCAGCTGTTTGAAAACCCGGCGCATCCGGCCAGCAATAAAAGGCTTAGCGCCAGGCTTGTTTTTAACATAAAAATAATGTCCCCCTTGTTATTAAGCCGCTTCGGTTAACGGGATTTGGACGCGGAAGCGCGCCCCTTGTTGGTCTTCCCTAGGGGCGATGATTTCGGCCTTGCCCTGGTGGTTGGTGACATATTCGCGGACTATCGCCAAACCCAGGCCCGGGCCTTCCCCGGCCACATCGGGTGGGTTGGCCTTGCCGCGGAAAAATGGCTCGAACACATGCCCGCGTTCTTCGGCGGCTATGCCGGGCCCTTCATCTTCAACTTCCAATTCCATTTGCTGTCCTGAATCACGCAGCATGATGCGGATTTCGCCGCCAATGGGTGAATATTTCACCGCATTGTCCAGCAATTGTTCGATGATGCAGCGCAATTGTTCGGGTATCCCGTCAACTTCCACGGGTCTGACCAGTTTTTTCAAGCTAATGGCTTTGGCCTGTAAACGCGGTTGGAAACCGTCAATGACCGATTCCAGCAGGGCTTGCATATTGACGCCGCCTTCGCGGCCCGTTTCCGGTTTGGTGTTGATTTGGCTATATCTCACCAATTCTTCGGACACGGTTTTCAGTTTGTCGACATTGTTGCATAGGCGTTGTGCGATTTCTTGTTGCGGGATGTCCGCCTCCTCGTCAGCCTTTTGTACCAGCCACTGCGCGCTGCCGCGGATGCTCTCCAAGGGCTGCTCAATCTCCCGTGCGACATTGTGCATAAACTGTTGCTTGGACACTTCCAGTTCCAGCAAATGGGTGCGCAGCCATTCCAAACGGTTGCCCAAGTAACGTAAGTCCGAGGGGCCGCTCACCGCGATGGCTTCTTCAAGCTCGCCGGAACCCAGACGGCGGATGCTGGTGTCCAGTTGCCGCATGGAACGTGACAATACCGCCAGCAACGCCACAATAAAAATAAACGAAATGAACAGCAACACCGCGCCCTTAACCAACAAGCCTTCCTCAAGCGACTCCGATTGTTGGTGCAGTTCGCTGAATTCGTGGTCAACATGGCTTTCAAATTCCAGCGATAGCTTGTGTGCCGATTCACGTAGCCCTTGAAACGCTTCGTCAATGGGCGAGGGGTTGCTGCCGTTCGCCGAGCCAATGATTTGTTGGTAAATCAGGTTTTCCTTCTCGGACAGCTCATTGACCAACAGGGCGATTTTATTATCGACGTGCAGTTTTAATAATTCGCCTAAGGCTTGTTTGAATGATGCCCGCGTGCTTTCATAAGATTGTTGTTCATAAGGCTGGCGCACCGCAGGGTCGGACAGCAGCACGAACAACCGGGCTTTGCGCTCAATATCGGCGGTTTTTTGTAAGACCGAGCGGATCACCTTGGTCTGTTCGAAAACCTGGGTGTTGATCGTCCTGCCCAATGCCGAGGTTTCCCGCATACCAAAAGCCGCGTACATGACCGCAAAAAACAGCGGGATGACGGCAATCACAAAGCCGAGGATGATCAGCGATTTTAACGATAAAATATTTTTGAATTTCATTCGGTTGTAAAGAGATAAGAAGCATCCCCAAAATAGGGGAACGTGCAGCTGGTTAGTCTGGTTGGACATCCGCTATTATACAAACTTTGCGCCGCCCCGTTCAGCCTCTTGCGGGCTTGCCCGGCCCACTGTTCCGACTATCATAAGCTATGAAGCCATCAACCTTCTTGTTTCTTGCCCTACAGGCGCTGCTGGCGCTATCCGCCGCCAATGCTGGAATCCTTGCGGCTTTGCCGGTCAAGGCTTCAGCGGAGCGGCCTGCGTTGTTGTTGGAATTGGGCGCCAAGCCGCCGTCGCTTGACGTTGACGGCCAAGCCGTACGGGCGTTTTCCGGCGAAGTCTACGCCCACGAAGGCGATGCTTCGCTGCGTATTGATGACGATGACATCAGTTCGTTGCATCCCGGTTTCGGAAGCTGGACGCTCGGCTTCCGCTTCCCTATCAAACCCGGCCTCCCGGATCGGCCTTATAGTTTTTGGGCGCGTTGGCGGCAGGGCGGTGATCCCACTGTCTGCGTGCAAACTTTCGAAGTCTGGGCGGGCCCCGACCCCTCCAAGCTGGGGCTGCGTGCGACGCTGCCCATGAAGCCCAAGGGCTGGGAATACGCCTGGATAGCCGCCGAAGCGCCGGTCAAGCTCAAGGCCGACGATGCCGTCATCGAGATACGCAACAGCGGGGCGGGGCATGACGCCAAGGTCTTCGACGCTTTTTTACTCGCCCCGCCGTTGTCTGCGCTGCCTGAGACCGGCACGGCGGATAGGCCGCTGGTGTTGCTGGACTTGGGCAAAGAGCCGGCCTTTGCATCGGCGGAAAAAGACGCCGCGCTGCAAGTCCAAACTGGCACGGCTGCTGTCGGCCCCGGCGCTGGCTCGCTGTTGACCGAAACAGACGAAGTCCAGGTTTTTCACCAGGGCTTCGGCAACTGGGGCGCGTCGTTCCGTTTCGAACTCAACCCGGCGATAGCGCCGGGGCAATACCGGTTTTTTGCCCGCTACAAAAGCGGCGGCGAAGTCTCCCAAGTTAAGCAAAGCTTCACGGTCAAAGCCGGGGCTAAACCTGAGCAACTGGCGGCGCGCGGCGATTTTACATTGACCAACACTACGCCCTGGGAATACCAGTGGTTGCAGGTCGCCGGGACAGTCACGGTATTGCCGGGCGACCGCTGGTTGGACATCAGCAACACCGGCAAAGCGGACGGGGCTAAAGTCTTCGACGCCTTTTTGCTGAAACTGGAGACGCCGCTGGGCGACTGGATGAGCGCGGAACAGGCCCAAGCCCGCAACCGCTTCCTGGCGCTGACCAAGTCGCTGCCGGATGCCGATCGCCGCTTGGTTGTGCTTGACGGCAAGGGCGAAAACGGTGACATGCTGTTTCGCGGCTTGGCGTCCGATGCCGCAAAGCCGCGCTACGAAAAACTGGCGGTGTCCTATTTGATAGGGTCGGATGCCGAAGCGCTGGCGCGCAGCCTTAATATCACTATGCTGCCCGCCGCCGTGATGACCGACGACCATTACGGCGTGCTTGGCGTCCTGAGCGAGCCTAAAAACGAAGGGCAGGCGGCGAAATTTCTCGCCGATCCCGGCAAAGCCGGAGCGATGCCCGCGCCGCCCGCCGTGGCGGCGGAAGTGGCCAAACCGCTCAAGGGCGGCGTACCGGAAGCCTGGCTGGTGGGTGGCTTGCAGGACGGCTGGGCGGGCGTTTCCGTGTTCGGCCTGGATGGCGAAACCGTGCTGCGCCCGAATCCCGGCCAGCCCTACTTGAGCCTGCAAATGATGGGCGGGGAAATGCGCGCCTGGCGCGCCGCGGCCACGCAAGCCGACGGCTCCGCCGGCATCGAAGCCAGCACCCGGCATTCCTACGGCTGGTCGCGCGGCAGCGGCTATGCGCAACTCTATCTGCACGCGGATCAAACCACGCAGGCGCTGCTGCACCTGAAACAATCCGGCATCAAGACCGCCGCTTGGCTCGATGGACAGCCTGTCAAATTGGCCGGTGATCCGAAGCTGCCTGCCGGATTTTCGGCGTCCACCGGCGAACAGCTAAAAACCTTGCTAAAGGGACTGACCACCGAAGGGCTGGTGGCGACTGCGTTGCCGGATCGGCCCGAAGCCCCGCAGCTCGCGGTTCTGGAACTGCCGCAAGGCTGGCACAGCCTGCTGGTCAAGCTGGTGATGCAGCACGGCGAAGGCCAGCGGTTTTACTTCGCAGGTAAGTTCACCGATCTGGCCGGTAAGCCCGTGGATGTCATCAAGACGCAACTGAGCGATCCCGCAGCCGATCTGGCGCTTAATAGCATCGCCGCCAAGCTGCGCCCGCTGGTTTTCACGGACGCACCGGCCAACCTGCCGCATCCGGGCGATACGCTGAAACTGCGCGTGGATATGCGCTGGCATCCGCTCCTGGAGGAAACCAGTTTGCCCGCGCCGCTGCTGCGCTTTCAGGCAAAATTGCGTCTGCGCGTGGTCGATTACGGTGGCAACGAGGTTGCGGTGAAGGAAATAACCGGATCGTTCCCCGGCCAAGCCGAAGCAGACTTCGGCAAGATTGCCGGACCCGGCTATTACGCCGTTTATGCGTCCCTGCATACGCCAGACGGCAAGCTGATCATGAACTATCCTGCCGACGGCTTTTCCGTCGTACGCGGAGCCGCCGGGCAAAAGCACAGGCTGGACAAGAAAAAGCTCTGGAACAATGATTATTACGCGCTGGCCGACGGCGACAAGAGCTTCAAGCAGCAAGGAGGTTATTTCACCTGGCTGCAGCGTATGGGTATCTATAAAAGCTACGGCTCTTATCCCGGCTTCGATCCGCAATACCGGCCTCAGTGGGAACGCGCGAAAAAGCTCGGCCTGGTGCTGTTCGCCGACTCTTCAGGCGATAGTTCCTGGCTGAACGACAATCCTGCGGACGGCCAAAACTTCATCAACACGGCGGCGGCATTTACCCGTTACTTCAAGGTCACCAACGAGATCGACATACGCAACGAGCCTGAATGGCAAAAACTGCGCGACCCCGCGCACTGGGTGGAGCGGGCCCAATGGGAATACGAGCAGGCGCACAAGCAGCGCAGCGACGCCCATTACACCGGCGGCAGCCTGGTGCGGCCGGGCGAGGGCGACTGGTTCAAACAGGTGTTGCAGCTGGGTTTGGATAAATATCAGGACGCCTGGGATGTCCACGCCTATCCGCAACAGCCGCCGCGTTTCGGCGGGGCTATCGGCAACGGCGCTAACGAGGACGAGCGCGGCGTGCTGGCTGTTTACGCCAGCTTGGGCAAGAACAACACCCTGCCGTTTTGGCTGGGCGAAACCGGCGCCAAGGCGATGCACGGCTTGACCGGACGCCGCTGGCAGGCGGAGCAGGCCGCGAAGATGGTTGCCTGGGCCAACAGCCGCAGCGACTACCTGGGCTTGGCTTTCTGCATCGGCCATGAATACGACCTGGGCTACGGGCGGATTTGGGATTACTCGATGGGCCATAAACCCGGCGAGGCGGCGCTGTATACCGCCAGCGCGTTGATCGACGGGCTGCCTTACCGGGCTTTCGACGCCAAGGACGCCAACATCCAGGCGGCTTATTTCGGCGACACGTTCATGATTTGGCGTACCGACGGGACGGCTGGAACCTGGCGGATGCAGCTAACGCCAGGCAAGCCCTGGGTGCTGGTGGATGTGGTGGGCGCTGTCCGGAGATTGCCGGTTGACGCGGCCGGGAACGCCGACATACCCATCTCAGCCAGCCCCGTGTATGTGTTGCCGCAGCTTGGGTATGAAAGGCTGACGGGCGCATAAGCGGTAAGGCGGGTGTTGATGCCCCAGGGGGATCAGCGTACCTTTTTGGATAGGATGTGGCTTTAACATCTGATGTTACGCAGACATTTTCTGCGAGTTGAAAATAAATAATGATGAGTCGCTAGTTCGTAGGTTGGGTTAGCGATAGCGTAACCCAACACATCGAAGCTACAAATGTTGGGTTACGCTATCGAGACAGGGAAAGAATTATTTTATGTCCACGAAAGTCACGAAAAAACACGAAAGTGTAAAACCGGATTAAATATAAGTTATTGAAAGTTATTATTTAATTGTTTCGTGTTTTTCGTGTTTTTCGTGTTTTTCGTGTTTTTTGTGGACAATCATTAATTCTTAGAGCATTTTGCAATCGCTAACCCAACCTACCTAATGCGCATCCGCATCAGGCCATCGAACTGATGGTCTTACGGAACCGCGACAGCGCCATTAAAAAAAATACCCCCCCGATCACCATCAACGCGGCGAACTGCGGCCAAACAATGCCCAAACCCCCGCCCCGGAACAGGATGGCCTGCGCCAGCGCGACAAAATGCGTGGTCGGCGCCACCAGCATGATGTCTTGCACGAACTGCGGCATGCTTTCGCGCGGTGTCGTGCCGCCGGACAGCATTTCTAGCGGCAGCAGCGTGATGATCATCAACAGGCCCATTTGTGGCATCGAGCGGGCGACGGTGCCCAGGAATATCCCCATCGAGGTCGTCGCGAACAAATGCAGCGCCATGCCGACGACGAACAAGGTGATGGAGCCTTCGATCGGCACCGCTAGCGCGCCCTCCACGATAAAGACGAGGGACGCCGTCGCCACGACGATGACGACCAGGCCCATGGACCAGACCTTGGCCATCATGATTTCAAACGGCGTCAGCGGCATCACCAGCAAATGCTCGATGGTGCCGTGCTCGCGTTCGCGGATCAGCGCCGCGCCGGTCAAGACTATGGACAGCATGGTGATGCTGTTGACCAGCTCCATCACCGACCCGAACCACGCCAAATCCAGGTTCGGGTTGAAGCGCGCCCGTATTTCCAGTTCCACCGGCAGCGTCGCCAACGCCCGATGGCCTTGCACAAAGGCGCTGACTTCGCTGGTGATGATGTTGTGGATATAGCCGTTGCCGACGTAGGCCTGGGACATGCGCGTCGCATCGACGTTGACCTGTATGGTGGGTTCGCGCCCGGCCAGCACGTCGCGCTGGAAATCGGGCGGGATGTCGATGACGAAGGTGTACAGCCCGGTGTCCATGCCGGGATCGGCGGCGTATGGGTCGATCAGCACCGGCGGCAGGAAGTACGGCGGATAAAAGGCGTTGATGATGCGTTGCGACAATTGCGAGCGGTCTTCGTCGATGACCGCGATAGGCGCCTTGTTCAGAGCGCCGGGCAGGCCGGTCGCGGTCAGGTAGACCGAACCCGTGAACGAGAACAGGATCAAAACCATCATCACCCGGTCGCGGCCTAGGCTGCGCAGCTCCTTGATGCCAAGATGGAAAATATTGAGCAGGGTGTGCACGGCTAACGCTCCTGTTTGTGCAGCAGCAACACGCTGATGCCGAGTATCACCGGAATCGCCAGCACCAGCGGCAGCAGCGACCAACTCAGGTCGGCGAAACCCAGCGCCTTCGAGAAGGTGCCGCGGCTAATCAGCAGAAAATACGTGGCCGGAAAAATCTCCCCGATAACGCGCGCGCCGCCTTCCAGCGACGACACCGGGTCGATCAGGCCGGAAAAGCGCATCGACGGTATGATGGTGGCGATCGCCGTGGCGAAGATCGCGGCGATTTGGGTGCGGGTGAAGGCCGAGATCAGAAAACCCAGGCCGGTCGCCGAAGCCACGTACAGCAGCGCGCCGACCGTCAACAGCAAAAAATTGCCCTTGTGCGGCACGCCGAATACGGTCACAGCCAGCAGGCACACCAAAAAGAAATTGACCATCCCTAAGCCGATGTAAGGCAGTTGCTTGCCGAGCAGAAATTCCAGGCGGGTCACCGGCGTGACATACAAGTTGATGATGGAGCCCAGTTCCTTCTCGCGCACCACGCTGAGCGCGCTGAGCATGGCCGAGATCAGCATCAGCAGCATCGGCACCATCGCCGGGACGATGTCCGGCAGGCTTTTGACGTCCGGGTTGTAGCGATAGCGCGTCTCGATGCCCATGAGCCCGGCCGCAACGTGGCCGGTGGCATGGCGGCGCACCTGCTCAGAGAGCCAGGTCTGGTGCATCGCCTGCACGTAGCCGAGCACGTTTTCGGCGCGGCTGGGCATGGATCCGTCCACCCAAGCGCCGATTTTGACCGGGTTGCCGCGCGCCAGGTCGCGGGCGAAGTTGGGCGGTATCTCCAAGGCCAGGCTCAGCTCGCCGCTGCGCATGCGCCGGTCGAGCTCGTCGTAATCGGCGATTGGCGGTTTGGCCGTGAAATAACGTGAGCCGCCCAGATCCAGCGCGTAATTGTTGCTGAGCGTGGTCTGGTCGCGGTCGAGCACGGCGAAACGCAGGTTCTCGACATCAATGCTGATGCCGTAGCCCATGATGAACATCAAAAACACCGTGCCAAGCAGCGCGATGGAGCCGCGTATCGGGTCGCGGCGCAGCTCCATGCCTTCGCGCAGGGTGTAGCTGAATAGGCGCAGCAGGCTGAAGCGGGGGCTGGGCCGGGTGGTTTGGGGAGGCGTTCGTGGCGATGGGTTGGCAATGGGGAGGGGGGCTTCGGCCGGCCCGTCATCCAGCCCGCTCGCTGCCTTCAGATAGGCGATGAAGGCCTGTTCCAACGTGGCTTGCCCGCTGCGTTCGACCAGCTCGGCGGGGCTGCCCGAAGCCAGCACCTTGCCCGCGTGCATCAGCGAGATGCGGTCGCAGCGTTCGGCTTCGTTCATGAAATGCGTGGAGATGAACACGGTGACCCGGTCATTGCGGGCGAGGCCAACGATCAGCTCCCAGAAACGGTCGCGCGCGATCGGGTCGACGCCGGAGGTCGGCTCGTCCAGGATCAGCAAATCAGGACTATGGATGACCGCGACCGCCAGCGACAGGCGTTGGCGTAGCCCCAGCGGCAATGAATCGGGCAGGGCGTCCAGCGCCTCGGTTAGCATGAAGCGTTCGGCCATTTCGGCGATGCGTCCGGGTATGTCGGCGTCGGGCAAGTGGAACAGCTTGGCATGCAATTCCAGGTTTTGCCGCACGCTCAGTTCGGCGTACAGAGAGAACGCTTGCGACATGTAGCCGACCCGCTGGCGGGTGGCCATGTTGCCGGCATCGACGATTTGGCCTAACAGCCGCGCCTCGCCTTCACTGGGTTGCAGCAGGCCGGTCAGCATTTTCATGGTCGTCGATTTGCCGCAGCCGTTGGAACCGAGAAAACCGAAGATTTCGCCGCGCTCTATCGCCAGGCTGACATTATCGACGGCGGTAAAGCCGTCAAAACGCATCGTCAAGCCCTGCGCGGCGATGGCGATGCGGTCCTCGCCATCGCCGTTAACGCGCGGCGGTATCACGACCGCACGGTGTTCTTTGCGTTTGGCCTCGGGCAGCAGGCGGATGAAGGCGGCTTCCAGGTTGTCCGTGCCGGTGCGCGTTTTCAGCTCGGCCGCGGTGCCCGTGGCGAGCACCTTGCCCGCATCCATCGCCACCAGCCAATCGAAACGCTCGGCTTCGTCCATATAGGCGGTCGAGACCAGGACGCTCATGCTGGCGTGGCGGATGCGCAGACGGGCGATCAAGTCCCAGAATTGGGCCCGCGACAAAGGGTCGACACCGGTGGTCGGTTCGTCCAGCACCAGCAGGTCGGGGTCGTGGATCAAGGCGCAACACAAGCCCAGTTTCTGTTTCATGCCGCCCGACAACTGCCCGGCGGGCCGGCCTTGGAAGGGCGCGAGGCCAGTGCTGTCGAGCAATTCGGCGATGCGCCGGTGGCGTTCGGCGCGTCCGAGGCCGAACAGGCGGCCAAAGAAATCGACATTTTCGAACACCGAGAGCGTCAGGTAGAGGTTTTTGCCCAGGCCTTGCGGCATGTAGGCGATTTTTGGGCAAACCGCACGGCGGTGGGCGGCATCGGCCATGTCGCCGCCTAAGACTTCGATGCGGCCTTGCTGCAACTTGCGCGCGCCAGTCAACAGCGACATCAGGCTGGATTTGCCGACGCCGTCGGGGCCGATCAGCCCGACCATCTGGTTGGCGGGGATGTCCAGACCCAGGCCGTCCAGCGCCAGCGTGTCGTGGTAGCGCAGGCTGACGTTGTCGATGCGGACGACTGGAGCTGGGGTGCCTGTGTCCATTATGGCAGTTTGACCTGTAGCCCGGCGGGCCAGCCGGCTTTCGCGTCGAGCTTGACATAAGCCATGCCGGGCACGCCGGTCTTGACCTGCTGGATGTGCTGCTTCAGCAACTCGGCGTCTATCCGGGCGCGGATACGGAACATCAGTTTCAGGCGCTCGCTTTCCGTTTCCACCGTTTTCGGCGTGAACTGGGCGACGCTGGCGACAAAGCTGGCCTTGGCCGGGATCACGTAACCCGGCAAGGCGTCGAACACCAGATGGATGTCGCTGCCGAGCGCGACCTTGCCGGCCGCTTCGGTGGGCAAAAAGAAGGTCATGTAAACGTCGGACAAATCCACCATGTTCAGCACGCGGCCGCCAGCGGCCAGCACTTCGCCCGGCTCGGAGACGCGGTACTGGATGCGGCCGTCGCGCGGGGCCTTCAGTTCGCTGTCGTCAATGTCCGCCTGTAGCCGCGCAACGGTCGCCTTGACGGCCTCGATCACCGATTGCGCCTGGATCACTTGTGATTTCGCGGCGGCTATGCTGGCTTGCGCCGCCGCGACTTGGGCTTGGGCCGTCCTTATCGCCGCTTGCATGCCTAACACCCGTGCGCGGTTGTCGTCGACTTCTTGCTGCGGCGTCGCGCCTTCGCCAACCAGCCGTTGCGAACGCCCCAAGCGTTTGGCGGCGGCATCGGCTTCGGCTTGGTGTTGGGCGACGACGGCTTGCGCCGCCGCGTACTCGCTTTCGCGTTGGGTCACGATGGCTAGGGCGGTCTGGTAAGCATTTTCGGCTTCGCGGACTTTGGCCAGCGCCTCGGCCTGCTGGGCATGCAACACTTCCGTGTCCATGCGGGCCAGCACCGTCCCGGCCGTCACGAAATCACCTTCCCGTGCGAGTATCTCAACAACGCGGCCCGGTGTTTTGGTGGCGATATTGATTTCGGTGGCCTCGATCCGGCCATTGCCGGTGGCAATGCCCGCGGGCAGGCCGGTTGGGCGCAGCAGCCAGGCTAAGGCAAGCGCCAGGACAATGGCGCCGCCGATCAGAATCCAGATGGTTTGTTTGTTCATGAGTTTCCCACAAATAGAATCATGTTGGTTGGGGTGACCCCTAAAGGGCATAAAACGTTAGGAACCCCAACAATAGCCTATGCATCGGAGAATGTTGGGGTTCCTAACCTCACCCCAACCTACGCCCTTAACGCGCCGCATCCGCCCCGCCGCCCAGCGCCTTATACACGGCGATCAGGTTGGTCGCGGTCGCGGCCTGCGAGCGGGCCAGGTCGATTTCGGCCACATAAAGGGTACGTTGCGCATCCAGCACGTCAAGAAAGGAGATGACGCCTTCCTGGTAACGCAATTGCGACAAGCGTACCGATTCCTGCTGGTCGGCAACCGCACGGGCCAGCGCTTGCCTGCGGATTTCTTCCTGCAAATAGCGGGTCAAGGCGGTTTCGGTTTCCTGTAACGCTTCCAGAACCGCCTTTTCGTAGGTCAGGTAAGCTTCTTTTTGCTTGGCGTTGGCCAGGTCGATGCCCGCTTGGATACGGCCGAAATTGAGTAAGGGCTGCGCTAGGTTGCCGACCGTGCCGTAGGAGAACGCCGCCGATTTGAACAGGCTTTCGAGGTCGGTGTTGCGTAAGCCCAGGAAGGCGGATAGCGAGATTTTCGGGAACAGTTCGGCTACTGCCGCCCCTTGCATGGCGGTGGCCGCCGCCAGTTGGCGTTCGGCTGCGCGAAGGTCCGGGCGGTGGCGCACGGTCTCGGCTGGCGACGTCAAAACCTCCCGTCCCGGTGCCGCCGGGACGGTACCTGGCGTCTTTAACGTGGTTGCCAGCGAGCCTGGTTTTTGTCCGACCAAGACTTCCAATTGGCGTAAGGTGGCGACTAGATTGGCTTCCAATGTCGGCAGTTGGGATGCGGTGGTCTCGGCTTGCGCGCGTGCCCGCACCACGTCGTGCCGGGCGTTGACGCCTTCGTTGAAGAGTTTCTCGGTCAACGCCAACGTGCGTTGTTGCGATTCCAGATTCGAACGGGTGATGCGCAATTGGTTTTGTAAGCTACGGTATTCTATGTAACTGCGCGCCAGATCGGAGGTCAAGGTCACCCATGCTTGGCGGTACTGTTCGCTAGCCGCATCGAGCTCGGCGGACGCCGCCTCCAGCCGCCGTTGCAGGCGGCCGAACAAATCAACTTCCCATAACGCATCAAAACCCAGTTCGAACATATTGTATTTGATGCCGGGCGCCAGGCCGGGGAAGGGGTTTTCGTTACGTTGCGCACCGGCTTTGGCGGCGACGGTCGGGAACAGTTCGGCGCGGGCGCCACGGCGTTCGGCATGGGCCTGGTCGACACGGGCCAGGGCTATCTTGATGTCCAGGTTGCCTGCCAGGGCCTTATCCATCAGATGGTCCAGTTGGGCGTCACCGAAGCTTTTCCACCAGATTTTCAAGTCCCCAAGGTTAGTTTGCTTCAGGTCCGCCGCCGGTTTTGCCTGCCAATGGTTTGGGGTTGCCGGGGCCATTTCGTGATAATCCGGCCCCATCGAGCATCCCGCCAAACCGCCCAGAACGAATAATCCGCAAATTTTATGCATTATGGCCATGCCTTTTGAGTGATAAAGAGACGGTCGTGTCAATTAGGCGCTATTTTGCCGCATTGGGCATAACGTTCGGCCCAAGATTATAAGGTTTGTCTATCACATCGTTGAATAAAATCATTTGACGTTACCAAATTGGCGGCATTGTCATGCCAAGCCAGCAGCATGTCCGTAGGCAAGCGGCATTTTGTGGCTGAAAAAACTTGACCCTTACAATTGTTTTCCCATACCCTTGAAGGGCTTTAGGGCAACAATTAGGCCAGGCCTTTGGAAACCCTTCCGGCATAGCCGGGGATGTGCCCTGATCAAAATGCCCGCTTAACCTTAGGTCGCCGGAGGCACATGCATACGCAACGCACCAAGCCACTCCTATTTGCCCTGGTTTTACTGGTCGGGCTACTTGCGCTGTCAGGCGCTAGGCCATACGACCGTGCGACCTGGTTGTTGGAAGTGCTGCCCGTTTTCATCACCATCCCTGTGCTCTGGACGACTTACCAACGTTTTCCGCTCACCACGCTCCTGTACGTAGGCATTTTCCTGCACGCGCTAGTCCTCATGGTCGGGGGCGCATATACCTACGCACGGGTACCGCTGGGCTTCGAAATTGCAGACCTTCTGGGGCTACACCGGAACCCTTACGATAAGATCGGCCACTTTTTCCAAGGCTTTGTGCCCGCGCTCGTCGCCCGCGAGATCCTTATCCGGGGTGGCTATGTCCGAGGCCGCAAGATGTCCGTGTTCATTGTCATCTGCATCGTCCTGGCGATTAGCGCAAGCTATGAACTTATCGAGTGGGGCGCCGCCGTAGCGCTTGGCCAGGGGGCGGATGATTTTCTCGGCACCCAAGGTGATATATGGGATGCCCAGTCAGACATGTTCTTTGCGCTGGTCGGCGCCATTACGGCGTTGTCCTTGCTGTCAAGGATACATGACCGCCAAATCCGGCAGTTGGGGAGCCCCGGGCGGGGCGGATAGGCCGGGCTACCTTTCCCCATCGGATACGGTTAGGCCTGGCAACGACGGAAACAGTGGCGGCCGCCGCCTAACCTGTCCTTGGCCTTTCCCTGCCGGATGTTTGACGTATTTCCGCTATGCGTTGCCGCCGCGCCCAAGCCACTGCTAGCCATCGCTTTTTTACTCTGGTTGATGGTGCCCCCCTTTCTGCAGGCAATGCCGTTAAATTAATAAATAAATAATAAAATCATAGTGTTGCGAGGTTATGTAGGTTGGGTTAGCGATAGCGTAACCCAACGATTGCCGTTTGGATGCTGTCGGGTTACGCTGCCGCTACCAACAGTAGGCGCATTAGGCGACCCGATCTACCTGAAAAATCCCCTGTAAATAGCCCATAACCAACTGATTATTTAAATGTTTTCCTAAACTTAACGGCATTGCTTCAGCAGGCAGGCCATCAGCACCTATCTTCATCTGATTTTAATCAAACCTAGCGGTTTCCCCTCATCTTGTTGGGGTAACCTTTATCCAGCCGTAGCAACTGGGGCGTAACAGTGGCCGTGATGGCTGGGTGGATAGGCTTTTCCATTGTCCATTGGCGCCATCCCAGCCTAGTTTTCAGGCATTCTACGTCCCTTTACGCGTCTTAAAGCCCGTTCCCTTGGGGAAGTTGTTTGCCATTCAACATCAATAGCGGTTTGAGTACCGTTTGTTTGGATCCCCCTATCTATAACCATGAATAAGGAAAAGTAATATGAAAAAACTAATAAAGCTTTCAATGGTCGCCCTGGCTTACTCTTTGGTCACCGCCTGTGCAACGAATTCAGATGTTGAAAATTTACAGTCGCAAGTCAATAGCTTGGATAGTTCCGTTAAGCAGGCATCGGCTGATGCAAACCGCGCCCAATCGACTGCTGCTGATGCGGCTGCAAAGGCGGAGGCGGCAACGGTGGCGGCTAACCGGGCGGCTGAATTATCAGAAGAGGCCAATAACAAATTGGATAGGAAGTTTAAAAGGTCAATGATGAAATAAATCAGCTTGCTTTAGACGCAAACGGGCGGGCCGGTCGTGCTCTTGATGACCGGCCCGCCCGTTTGCGTATCCTCCAATTACTGGACGCTACAGGTTTGTCCACGAACAGCGGGTTTGGCGGCGAAAGCCTATTTCCCACGGCATAAGTGTTCCCCCGAACGCCGCAAACCTTGTCAGGTTGTTTGGTATGCAGGGGTGCAGTGGGGACAACCACTGGCCTGTTTTCTTAATAATTCAGCCGCTTTTTTTACCGCACTTTTAGCGTTGCTGATCGACCCTAAATAATGCACTGTTTCTTTGGAAGGAAGCAAAGAACAATCTGCGGTGTGGACCACATGGTCCCCATTGCCCTGAGCATTTTTTTCAACGTAAAACTCTGCCATCGTAATCACCCCGTCGTTAGGACATCCATTAAAAACCCCGCTCATCTGCACTACGTCCCATCTCCTGTCGGGCATCGGACATCCCGTGTTGACGATGTTGTGAAAGCGACAGGGACAACGCCGGATTCGCGTTACTTTTGAGCTCGTTTAATCGTGGAGCAAAACTTATACCAGCTGGTGGTATGGCAAGCGCATATAAATAAATTAGATGGCTCTATATGGCTTTTGGGGTTTTTTTAACCAAAACAGCCAATAACGAAGACAGCAAGCCTTTACCGCGTCTTCTGACATTATGGATAAACTCAAAAAAGCTCAGATACAACGGCAACTTGGCCTGTGATATGCCCCGGTGGGGGCGCAGCCAGGAACGCAACAGCGACCAGAAGCCTTCCATGGTGTTTGAATGGACTTCGCAGAAGCCGTCACCATCTTCGTCTCGGGCGTATTCCCCCGCCGAATGGTTGACGGTCTTGTGCGGGTAACCCCACGCTTCCAAGCGGCTATAGATGTTGTATTCGTCGGTATAGATGGGTGTGCCGGGCATAATGGTTTGTAGGATCAAGGGCTTGATGGTGGCCTGTTGCACGTTGTCGAGCATCCTGATGACGACTTCACCCGTGCGTTGGATCATGCCGAAGACGGGCGGCTTTTCCGTCGCCAGGGTGCCGCGTCCCGGCGCACCTTGCAGGCGGCGGCAACGGGGCTTCCTTCCGGCTTTGGCAACTTTGTTCGGCTGGCCTTTGTGGCCTGCAACGATGTAGACTTCGTCGCATTCGGCCACGCCGGACAGGGTTGCCGGCTCTTTTTTTTATCGATGCCCGTGCGCAGGTGTTCCGTCATATGCTGCAAGTCGTCCTTGTTCAAGTCCAGTTCCTGGGCGATCTGTTGGTTGGACAAGTTTAACCCCATGAAGTACAGGCACAGCACCCAGACCGACAACGGCTGGTGATGCCCTGACAAGACCGTCCCGGTCAGGTCGTCGAAACGTTTGCCGCAGGCCTTGCATTGGTGACGCTGGCAAAGGTGTTGCGGGCTGTCGAAGCCGCGCCGGATCGTGTCGCCGCTATCGCAATGTGGGCAGGTGACACCATCAGGCTTCGCTGACTAGTTGTTTGATGGTTATGATTGAGGTTTCCATTAGACTATTTTATCAAAAGACCTCAAAACACATATTGAGCCGCTAAATTTATCCCAGCAATCCTCTTATTGTCGAAATTAATTCATGCTCAGCCATTTTTAATGACTGTCCACGACAAGCCAAACTTCGCCAAATATTTTCGCAGGCGATCGGCATCATTGGCGGCGCTGCGTTGGTTGCGGGAGACCGCGAACAGCTTACGGCCCGCTTCCGATAAACTGGAGCATTCCCGGCAAACGGTGATGACGGCTTGCAGTTGAAGGCGGTCGAACAAATCAAGCCCAGCTAGTTGTTCTATTGTAAGCAAGTTATCGAGAATGTCCGTTTCCGTTTCCGTTTCAATTTCAGGCTTCGTATGCCAGGATTGTTCCAGGCGTTGTATTTCATTTGCCACTTGGTCGGTAGAAATCCGCCCGCCTTCGGCCAAGGTCGCCATGCGCATGACCGACGCACTCAAGTCGCGGAAATTACCGCGCCATTGCGCCGCTGATGATGTAGCAAAAGCTAGATAATGTTGCCGTGCTTCCTTGTTGAAACTGATTTTGTGGCCTAGCTCAATTGCTTGCTGCACCAATAAATAATCGAGGTTAGGCTCAATGTCTTCAGGCCGCTGCGCCAAACCGGGCAGGTGGTAGCTCCATAAATTGATACGTGCAAACAGGTCTTCCCTAAAGCGCCCGGTCGCCACATCCCGGCACAAATCGTGATGAGTGCCGGCAATCAACTGGAAATCACTGCCAGCCTCCTTGTCGCTACCGACCGGATAAAAGCTTTTTTCTTCGATAGCTTTGAGCAGCATCGCTTGTTCGTCCGCGCCCAGCTCGCCGATTTCGTCCAAAAACAACAAGCCGCGATGGGCGCTACGCAACAGCCCGGCCCGATCCTGCAAGGCCCCGGTAAACGCGCCCTTGACATGGCCGAACAGCGTGGACATCGCACCGTCACCGCGCAGGGTCGCGCAATTGACTTCAACAAACGCCCCGTCGATTTGGTGCCGGGCTTTTTTCAGCTCATACACCCGTTTCGCCAGAAATGACTTACCCGCCCCGGTCGGCCCCATCAACAGCATCGGCGCTTTCGAGCGCACCGCGACCCGTTCCACTTCATTGATCAATTGGTTGAACGCGCTGTTACGCGTGGCAATGCCGGACTTCAGTAAGGTGATGGCGTCGTTGTGGGCGCGGGCAAAACGTTGCGCAATGGGGTCGTATCGGCTCAAATCCAGGTCGATCAGCGTGTAATTGCCCGGTTCACCGGTTTTTTGGCGGCGCGGCGGCGAAGTCTGTAACAACAAGCCGGGGATATAACGCGCTTCCACCATTAAAAACAAACAGATCTGCGCGACATGGGTGCCGGTGGTCAGATGCACCCAGTAATCCTCCTGTTCGGTATTAAACGCATAGCTTTGTGCGAAATCGAACAAGGCGGCGTACACTTCGCCGAAATCCCAAGGGTCGTTGATGTTGATCAACTGGGGCAGCACTTGGGTTTCCGGGGAGACGCCGGCAATATCGGCCTGCACTTGCTCCAGCAGTTTCTGATGACGCAGGTCATACAACAGCACCAAGCGCGAAACCAGCAGCTGTTCATGGCGAGTGACATCAACGGTGGGCCGCCATTTGTCCCAGCGCGTACCGCTAAGCCCGGCATCGAGTTGGGTGCCGAGAAAACCGATGACGACGATCTTTTTCATTAGCTTAAATTATAAAATTTGATAAATATAGATAAACACAGCTTGGTAATTGATTATGGCATGTCGGCTTAATTTCCGACAATAAAAAAATAATTAAATAAAAACAGTGTATTAAAAATAATTTATTAATTTGGCATGTTTATCGCTTTTACCGTTACAAGATTCAACTGACAAACGGAACAAGACGATGGCAAACAAGCAATTATTTGCAAGTGCAAAGCAACCAAAACTACCGTTGCCTGATGCGGCCAACGAAGAAGGTTCGGCGGCTTACCGCTTAAGCCCCAAGCAAGCCTTGGCGCAATATGCCGCAACCGGCACGCTGCAAGCGACGTTTTATGCCGATGCGCAAACCCAGTTACAAACTTTGCTGGATTTGTGCCGAGAAGTGGAGCCGCGCTTCATCGCCAAAACTGCGCTGTATTGCCGTGAGCGGGGTTACATGAAAGATACCGCCGCCTTATTACTGGCGGTGTTGGCGGTGCGGGATCAGGCCTATTTACCGGGCGTGTTCAAGCGTGTGGTCAATAACGGCAAGATGCTGCGCAACTTCGTGCAAATCCTGCGTAGCGGTGCGGTGGGCCGGAAATCGTTAGGCACACGGCCGAAAAAGTTGGTGCAAGATTGGTTGAATAGCGCTTCCGAGCAGGCGTTATTGGCGGCGGCCATCGGTACGCAACCGTCCTTGGCCGATGTCTTGAAAATGGTGCATCCCAAACCGTCCGAACCCTGGCGGGAGGCGTTTTTCGCTTGGGTGATCGGCAAGCCGTTTGAACATAACGTCTTGCCGCCGGTCACGCGGGCTTATGAAGACTATAAACGCGAGCTGTCTGGCGAGATACCGGCCGTACCGTTCCAGTTTCTGACCGCGTTACCGTTGGCGACGCCGCAATGGACGGCGATAGCGTTGAATGCCGGTTGGCAGATGTTAAGGATGAATTTGAACACCTTTGCCCGGCATGGCATCTATGCCGATGCCGAAGTGGTGGCATCGCTGGCGGACAAGCTGCGCGACCCGAAAGCGATTGCCAAAGCCAAGGTGTTTCCGTACCAATTGCTGGCGGCGTATAAAAATGCCCGCAATATCCCGGAAGCACTGCGGGAAGCCTTGCAAGACGCGCTGGACATCGCGTTGGCGAATGTGCCGGAGATGATAGGCCGTGTCGTGGTTTGCCCGGACGTGTCTGGTTCGATGGCCGCGCCGGTCACCGGCTATCGCGGCACGGCAAGCACGTCGGTGCGCTGCATTGATGTCGCGGCTTTGGTCGCGGCGGCGTTGATGCGGAAAAATCCTGATACGATGGTGTTGCCGTTCGAGAACGATGTCGTGAAATTGGACCTGAACCCGCGTGATCCAGTGTTGACCAACGCGCAGAAACTGGCGGCCATCGGTGGCGGCGGTACGAATTGCAGCGCACCGCTACGGCAATTGAACCGCGATAAGGTCAAGGCCGATTTGGTCGTGTTCGTCTCGGACAATGAATCTTGGCTGGATGCCCGGCGGCACGGTGCGACGGCGATGATGCAGGAATGGGCGGCATTCAAACGCCGTAATCCGAACGCCAAGCTGGTGTGCATCGACATCCAGCCTTACGGCACGACGCAGGCGGTGGAACAGGTGGATATTTTGAACATAGGCGGTTTTTCCGATGCAGTGTTCAGCCTGATCGCCACCTTTGCCGCCGGGGAATTGCACCCGGATCATTGGGTGGGCGTGATCGAGGAGATGATGTTGTGATGGGTAGGTTGGGGTTCCTTCGTCACCCCCATACGCATCAACTTAAGAAAAAGCATCTTCCATATCAAAGCGTTGCGAAGTGTTGGGCCTGGTTTTTCTGGTGTTCAGCGAACAACCATAGTGGAAACGGACTGCCAATTCTTTTAACAAGTCGGTCAAGGCATCCAGGTCATTGATGCAAGCCGCCAAGCGTGCCGATTGTTCCCTGACCATTTGGCAGCCTTTGACCAAACTGCGCTCCTGTATTTGCCATAACCCTGTCAGAACGATCCAATGTTGGACTACCACGCCCAACAGCTTGGCGTACACCTCGCAGAGGATACGATGGGGGTTTTCGCTGCGCGACTGCCCCAGTTTCGCGTGGGTTTTCCATAACTTGAACAGCAGTTCGATTTGCCAGCGCACGCCATAAAGGACAAAGCACTCGTCAAGGCTGAGCTTTTCAGGGCCGACGTTGGTGATCAGGAAATTCCAGTCGCACCCCGCCAAGCTTTCCGCCGTCGGTGTCCTGCCCTGATCGCGGGCATTGGCGGTCATCTTTGCCCGTCGCTTCGCCCGTGCCGCCTCCGGCAGTTTCCAGATGAGTAGCCGTGCGGGCAATTGTTCGGCTGCGCCCACGCGGACGTCCATTTCTTGGCGGGTGACGCCTTGCTTCAGCAAGGCCAACAGGCCGATGGGCTGGCCGTCCGCCGTCAGCACGCACGTGCGCGGTTGCAGGCGCGACAACCAAAATTCGCCGCGTCCGTGCTGAACTTTCATCCGAACCAAGTTGAAATAGCCCAAGTCTTGCAGGCGGAGGCTGCCAGGTTCATGGGCAGCCTCCGCCACGGGGCTGCGGCTGTCCGAGTGGCGGCCGGGCAACAGCCCGAAATGCAAGGCCCCCGTTTTCAGTTCCAAACGGGTGTCCAATTTCATGCCCGCTTCGCTGCCGCTCCCTGCGCCGCCGCTGCCTTGCCAAACGCCCGCCAGCACGGCGGGCAAGGGCACGGTGCTACAATCCGCCACGTACACGGCGGTGAACCGGTTCAGCAAGTTAACGTCAAGCAAGTCCTCTGCCACAAAAACTTGGGCGACGGCTTCCTCCAGGACGCTTTGCATAAACCCGCAGGCCTTTTCGTTAAAACGTTTGTCCAGGCCTTGCGCTGAAACCAATAAACCGTGCGCGTAGCCCGCACGCGCCAAACCTTCCACCGAGGGTGAATGGTTTTGCAGCCACCCGAACAGTAAGGTTTTTACAAAGTTTGACCCGGTGATTTTACGTTGCCGCCCGATAAATCCGTTTTTTTTGCCAAGTCGTCGGCTTTGCCGTTTAAAACGTACCGTAATGCCCGTGCCGTCCTTGAAAAAATGTCCATATGCCCTGTTTCGGTTGAATGATTGTTGGAACCTAATCATGCGCGAAATGGAGAAATTTTGCCTACATTTTCTTAAGTTGATGCGTATGGGGGTTCCTTCGTCACCCCAACCTACGATAATCACATTAACCGTTTTGTGCGAATGCCGGTAGGATTACATTGGTAAACGTTAGCGTTCGGGTTCGACTCCCGGCTGTCAGGTAACTGGCAGCGGATCCTGCCAATTCTTGTCGCACACTTTTTTATAACCAGTTTGGCGCGAATGCCAGCCATGATTACATCGTGTCGTCGGTTCGATCCCGGCCTGTACAGTGTGTGCAGTAGCTCAGTCGGTAGAGCAGAGATCATGGCGAATCCCTTGTCGCGCTCTTTATTTTTGGCAAGCCACGGACAGCTTGCATAACGATTTTGGCGAATACCGCCGTAACTACATTAACCTGTCGGTCGCGGGTTCAACTCCCGCCAGTCATTATGGCTGTAGCTCAGCGGATAGAGCATCAGGCTTGTTACGGCAAAATCTTGTCGCCAATTTTTTTCGCGCCGCATGCCGATGCGATTACAAGGTAAAGCAATGGCCTATGCCATGATTCCGGGTTCAAGTCCCGGTCGACCCCAAGGGGCCGATAGCAAAAAACGAATCGCATCAATCCTTGGCGGTGCACCTTATTGAAAGTGACAAAATCATGCAATATAGGAGACCAAATTAATGATGGTGACAGATAAGCAATATAAGGAACACTCTATATTTACAGAGCTTCGTCAGTATACGGATTTTTACAAAGACCTTTCACAGTCAATTTTTTCCTTTTGCTCTATGGGAACAGGAGCAATAGCCAATATCGACACCTACGTTTACTCATCTATGCAGGGTACACTTGAATCTATGCAAGCCGTTTTGGAAATGGGGCGAATAAATGACGCTTATGCGTTGCTTCGGAAATTTTACGATTCAGCGATTATCAATGTTTATTCAAATCTCTATTTAGAAGATCATTTCAGTATCGAGAATTTCATTGTTGAACAAATACATAATTGGATACAAAGCAAAGAGCAGCTCCCAGATTATCGGGTTATGTCTAGCTATATTAGAAATTCTGACAAATTAAAACCGATAAACGATTTGTTATATGCCGATGACCGCTACAAACAGCTTAGAAACCGCTGCAATGACCATACACATTACAATTTTTTTAAACATCTCATGCTCAACGACAATGAAGTCTACTTAAAAAATCGTATTCAATCGCTAGATATATTAGCGAGAGATACAAAAAATATTTTTATCCTTAATTTGGCTTATATGTTTTTTTTGAAATACCACTACATGGCATCAACAGATTACCGAGACTACTTGGAATGTAATATGGAACCGCCGCAGGATTCACAATACTGGGTTGCTACGTTTGTACAAGAAATTTTCGATAAGGTTATTTCGCTAGAACGACCTGACATAGTTGCCGTGATAAAAGCAAACTCAGCGATGCAGCTTACATAAATTTTATAGGGAAAAAACATGCAACCTGAAAACTATCAAGTCATGCAAGCCGACAAAGGCAAGCCGATCAAGCTATGGACGCACGGCGTACCCGTGGAGGAAGCCGCGCAAAAGCAATTGCAGAACATCGCGCAACTGCCGTTTATCTTCAAACACATCGCCGTGATGCCCGACGTGCATCTGGGCAAAGGTTCGACTATCGGTAGCGTGATCCCGACCCTGGGTGCGATTATTCCGGCGGCGGTTGGCGTGGATATCGGTTGCGGCATGATGGCGGCAAGGACGACGTTAACAGCCGATGACCTGCCGGACAACCTGCACGGCTGGCGGACGGCGATAGAAAAAGCGGTGCCGCACGGCCTGAATTTTAAAGGCCGCGATAAAGGTTCTTGGGAAAATCCGCCGGCTCAGGTCGATGCCGCCTGGTTGGAATTGTTGCCGCGTTTTCAACAACTGACCGCCAAACACCCGCGTTTTAACAAGACCAACAACCATAAGCATTTAGGAACATTGGGGACAGGCAACCATTTCATCGAAGTGTGCCTGGATGAAAGCGATGCCGTTTGGTTCATGCTGCATTCGGGTTCGCGCGGGGTCGGCAACGCCATCGGCTGTTACTTTATCGAATTGGCGAAAAAGGACATGGAGCGGTTTTATGTCAACCTGCCGGACAAGGATTTGGCGTATTTCCCGGAAGGCACCGAACATTTCGATGACTATGTCGCGGCGGTCGGTTGGGCGCAGGATTTTGCGCGGTTGAACCGCGAGCTGATGATGGCCAATGTCGTCAATGCGATCCGCGCCGTTATGCCGAAACCGTTTGCCGCCGATGTCGAAGCGGTCAATTGCCATCATAATTATGTGCAACGCGAACACCATTTCGGCCATAACGTGCTGGTCACCCGCAAAGGTGCGGTTGCCGCCTGGCCGGGGCAAATGGGGATTATTCCCGGCTCCATGGGCGCGCGTTCGTTCATCGTGCGCGGTAAGGGCGAAGCGCAGGCGTTTTGCTCATGTAGCCACGGTGCCGGGCGGGTGATGTCGCGTACGGAAGCCAAACGCCGGTACACCGTCGCCGACCAAATCCAAGCCACGCAAGGCGTGGAATGCCGTAAGGATAAGGAAGTCATCGACGAAATCCCGATGGCTTACAAAGATATTGATGCCGTGATGCGGGCGCAGGCGGATTTGGTGGAGATTGTCCATACCTTGAAGCAGGTGGTTTGCGTTAAGGGCTAGGATGTTCTGAACGCGAGTGATAATACAATAACCCAAGGAACAAACTCATGACAATCGAACTGGACGGCGCTCAAGGTGAAGGCGGCGGACAAATTTTACGGACTGCGTTAAGCCTGGCGATGTGCTCCGGTCAGACGATGCGGATCACCAATATCCGGGCCAAACGCCAGAATCCAGGGCTGATGCGGCAACATTTGACCGCCGTGCAGGCAGCCGCGCAGATTTGCGGGGCCGAGGTTGACGGTGATTTTGTCGGCTCCAGACAATTGAGTTTTAAGCCTGGTACGGTGCGTGGCGGTAATTACTCGTTCAGCATCGGGACGGCGGGCAGTTGCACTTTGGTGTTGCAAACCATCCTGCCGGCACTGTTGTTCGCCGGACAAGAAAGTCATATTGAATTAAGTGGCGGTACCCATAACCCAATGAGCCCGCCGTTCCACTTTTTGCAGCGGGCCTTCCTGCCGCTGTTACGGCGCATGGGCGCGGATGTCGAGTTGTCGTTGGAACGCTACGGCTTTTATCCGGCGGGCGGCGGCAAGCTCCATGCCCAAATTACCCCGGCCGGCCCGCTGTCGCCGTTGCATTTGCCGGAACGTGGCGAACGCCTCCAAGCCTATGCCGAATGCGTGTTTTCGGCGTTGCCGCTGCAGATTGCCGAACGCGAGTTGGCGGTCGTCAAACAACGTCTGGGCTGGAGCAGGCCGCAATTATTGCTGCGCGAAATCGACCGTCGCCAAGGGCCAGGCAATGCCTTGCTGGTCACACTGGAACATGAGCAGGTCTGCGAGGTGTTTGTTGGCTTTGGCGAAAAAGGTGTGGCGGCGGAGTCGGTGGCAAGCAAAGTGGTCAAAGCGGTGCGGGCTTATCTTGCTGGCAATGCCGCCGTCGGCCCGTTTTTGGCCGACCAGTTGTTGTTGCCGATGGCCCTGGCGGGCGGCGGCAGCTTCACTACCACCGATTGGAGCCTACACGCCGCGACCAACGCGGAAGTCATCCAGCGGTTTTTATCGGTCAGCATTCGCCATGAAAAAAGGGCCGATGGTATTGTCCAGGTAAATGTAAGCCCGGTGTGAGCGAGTCAACGCGTATAAGAAGCTGTCTTGTAAAACGATGTTGATTAAAATCAAGCCTTTTGTTTAAAACTGAAAAATGGCATACGACAGCGACTTAAGTGATAGGGAATGGAAAAGACTTTGAAGCCCCCAGCAAGCGGGGAAATGAGCATAAACACAGCAAGAAATTGATTGTGGACGCCATTTTGTATGTTTTAAAAGGGGGGGGGCAATATATTACGCGTGCGTTATAAGGGGCTATTCTGACCCGCCTTCAACTGACAAAAGAGCTGATAGGGAACACATCCACAAAGGCGGGGTTAAAGGTGGCCGCCTGCATTCTTGATAAAGCGTATGCAACAGGCAGAAAAGTGGCGGCAGGATTTAAAGAATCTATGCGCGTTGTTTTCGATAAACATCTTAGGCGGTGGAACTATACCGCCGTCCCTGAAAAGACGGCTTTAGCATTCGACTAAGTTATTTTATGCACATTCCTTAGTATGCTCAAAATGTTAAGGATGGGGTAGCCTCGGCACACCGCTACGCTGCTCCTGTATTGCTCTACCTATGCAGCCGTAATGCACCTACTGTTGGTACAACCCCGTTCCAGCAATTGAGAATTGTCCACGAAAGCCAACAGTAGGCGCATTAGGCGGCAAAAAAGCACTGAAAAAACAATATGATAAAATTTTCGTGATTTTCGTGGACTCCGTTTTTGGGCTTATTTCTCGGCACTCACCTTTTCCGCCGTACTATTGCCTTGGATAGCTTCGTTATACATATCAAATGCCACCGCCGGAGCGATAGCCACTTTGCCAGGACGGATGACCCGCCACACTTGGAACAGCGACAATTCCCCGCCCGACAGCAATTTGGCGACACGGACAATATGGTCTGGGTATCGCTGGGTTTCTTTAATATTGCTCCAATAACTGCCTTCTTTGACTTGGACTTTAGCATCCGCCAAATAGGTCTGGTCGTTTTCCATGCCTTCGGCTAGGGCGGGGATGCCGTCTTCTATCACGACAAAATCGCTGCCCGCAACCTTGGTATCACCTATGCGTTTGACATGTACTTCACTAATGACCAGATCACCTATTTTTAAGGTTTGGCTCATGTCCAAGGGGCTATTGCCATTGGTGATAATGCGCCGATAACTGCGCTCGATTTGCAAACCATCGGCTTTGGCTGTGACAGCCGGATAAGGGACATCGGCATGGATATTGGCACTGGCGGTTTCGTCAATATTCAGCTCTGCCAGACGGATGTCGCTGAGCTCTGTCTGCTTAGTGAAGCGGGTAAAGCTTCCCATATAACCGCCTGGAATAGCCGATAATTTACCCAAGACCTTGCCGTTCTTATCCAAGGCTTTGATGACATGGGCTGGGCTTTTGCCATCACGGGCGGCTGCCGCTTCTTTGCTGAGGAGGTTCCGGCTGTTGTAAATCACTTGCGCCGTGTCGTAAGTCGATGTCCAGTAGCCGTTTTTCTGGCTGCTCAACAAAACAAGCTTTAACTTATTCGCTAATTCCTGCGGTAAGGCTTGGGCGTCATCCAACACGCCCAATCCGGCGGAAACCAAGCTAGGCAGACCCGTGCTAAAACCCAATTGCGGGTTTGGCTGCGCCTGATAAACGGCGGGATCAAGTTGTCCCAAAGCCTGTTGCAAGCGTCCAAGCAAATCTTTTCGCACTTGCTCAAGATTAGGGAGGCGTTGGTTGAAACTGTGGTAGGGCATGGCTTGATAATAATGCAGGATACGCAAGGCATAGATCAGATCATCGGCACTGGCTTGGGGGTTAGCCGCCAATTGGCTGACAAAATCCGCTTGCCGTTCCCAAGGCGTTGACCAAGTCTCGAATTGGGTAAACCCCGCCAAGGTAGAACCGTCGGTTGCCTGGCTAGTGCCGGATTGCCCGGACAGCCATTCTTGGGCTTTTGAGTAGGCTTTGCTAGCCCCTTCCACTTTTAATTCTTGCGCGTATTTCAAGGCCTGCATGGCGATTTGGGTCACTGGCAAACTGGCTTCGCTTTCGTTAGGCCAGAGGCTAAAGCCGCCATTGGCTTTTTGGTTGCCGCGCAATTTGCGTATGCCCAAGGCGGCGTTTTGGCGGGCGCGGTTTAACACTTCCGCCAACGGCCCCAATTCTTCCGGTTTGAATCCGGCACGGGCTATCAAATCCATTAGCACCAGATTAGGCGCGGTGCTGTGCGCAAGCTGTTCGGTGCAACCGTAAGGATATTGGACAAGCATGACCGCCGCTTGTAAAGCAGCCCCTAACAGGCCGGAATTGACCCGCACATCTAACTGGCGGATTTGTGCTGTTGCCGGAATGTCGGTGTGCAGCAGATTGATGTGCGCTTTGCTGCTGTATACCTGCGCTAAGGCCGCTGGTTTGAGCGGGATGTCAAACTCTTCCGTACCGCCGACCCTGACCTTATCCGGTGCAGTTAGACTGATTTGGATTGCCGCCGAACCCGTTTGTCCTGAGGCTCTTAAGCGTAAAGGCCAAAGTTGTTCGCTATTGGCGGCGAGCTCGATTTGGCGGCTAGTTTCACCATTTAATAACTGCAAGGAATCGGGCAGGGTGATGTTGCCGCTGATGGTTACCGGATAGGCCAGTTGGTTAATCAGTTTGACCGCGACTTCCATCCCGTCGCCATCGCGTAGGAATTGCGGGCCGACCATTTCGACCGCCACATCGGTGACGGTGCGGAATTGCCCCGTGGCTTCGCCGATGCGCCCGTCCTTGTCATTGGCAACCGCCGTGACCAACCATTCAGTGATATTGGCGGGCATATCGACATCAACGTTGACCCGTCCTTGGGCATCGGTCAGCAGATGCGGAAGCCAATCGGCGGTGTCGCGCATGGCTTTTTTTGCCAACTTGCTTTGGCTTTTTAAAGCACTCAACGCAAAATTGGGTTTGCGCAACAAATCCGCATAACCATAGCCTTGCAGTTCGTCAGAATAAAAAGTGCTGACATTGCTGCGTTGCAAGGGATAGAAAAAATCGAAAATGCCGGGACGAAATTCGGCTTGCACGGCATACACGGCGCGGTCGACGATGGACATCGCCAGCTCGGTGTCGGCAGCGGGCGTGCCATCGGCGCGTTTGACCTCCAAGGTGATGCGGGTGGGTTTCAAGGGTTCGGTTTCGGCTTTTTCGGGCAAGATGGTGATGTGCAAGCGTTTGTCTTTCGGCACGATACGGAAACCCAAGGTTTGTTCGGCGTATTTGCCACCCGCTACCGGAACGGTGACGGTATGATAAAAGCCCGTGCCGTATTCCGGTTTGGCGGTGATTTCAAACCAGTGGCTGCTGCCTTTCGTCGGGCTGCTCCGGCTATCGAAAATACGTCCGCCCGCCACGGTTTCCCAAATCGTCCCGTTTTCCTGATTGCCCCAGCCTTTAGGCAACAAGGCAAACACTTTGGCCTGTTCCCCAGGGCTGAGTATCGTGCTAGAGGTGTACAACGCCAGTTCTTGCTTATCAACGACCGCTTCGCCGCCGTTACCTGCGACGATGACCGTCGCGACTTGTGAGCTGGAAGGATGGCTGAGCGCGTGTCCGTCCAAGGTTTCCAATTTCGCCACCGCGCTGAGCCTACCGAAGGTTTGCAAAGCCGGAATCGGCAATTGTTGGCGGCCTTGGCTGTCGGTTGTAAAGGGCAGTTTGAGCATGTCGCGCTTGCCGCTGCCGGGTTGTTCCAGCGTCACATCAATCACCCCGCCCGCATTGGCGGCGGGTTTACCATCGGCATAATTCGATTGCACCTGCAATTGCAGGTTTTGTTCGCCGACTGCCGCGATAGTCTTGTTGAAACCTACAACAGGCTGCGCTTCGGATAAGGTCGCGTAGATGTTTTCTGTCAGCACCGCCAGGCCGCCGCTATTATCTTGGGCGCGTACCATCAGGGAATACACCCATTCCTGATCGGGCTTGTTATCGGCGTTTGCCGGAACGGTAAATTCGAAGCTGCCGTCGCCGTTATCATCAAGCTGGGCGGCGTTTTCCCACGGATTGCTGAGTTCCTCCGCTTGCCGGGCTTCGATGGAACTGAACAGGCGTTGCGGTTGGCTGAGCGGGGCGGCGGATTTGACTTGCCCCGTATAATCGCTGCCTGCACTTAAGCCCTCGCCCGATTCTTCAACAAATTGGGGCGTTTCGAATTTTTTGCGGTACAAAAACACTTCGAATTTGACGTTTTGAGGGATGCCGCCGCTGTAGCGTTTGGCGCGGAATTTCAGTTTGAAGGTTTGTCCAGGGACAATGCTGGGGCTGCGTTCCAGCCATTCCAGGTAATAAGTAGGCTTGACATAATCGCGTACCCGAAACTCCCCCGCGTAAGCTTTTTGGTCGATTTGCGCCAGCAAGCGGTACAGCCCTGGGATTTGGCCAGGATCAAGATAGAAGCTGCCGGAGAAAGAACCGAAATCGCTGATGGTGCTATCGCCCTGCAAGCCCGTCGCGTTGCCGTCCGCACGCAGTAATGACACTTGGCTTTGCCGTGAGGGCATGGGCGGAATTTGCAAATGCCCGTCTTGTAAGGTGCGGATGATGCCTTTGTAGAAAAACGTTTCCCCTGGTTTGAAGATGGGCCTGTCGGTCATGATAAAGACCGTGTTGCCTTTGGCTTGGGCGGGGAGAAAATCCGTGGACGTCAAGGCGGTGCGGCCCGTTCCACCTGCGGTAGCGGGTGGCGCATCGACTTTGATGAGCAATTTACCGTCCAGGCTGCCGTCAGGATTGTTAAAAGCCACTTCGCCAGCGGCGTTGCTTTTGCTTTGCAAAACTTGCCACGCCCCGCGCCCGTCGCGGTAACTGACTTTGGCATCCGCCACGGGGTGCAGCCCTCTGTCCATAATCCGCACCAGCAATTGTTCGCTGGATTGTTTGACTTGTACGGACAGGCTGCTGACTTGCACTAGGCATTGCGCTTCACTTTTGCCCTGAACGGCTTGCACCAGATAAATGCCGTCCGGCAGTGGCGGCAACTGGATGGGGCGGATTTTATATTCACTGCTGAGATAATAATCTTGCCCGAACCACCAACTTAGGTCATGGCTGTCTTTGCCTTTATTGTGTTTCAGGTCTAAGAACTCTTCTTTTAGGATTTGGAAACCGGAGGGCGGGGCGACTAGGACTTGCTGCGGGACGGCTACCAATGGTTTTTGCGTGACGTTGAGCAGGGCATGGTTAAACGCCGTGCCTTTTAAGGATTTACGGAAGTCGCTGGCCATCATGCCCCGGAACAATCGTAATGGCGACTCGGCGGCATTTAAGCCCCTGGCAAAATAATGGCCTGGGTTCAGCTCGCTGATTGGCTGTTCGTAGCTGCGGCTGATATTGAATTGGCCATCTAAAAAACTATCCAGATTGGTTGGTTTCAACACCCTCAAGAGCATGGGCGGGTCGATGTCGGTGTAATCCAGCCGTAGCGTCGGTGCTTCAGTGTTACTGAAACTACGTTCGGCGGTCAGATAAAACGGGCTACCCGCCAACACTGCGGGTGAAAAGGCGCAACAGTGCCAAAGCAACAACAGCAAAATCCAGTGGAAAAAACTGAGTCCGAATCTGGGGTTAGTGGTTGGTTGTCTGACTCTCATTGCCCTGCCTCCTGACTGATGGCTTTGCCTTCCAGGCTTGCTACGCCGTTATCGTTGGCGACCCGTCCTGCATAGCTAAAAATCGGCAAGCTACGGAACAGTTTTTCGCCGTCCTGACGCATGGCGGCTTTGGCTTGCTCATAATTTTGCTGCCAACGCGGGGCCAGATCGCTTTCGTCAGTGTTATCCCCGGCTCCTCCCGCTAAAAACAATTCGCGCATCGCCGTGCCGGGGTTGATGAAGCTGACCAACTGCGCCGACAAATAGCGGGGTTTATCAACGCCATGTTGCCAATCCAGCGGACTTAAGGATTGGCGGGCGCACGCTTCTTTCATGCGGTTGAGCAGTGCTTGTGAACTGGCGGCGAGGAACACGCTGCCACCCGCGCATTCTTCGCCCAATTCGCCATTGCGCAAATATTGACGGTAAGCGGGGCTGGCCTGAGGTTCGCTGGGGTTGGCGATGACGATACCGATAGCCCCGCTGGGCGTGGCCTTGTCAAAATCCCAAAGCAAGGCCAAGCCACCGGGTTCCGAGCCTGGTTGCGATTGCGGCGGGCCATTGCTGGACAAACGTTGCCAATCATCGCTAGTTAACGTCGCGGGTATACGAAAACTGGTGGCGACGGCCGCGAACACGTCATGGGGAATGCTAGCCAACACCCCTTCGAAGATTTTGTCATGCAGCGGCGTCTGCCACGGGCCGGCGGGCAGCTGCAAATGGCCTAAGGTGTTTGCTTGTAAAGTAAAAGCCAAGGCGATGTCAGCTTTAGCCGAGGTCGTTAACACTGCTGGCAAATGGTCAACAAAAGCTTCCGCCCGCAGCACTAGGCGTAGCGGGACATCCTCGTCATATTCTTCCATTGCTTGCTTGTTTTCCAGTACATTCAGCAAGGCTTCCAGACTTTGCGCCAAGTAAATGTGCTGGTCGTATTCGGTCAGGAAAAAATGCTGCAAACCAATACGCATGGCGAGAATCGGTTCCGGCAGATTGTCCAACTGATAGCCGTTGTCGGCGAGCAATCCCGCCATCGCTGGCAGGGCCTGTTCGGCAAAAGCACTGTCACTGCGTTGATAAGCCAGCACCCAGCCGCGTTCGCCGTGGCTCATGTCGTAATGCAGTTCGGCATTAGCGCCGATAGCATCGCGCAGCAATTGGCCCAGAAATTCGCCTTGCAAGCCTTGCAGATGGAGTTCCTCGGCTTTGATTTTCAGGCTTTTCAGCAAGCCAAAAAATAAGCCTTGCATGAAACGGCTGTCACGCAAGGCTTTGATTTGGGTCTGTCCATCCCACCATTTTAGGAAAGTTTCGCCTTGGTGGAAATACAGTGTCAAGGCGATCGGGTGTTGTTTGACATACCAAAACGCCTGTTGCGGGCAATCCGCCGGACGTTTGTCCCAAGCGCCGATTACGGTAGCCGAACTGCTGTCGCCGCCAATTAAGGTAGGGCAATGGGTGTTCTCTACTTCTACAGGTGGTTTTTCATTGCTGCCCAACAGGGTATCGTGCGCGTCCAGATTTTTATTATCCCGATCGCGTAAGATGACCGTCAAATCCAGCATCGGCAAGCCACCCCTGACCATTTTGCCTAGCGGCACTTGAGACAACTGGCGGTAGCTAAGGATACCGGCGGTGGCGGCAATTGCCAATATCAGCGCAGTCCCGATGAGGATCAGCCGTTTTGTGGGCGTAAGCGGTTCCATTCGTAGACTCCGAGGAAATAAGGGTTTTGGCTACTGGGTATCCACACCGGATCGGGCGACTCCAATAATTCACCGATGCGCACCACGCGGACTTGGGCATCGTCACCCTGTACGCCATTGTGGTAAACCGCCAGATTGTCGGCGCGTCCGCTGGCGAACATCATCAAGTGAAAAGGTTCGTCATTGTCCATCGGTTTTTGGTAGACCAGCAAATCGCCGCTACGCGCTGTCGTGACATTGCGCGATTTCAAGCGGAAATTGTAGCCGACCAAGGTTTCGGCATCGGCAAAATAGCCAAAACGCGGGCCCTTATTGTCCAATCCGGTTTGCCAGATTTTCGGGAATTCCGGGAACAGTTGCCGCGCCTGGTCAGATAGCGGCGGTAAATTCAGTTTTGCCGGGATGCCCAATTTCGCAATCCGTCCGGTGTCGCGTGCTTCCAAGGCCGTGCGGTAAGCAAAGCGGATCAGGCCCGCGCAATCCCGCTGGTTAGGATGCCACATCGGGCTGGGCCGTTGCGCCTGGAACAGCGCGACATCGGTGACGGCTTGGCGCAAGGCCGTTTCGTCCTGCGGGATCAGATAAGCGGGGCTGTCAATACTGCTTTGTTCTTCACTTTCGCCTTCGCGGGGTGGTTCGTGGCTAATGTAGTCTTTAATTTCGGCGGGCGTATCGCGGGGATTATCTTGGCTGGGGACAAAGATTTTAGCAGGCTGGCGGTTGCCGACGAAGGCCACATAGGCCAATGTCCGGGTTTCGTTAGGCCGTGCCAAGGGAATTTGGATACGGCGGTGGGTTTCGGTTGGCAAGCCTTCATCCAGGATGATGTCCAAATTCGCCAAGGTATGTTGCACCGCGCCGCCGGGCCAATAATTGGTGTCGATGCGGAACACGCCTAGCGGCGGAGCAGGGTGGACATACATATACGGCCCGTAACCCGCCTTGTCGAAGCTTTCGCCATCATTGTTCAGGAAAAAAATGCCGCCGCTGGCGGATTCGGTGTCCGCCCAATACACATGGCTGTTATCGGGTTCATAAATATGCAGGTCGGTGTAAACCGAATTGGTGTCGCTGGTCAGTACCACTTTGAACGGGATCGCCGGAATCACCGCATCAACGGTCACGGATGCCTTAGAACTCCCGGCGCTATTGGCGCATTCGGCGATAATGCTGTTTTTGCCCTTGCCCGCCGGGAATGAGCGGGAGAAACTGCCGTTATTGTTATGGGCGTAATAGCGTACGCCGTTGATATTAATGATGATCGGGTCGGCTTCTGCATCGGAACACGTACCCGCCACCCCTATTTGCATACTGCTGGTCCAGCCACCCGCAGGTTTGCTTAAGGTTAGGACGGGCGGTGCGGAGGCCTGATGCGGTGGCTGTTGTTGGCCGCGCCTAGCCAAGATGTCGGGATCGTTGCTAGAGGTGGCGTAGGCAACATTTGGCAAACCCAAGCCTAGCCCAACAAAAAAATAAATCGACAAGCCCAAAAACGCTTTAAGTTTACGCATCGGTACATCCAGCAGTTGTGTGGATTATCAGGTGGTCAGAATGTAACGGAAAAAAGCTTGGTTGGCAAACGGCAGCTCTGATGTGTTGGTAGGCCGCTTTCAAGGCGTACAGGAAAGCGGGGTAGGGGCGGTTGGCGATAGGCCATGCAGAAAGCCAAAGCCATAAGGCGGGCCGCGACCCGCCCGAAAACAATGCCGGCAATTCAAGATTGACCGGATACAAGGTTGCGTGACGGGCCGGCCAGTGGTCAACTGAACGAGAGGCTGAGTTGGATCGCGCCCGAGTAACTATCCAAGTACGCGCCCTCATTACAGATCGGCGTGCCCAACTGGTAGCCGCCGGAGCTGGATAGGGGGTCGATCCACGGCCAGGCGCCTTTTTCAATCGAGACGCTCTGATGGGCCGAGAACGAGGCGACAGTGGCGCCGTCACGCAGATCCGCGACCGTAACGTCAATTTGCAAGCCCCCGTTGTATTCGGCCCCGATAATGATGCTTTCGTAAGGGGCTAGCCGTTGGGAAGCGCCCGTGACCAGTGTGCCACCGGAGGCGCAGCTCGCGTTGACGGTCATCGGGTAGGCCGTGAGGTTGGTCAGTGTCACGGTTAGGCCGTTATTGTCGAGGCCGAGGAAATCATAAACAAACGCATTGGCAAAACCCCAGCTGTTCGCGCTGGTGAAGAAATCCGAGGGTGAAACGCCATTGTTCCAGACCTCGTCCATGGCCGATTCGTCAGGATAGGTCGACCAGCTCTGGTTGTCGGCGATCCAATATTTGTAATATTGCCCCGCATTGCCCGGGTCTTCCTGGACGAGTTGGGCGTACGAGGGCACATCGTCAACTAGATCGTCGTTATCGTCGACGTACAGGTAGATTTGGTACTTGGCAGGCAGCAACATTTGCATCACGGAGATGATGTAGCCCGGTTTGGCTTGGGTGACCAGTTCGGAGGTCAGCGTGCCCGACCATGCCAGCGAGTCGGGGCCGGTGGATAGTGTTAATTGATAGGCTGTCTGGAGCTTGGCCCAGTCGGTAAGGATAGCCTGCTCCATCGTGCCCGTTGCTGTCAGCAGGGACTCGAAATTGGTGCTGAGTTGGCCCCACAGTTCCGCGTAGGCGACTTGGAAGGGGCTAGGCGAGATGCTGCTGTTGGCGCTTTGCGAACTGACCGCAACGTTAATCGCGGATTGGATGACGTTGCCGAGCGTCGCGAACAGGTTGACGCCTTCCCCGACCACTGGGATCGCCTCGAGCACGGTATAGAGGATACCTGAAAATATCGAGAGGAGCAGGCCGCCCACGCTGGTTGATTCCCCTTGCTCGAAGCCCGCTTCCTGTCCGAGCTGGTTCAGGAGGTCGCCCTTGTCCATGAACAAGTCGGTGTGGAACTGGGTGTAATTGGCGAACAGCGCCTGCACCGCGATGGCGGCGGTGAGCTCGTCATTGAGCTGCTGCACCACCGCTAGCCAATCCTGCTCTTGGAACTGGCCCGGTTGGGTGAGGTTGTTCAACGTGTCCTGGTAGCTAGACAAGGGGGCGTCAAGGTTTGCATATTGGTTGCGCAGATCCGGGGCGGAGACGGGTATGAGCAGCCACTGCGCATCCGCATCGGACGGTGCGGCCGCGATCACCGGCACGCCGGAGGCGACGGGGCCTAAGGGGCTCAGGAATAGCCCGCTGTCGCGGTCTTGGATTGTGGTCGGGGCGCTGTAATCGTCCAGGTTCCAGCTCCAATAGATAGCCCCATCCACTGTCGTCTGGCTGCTTACCGTCACCGGGGCTTGGCCGCCATTGGCAGTCCCTTGGGTGAGCACGAGATTCTGGAGCAATTCGCTTAGGATGCGCCCATCAGGGGAAAGCTGCCAAATCTGGTCCGGTGTATTCTCCTCGGTGGCCATGACAACACCGGAGCCCGAAATGCTGCCGCCAGCCGTGAGCACGTAGAAATGGCCGTTGGTGTCCGCCAAGGTGCTTTGGATCATCACCCAGGGTGGTAACAGTTGGCTATTGACGTAAGTGTAGATGTCCTGTTGCGCCGGGGTGAACGTGGGGAACGCCGGATCCGACGCGGGCCAGCCCATGACCGTGTCCAGCGGGCTGGCTGGCACAAGATACCACTGCCCGCCGGTATAGTCCTGTGTGGTGGTGATGACGGTGGTTCCGGAATTGGCATCACCTTGCGGAGCCAGGAACAGCCCTCCCTCGCGGTTCTGGAGTGTGGTCGGGCCCAGGCCGTTGCCCCAGTTCCAGCAGACCGAGGCCACCGTTAGAATTTGGCTACTCACCGTCACCGGGGCTTCGCCGTTGCTGGCCGTCCCTTGGGTGAGCACAAGGTTTTGAAGCAGGCCGCTAAGGATGCGCCCATCGGGGGAAATCTGCCAAGTTTGCCCCGGCGAGTTTGCCGAATCGGCCAGAGTGACACTGGAACCAGAGGCGCTGCCGCTGGCTGTGAGCAGGTAGGTATCGTTATTGGCGTCCGTGAATTGGATGTTCACCCAGCGTGGGGACGGCCACACCAACACGGTGCCGGTCGCCCAAACCGGACTGTCCGACGCGTCGTAGAGCACGAGGTTGCCGTCGGTTTGGATCGCCAAGTATCCCGGGGTGATATTGTCACCGCTAAAGAGGGTGTCAATGAAGTTGTTCCCTTGTACGGTCAAAGAGCCATCCAAGCCCACAACGAACAGGGTTCCCTCGTTGTTTGTCCCGGTCGCCCACAGGGCGCGGCCAACGAAACTCGTGCTGCCTATCGGCGGGGCGCCAGCGATTTGGTAAAGGACCAGGTTCCCATCGGTCTGCATGATCAGTAGGCAGGCGTTGTTAGGGCTCATGATCCATTGCCCCTGGGCCAGGGTGGCGCCGGGTTGGAGGCTGGGTGTGCTGATTTGCTCCCCGACATCGTTCACAGTGATGTAGCTCATACTTTTTCCTCTTGCGTTAGGGATTTAACAGCCCCGAATGTCTAATAGAATCGTCCTGTTAGGGATAGTGCCCCTATTTGGGGAAGGCTTCCAAAGGGGGGCTTTGAATAATAGCAGCATAAAAATAGTTGAGGTGCCCGCTTGGTTTTTGTTTATGTATTTTTGAGAGGCAGTTATCAGATTTATGTCGGTACGGGCGGTTAGCGTGGGCCAGTTTTGGCTGGCGCTAACACGAAAGGGCCATGGCCGACGATGGGCCAGGCTATGGGTTCGCCACGCGGCAATCAGCACGGCATCGGTGCCGGCCGTGATAGATGGGCTTTGGCCGGACTTAGCCCATATCATCATGGTGTGCTTTGGCAACCGTGCCATTCACCCGCACTATGCCGTGCAAGACCACCAGCGCCACGCTTCGGGCCGCAGCGCCATAACCGCCTTTTCGCCTATCCGAAATGCCGCTAGTAAAAAAGTATGTCATTTGACATGGTCAGTATGGCAAATGGCGTACTAAAAATCTTGACATACTTAATGTTGGCTAGCGTGTTTAGTCCAAGAATGGGTTTTTAATTAAAGTATGGTTTTTAAGTGGCTAATAAATAGGGGGTAATTGGGCCTTATAAAGTTTTCTTGCAATCAATTAAATTTGGCGTGGATTGTGCTGTTAACTGTTTAATCTTATTAATCAGTCGCTTGGTTACTTAGTTAGCCATTCAGGTTAGTGATTGTTTATGGGGTTGATCGTATCCACTAATCCACATTGATGCCATGAATATAGAAAAACTTTATCAAAATCATCAGCATGAACTGATAGATTTCTCGGCTCGGATTGTTTCCAACCGGGAAGTTGCCGAGGATATTACCCAAGAAAGCTTCATTATTTTTTTTCGGGAAAAAAAGCAGCAACATATTGAAAATCCGCGTGGGTTTTTATACCAAGTTGCAAAAAATCTCGCCTTCGATCACCTAAAACACAACAAAGTCATTAACAATTATATGCAGACCCAACAGCTGTCATCTGATTATGGCGGCCTTTCGCCTTCGGTCGAGCAGCTTATTGCGGATGGCCAATATGTGGAAATGATCAAGCAAGTGATTGATGAATTGCCCCCCCGTTGCCGGGAAACTTTTCTATTAAACAAGTTCCATGAAATGAACTATGCCGAAATAGCCAAATTCACGGGAATTTCTGAAAGTGGCGTTGAGAAGCACATGATGAAGGGCTTAAGGCATTGCCGGAAAAAGATTCCCGAGTTTTTGCCAAAAAAATCGCGGGTGAGGCCATATCAGGCATCCGCCGTCTAGGAATAGGGATAAACATTGATTGCAGTCAGGGTACAAAACAACTTAGGAGTTAACATGGCTTACGATAATGAAGAAGATAAAACCGTTTATGAAGTGGTCGTTAATGATGAGGAACAATATTCGATTTGGCCTACTTATAAGGAGGTCCCTGTGGGCTGGAAAGCTCTGAATATCAGCGGAAGCAAAAAAGAATGCCTTGATTACATTGAAGAAGTGTGGACTGATATGCGCCCTTTGAGTTTGCGCAACTATATGGAACAAGCCGATATGCACTAATGCCCTCCCATTTGGCCATGCCTAAGGCTTGACCCATTGCTTCAGGTTAATGGGGGGGTGGTTCGGGGCTTTCACCGTCAAGGCGGCGCTTAGGCCGTGGCCGAACTTTAAATCAATGAGCTTCCATTCATGAGTTGGGTAGCCTTCGGGCAATGACAGAAAACGGGGTTCCCCTTCGGTGGCGGTAATGACTTTTGCGGCTTCAAGTGTCATCCCCATCCCCACGGCTTTTAGGAAACTTTCTTTCCGCGTCCATAATTGATAAAACACCGCCAGCTTTTCTTGCCCGGTTGCGGTGTGCCACGTTGCTTGCTCACTATCGCCAAAGCAGGTTTTGGCGGCACCGGACAGGTCCATGCCGCTATTCCACGCTTCTATATCCACGCCAAGATAATCATAGCCGCCAACGGCAACCGCCATTTTGTTACCGGAATGCGATAAATTGAATTTAAGCGCGGCGGCTTTCCCCGTTAGGTGGGGCTTGCCATAGGCGGCTATGGTAAAGCTTATGGTGGCGGGCGCCATGCCCAGGTACGAAGCCAAGATGGCCCTTAGCTTGCCGTGGCTGATAATGTATTGGCGGCGATGGGTTTCGTGTACAAACCGCATCGCTTTGGTTTTTTCATCAGTATCCAGTATCTCCCAGAAATAGGCGTACAGGGCATCATCCGCCGATAGGTCTTCTAGCCACACATCAACCGCACCGGTAGGCACACCAACCATCGCTGTAGGTTCAGCGGTGGAATTCAAGCAAGTAATGCAACACGTTCAGGATATAAATTAATTTCAGGAACGGCTGCTCGTCCAAGCCGAAAATGGGGCGTTGGATTTGAAAAATTTCCCGTAAGTCCCTTTGCCCGTCAACCGCTGCAAACACGGTTTCCAGTAACCTGGAAAAGTCGGCGGGGATTGAAAAAATGTGCCCCATGACGCTGACCTGTAAGCATTCATTAACGCCGCCTTTCCCGTCAAACGATTTCCCGGTTGTGAATGTTAAGGCCCGACCCTGGACGAGCCGCGGTATTTCCTGCCAAACAGCGTCATTGGGTTCAAAAAATCGGCTGACATCCTTGAGGTTTGCGCCATCTGGATGCGGGTTATTTTTTCTTAATACAAAATAATGGACTAATTGATTGATGGAATCGGCCTCAGGATAGGCTTTTTCCATATTAAGATAGATAAACCGTTGGTTTTCCAGCTCGATGACGTCAAAACCAAGGGTATTGAATAAGGGCGGCAATTCAGCCAAGTTGCGCATACCCAATTCCGGCGGGTCGGTGGCGACCCGGAAGGGTTTGGAGAAATTGATCCATCTACCTTCCGGCTTAAGTATGCGGCGGATTTCTTTTGCCAAGCCCAGCGGATTGCTGACAATGTCCAGCATATATTGGGTGACGACAACGGATAAGGACGCGTCCTTAAACGGCAAGTTATTGACGTTCGCCGTCAGGAAATGGATGTTGCCGGCTTCCTGTACGGGCGGCGTGAGCGTGACCTGCCGCCAATTGGCTTCTGGCAAATGGAAGTCCAACGCTTCGCCTGCCATCAATGTTTTGGCCGCCAACAAGGTTGGCAGTGATAAATCTACGCCATACGCCACTACAAAATGCTTGGCGACGCTATGCAGCAAGCCACAGGCCCCCGCGCCCAATACCGCCACTGCTTGCCGGTCATCACAATGCTCATGGACCGTTTTGCCAAGCTGTGCGGCAACCTTTTCAAAATCAGGGGTTCCCGACCAGTCCTGATAAAAATACGGCAACATGTCATGGAAGGTCGTACCGGTTTTTATCATGCTCCAAGCCAGTAAATCGGCTTGTACGGGATGGTCTTGCAGAAATTCGATGATGGGCTGGTAAGGCCTTTCCAGGACACCAGTATTTTTTCCTATGCCCTTAAGGGCCGTGCCTATCCGTTCAGAAAATTCGCTGTCTGGAAATTGCGCTTGGAAGGCACGCAAGTTATCAGCCATGTGGGTCAAGCCCGCCTTGGCTTCCGCCATTTCCTGCACATAACCTTGTATGGAAACCGCCGCACCGGGGATGAACACGCCGATGCCTTTTATGGACGGATAATATCTTCCGCAGTGGGGGCAAGCCCATTGTCCCACAGGGGTGGCGGTCAATTCATTGGCACAGACAATACATTGGTACAGGGGCAGGTTATCCATTGGTTTTTTATATAGATAATAAAGGGTTAAGAATTTTTGACGGTTTCAAAAAAAGGAGGCGTGTTTTTGCTTGCCCTAACAAGACGCGCCAATAATCGGATCCCCTCAGTAACTTTCAAGTTAATGGGATAGCCAACTTTTACTTCCCCACAAAAAAAGCCGCCACCGGGCAGGCCGTTTTTAAATTAGCAATTCCGCCGATGAGGTTGTTCCAAGATTCATTCGTCATAAGGTTTATAAAAACCATCGGATAAATGTCTTGGCCCGTGTTGGGCTTATTGGAACCTGATTGCTTGTTTAGGAATTGTCTATGTCTGTTTTAAAGCTGGTTGAAGCGGTAAAGGCGGGGGATGTTGAAAATGTGGCGGCTTTGCTAGATAGCGGGGAGGCTATCGGGCAACAAGACGGTTACGGTTGGACGGCATTAAATTGGGCGGCGGGTAAAGGCAACCCCGACACCATCCGCCTATTGTTGGCGGCCGGTGCGGATATAACCCATGCCGGTAGGGACAAGCGGACGGCGTACCAAATCGCCTTGGCCGCCGCACAAACCGAAAACGCGGCGGTTTTATACCGTGCCGAACAAGAGGCCGGCATCCGCCTTGACCCCGGCATTCAGGATTATTGCAAAGCTTATGTTGCCGCAGATTTAAAACAATTTCCCGGTTGGCCTTCACAACTGCCGGGCCTGGCTGACGAAGACCTTGTGTTTCTGCATGCTGACCTGAGCGTCACCCGCTCTATGCTGGCGGGCAAAGAGGTGCTGTTCGCCGGGACATCGGTTGCTTGGGAAATATTTTGCAAACAGCAACTGGCGTTTAAAGTTCCGGGCGATTTGGAATGGGCGGCCGCCTTTTCCGCAAAAAAACCTGTTACGGCCGCCCAGCCAGAGCTATGAACATGCCCAATGCCAAGCAGCCCGTTCGGGGCGCCGATGCGCATGTGGATGTGGACGGGGCCTATTCATTGGTGGAGGTGTTGAGGGCCAGGGCGGCGCAACAAAGCCATCGTCGTGCCTATACGTTTTTGCCTGATGGTGAAAAACAAGCCTTACATCTCAGTTATGGCGAGTTGGACCAACAAGCCCGCGTGATCGCCGCCAATTTGCAGGATTTAGGTTTGCAGGGCGGACGCGCCGTACTGCTTTATCCCCAAGGCTTGGACTATATCGCCGCATTTTTCGGCTGCCTTTATGCGGGCGTGGTCGCCGTTCCGGCTTACCCGCCGCGCAACAACCGCCATTTGCCACGTTTGCAAACCATTCTGGCTGATTGCCAAGCGGCGGCCATCTTAACCAATCAATCGACCTCACAAACATTAGAAGCCCTGTTTGGGGCAGTCCCGACAGTGCCAATATTGGCGACCGACGTTTTGGATAATGCTGATGGCGGCTGGCAACTGCCTGGTTCCAAACCGCAGGACGTGGCTTTTCTGCAATATACCTCAGGGTCTACCGGTGACGCCAAAGGGGTGATGGTGACGCATGCCAACCTGATGGCGAACCAACGCCTGATCAAACAAGGTTTCGGCCATGACCCGCAATCCACCGTGGTCGGCTGGTTGCCGTTGTACCACGATATGGGCTTGATTGGTAATGTCATGCAGCCTTTGTACATCGGTGCGCCCGTGGTGCTGATGCCGCCACTGGCATTTTTGGAAAAACCCCTGCGCTGGTTGCAGGCGGTTTCCGATTACCGCGCCCATACCAGCGGCGGCCCCAATTTTGCTTTTGATTTTTGTGTGCAGAAAATTTCCGCCGAAGAAAAAAGCCGGCTTGACCTAAGTGCATGGCAAGTGGCTTTTAACGGGGCCGAGCCAGTCCATGCGGCAACTTTAGAACGGTTTGCCGAGGCGTTTGCCGGGTGCGGCTTCCAACGCCGGGCGTTTTATCCTTGTTATGGTTTGGCGGAAGCGACTTTGTTGGTTACGGGCGGTGATAAGGCGGCGCCACCGACAGTTAAGGCTTTCCATAAAGAGCAGCTGGAAGGGCATATTGCCAGTACCGGTTTTGTTGGCGATGCCAGCCGGTTTTTGGTGGGTTGCGGTTTTGTCGGTGAAAACCACCGGCTCAGGATAACCGATACGCAAACCCAAGCGCTTTGCGGGCCGGGATGTGTTGGAGAAATCCAAGTCAGCGGCGCGGGTGTTGCCCAAGGTTATTGGCAAAATACCGTGGCCACCTCTGAAAGTTTTGTCGAGGATGGCAACCATCAAATTTGGTTGCGCACGGGCGATTTGGGGTTTATTGACGAAGGCGAGCTGTTTGTCGTTGGCCGAAGCAAAGACCTGATTATTATCAGGGGCCGTAATTACTATCCCCACGATTTGGAGATGGCCGCCGCCGCTTCGGTGGCTTGTTTAAACCCCAATGGCTTGGCGGCTTTTTCAGTGGCGGATGGGAATGAAGAAAAGCTGGTCTTGCTTGCCGAATTAAAACGTGGCCATTTAAGACAAACAGATTTCCGCGTGGAATTCGCGGCAATCCGTGGGCGCTTGGTTGAAGAATGTGGCATCCAGGCCGCTGCCATTGTGTTTGTCAGGCCAGGGGCCATTTTAAAGACGACTAGCGGCAAAATCCGCCGTAGCGATTGTAAAAAAGCTTTTCTGGACCAGCAGATGGAGGTGGTGGCTAAGGACGGATGCGAACCCGCCCCGCCAGCCGCCACGCATCCGTCCGGGCCGGAAGGTGCTTTGCTTAGGCACACTTTACTGGCGGCATCATTGGAGAGTGGCAAAGAACTGCTCGCCAATTTTTTAAGCGGCAAAATCCGGGCCTTGTCCGGATTGTCCGTGGAACCCGTCGACTGGTCTGTCCCGGTATTAGCCTTAGGCATAGACTCCTTGAAGGCGATGGAACTGAAATATGCCATTGATGATTTGCTGGCGATTGATGTGCCCGTCACTTTGATATTGGCGGACACATCAATTATGGAATTGGCGGCTTGCGCGTTGGATTTAGGACACCAAAAGCACCTGGCCCTGGTGGCTACTGCGGAACCCGACACCGCGGCTAACCTGGCATTATCCTTAGGGCAACGGGCGGTCTGGACGGTATGCCAGTTTGAAGCCAACACACCCGTTTACAATTTGCCTGTCGCCTTGCAGATCAGCGGCAAAATTGAGGTTGACAGTTTCCGCCATGCATTGCGCGTTTTAGTTAGTAGGCACACGCAATTACGCACCGGGTACCGGCTTGAAAACGGCCTGCCCATGCCCGTGTTGTTGCCGGAGGCCAACCCGGTGTTTGTGCAGCATACCTGTAAGGACGCACGGGCCAGGGACCGGCTGCTTATCGCTGAAATCCGGCGGCCATTTGATTTGGAACACGATCTGAAGTTAAGGGCGGCCTTATTCAGCACCGCCGACGATGACCCTATCCTGTTGTTTTGCGCCCACCATATTGCCGTCGATTTCCGCTCATTGGTCATTTTGCTCGGAGAATTGCAGGCCGTGTATGGCGCGTGCAGCATCGGGCAAGCGTTTAGTTTGCCAACCTTGGCCGCCACTTATGATGATTTTATTGCTTGGCAGCAAAACTACTTAAGCAGTGCGCTTGCGGGCCAGGCTTTGGGTTACTGGCAAGGGCAATTGGCGGGGGATTTGCCCAAGCTGTCCCTGCCTGCCGGGAAGGTGCGTCCGAACACGGCCACTTACCACGGTGGCATAGAAATCCTGGCGATAGGGTTTGCCACCCTGCGCCAGTTGCAAGACATGGCGGCACAACAAGGGGTGACTTTGTATATGTTGCTGCTGGCGGTGTTCAAGGTCTTGCTTTACCGCTACAGCGGCCAAGAAGATATTATCGTGGGCTCGCCGATGTTCGGACGGCCTAAACAAGATTTTTCCCAAGTCGTCGGGTATTTCGTCAATCCGGTGGCCTTACGCAGTTACCCCGAAGGCGGCAAGCCTTTCATTGGGTTTCTTCATGAAACCAAGCAAACCGTGTTGGCGGCTTTACGGCACCAGGATTATCCGCATGGCTTATTGGTGGAAAAATTGCAGCCTGCGCGTGAGCCAGGGCTGTCGGCGTTTTACCGGGCCAGCTTTGTTTTGCAAAGTGATGTCCACGGTGATGCTGGCGCGGCGGCGTTGGCCTTAGGTTTGCCCGATTGTCAGCTGGCTTGGGTGGGCATCACCGCCAGGACGGTTTGTTTGCCTGAAACGGTTGCCCAGTTTGACCTCAATTTGATGATGGCGGTGACGGGCGACGGTTTGGCCGCTTCATTCCAATACAACCATAGTGTGCTGGAGCAAGAGACGGTCATGCGCATGGCGGGGCATTTCCAGCGGCTCTTGCAGGGCGTCTTAGAAAATCCCTACCAGCCGCTAAGCGCATTGCCCTTGCTGGCGGTGTCCGAGTTACGGCAATTGATGGCTTGGAGTGGCGCGATTGTTGACTGCCCGACTGATGATTGCATCCACCACCGGTTTGAAAAGCAGGCGATGGCAACGCCGGACGCTATCGCGGTGGTTTTTGAAGGCCAGGTTTTAAGTTATGCCGAACTAAACGCCAAGGCCAACCAGTTGGCCCATTTTTTACGCAGCCAAGGCGTGGTGGCCGATACCTTGGTGGGGATTTGTGTGCCCCGCTCGTTAACGATGATTGTTGGTTTGTTGGGGATCTTAAAAGCAGGCGGCGCCTATCTTCCCCTAGACCCCGATTATCCCCAAGACCGTCTGGCTTACCTTGTGGCGGATGCCAAGCCCCTGCTCGTGCTGACGGAACAGCCCCTGGCCGGGTCACTGCCGGCAAACTTGCGGTTGCTATGCCTTGACGCTGTGCCGGTGCTGCTTGAAACCTACGGCATTGCCAATCCGGTTAATGTGGGTGGCTCGGAGAACCTTGCTTATGTCATTTACACATCGGGTTCCAGCGGGAACCCCAAAGGCGTGGCCATCACCCATCAAAATGTCCGGCGGCTGTTTGCCGCAGCAGGGCGGCTGTTTGATTTTTCCTCCGCTGATGTGTGGAGCCTGTTCCATTCTTTCGCATTTGATTTTTCGGTCTGGGAAATATGGGGGGCTTTGCTTTATGGCGGCAAGCTGGTTGTTGTGCCGTATTGGGCTTGCCGGTCACCGGAAGCCTTCCATCGGCTTTTATCCGTAGAGGGTGTGACGGTATTGAGCCAAACCCCTTCCAGTTTTTATCAGCTTGACGCTTTCGATGGGGAACCAGGCAAGGGCCAGGCTTTATCCCTACGCTGGGTGATTTTTGGCGGGGAAGCATTGGAGCCTTGGCGCTTGCGGGGATGGTTTGCGCGCCATGCCGGAACGGGGCCACGGCTCGTCAATATGTATGGCATCACCGAAACGACCGTGCATGTCACCCACCATGGCCTTCCAGCAAGCCCGAACACCGACGCGGCGAGCATCATCGGCCGCCCTTTAGGCGATTTGCAAACATTTATATTCGATCCGCGGCTGGCTCCCGTGCCTATCGGGGTTGCCGGGGAACTTTATGTAGGCGGCGCAGGGTTGGCGAGAGGCTATCTGAACCGCCCTGGACTGACCGCGGAAAGGTTCATCCCCCATCCTTACCCGGTAAAGCCAGGCCAACGCTTGTACCGGACGGGTGATGTGGCGCGTTACCGCCCTGACGGGCAGATTGAATATCTAGGGCGCATCGACACCCAAGTCAAAATACGCGGTTTCAGGATTGAGTTAGGCGAAATCGAAGCCCGGTTATTGCAACATGAAGCCATTAAAAAAACCGTGGTGTTGCTTAAGCAAGAGCCAGGCAATAAATACCTGATCGCCTATCTTGTCGCCCGGATCGAATCGCCGCCAGACGTCCACGCGCTTAAAGCCTTCCTTAAACAAACGTTGCCCGATTACATGGTTCCGGCCGCTTTTGTTTTTCTCGACGACCTGCCGTTGACCGCCAACGGTAAGCTCGACCGCAAGGCCTTGCTGGCTATGGCCAGCCAAGGTTGGCAACGCCGTGAATACACGCCTCCACGGGATGAGGCGGAGCAGGCGGTTGCCGAGATCTGGCAACAAATCTTGGGTGTTGAACGGTTGGGCATACATGACGATTTTTTCGAGTTGGGAGGGCATTCCTTATCCGCCGTGCAAGTCGTCAGCAAAATCCGCGAAACTTTTGCGGTTGACGTGCCGGTGAAAACGCTGTTTGAAGCTCCGACCATCGCCGAGTTTGTCGACAAAGTTGGCGAACACCAAACCGATTAGCCGCCCTTTCCCCTCCTAAACCAACCCATCGTAGCCTTCATGAACAAGCAAACTTCATATCGTTTGGCAGACGCCACTGTGGCGGAAGCCTTGGTCGATAACTGGGTGGCGTGGCCGCACACGTTCTCGCCCGTGCCCTACAGCCTGCACCTGTTGAATTATCAGAAAAAAACCTTGGCCTCGTATTTGCAAAACCCGGCCTTGCATGTCAAGTCCAGCCAAAACCCCAAGTTGCTGGGCGGGGCGTTCGTCAACCTGCCTGGCGAACGTGTCCCTGATATTGTAGCGTTGCTGGAGCGTTTGGAGAGGGTGCATAGTGATGATCTGGCCTTAGCCCAAGAACTGGTTGATTTCCAAAATCTGTTGGATAAGGAAGCCGTCGGGCAAAGCCTGAACAGCTATTACCCACACTTGCCCGAAAGCCTGCGCGGCTATGTCGAATTGCTGTATGACTACCACAGCCGCCCCATTGTCCGTTGCATTGAGAGCCTGTTTTACCACAGCCGCCATTACAAAAAACAGTTGCAATCTTTGCATTTGTTTACCCAAACCCATGACCGGATGCGGGCTTATTACATGAGCACGCCGCGTTTGCCTGATTCAAATAGCATTGATTGGACACTCCCGTTCGCGCAAGCCGAGTTGGACGGATTGTTTAAGTTAGACAGCCAGCCACAGCCCTTGGCGTTTATCCGCGAACTGTTGGGTTTGGCCGCCGCCGATGATGGAAAGCTCTTGCCCTTGTTGACCGAACAACCGCCCAAAACCACAGTAAATTGGCAAGGGCAGGGTACGCGTATTCGCTATTACGGACACGCCAGCGTTTTGGTTGAGTTTAATGGGGTTGCCATTTTGATCGACCCTTTCCTTACCGTACAACCCAGCCAAGGCGGCATCGAAAGATACACTTTCCAAGATTTGCCGCCCAAAATTGACTATGTGCTGATTACGCATGGCCATCACGACCATTTTGTGTTTGAAACCTTACTTAGAATCCGCCACAAAATTGGCTGTTTGGTCGTACCCAAAGCATCCGGCATTTTTTATGGCGACATTTCGCTCAAGTTGATGGCGCAAGCTTTGGGCTTTCAGAATGTAGTGGAAGTTGAGCCCTTAGATTCGATTGCCGTGTTGAATGGCGAAATCGTCGCCGTGCCCTTCTTAGGCGAGCATAACGATTTGCCGTTTGCCAAATCCGCTTATTTGGTCAAAGCAGGCACTAAGCAAATCCTGTTCGCCGCCGATTCCAATTGTTTGGACAAACGCATGTACGAAAACCTGTGTGCCGAACGCGGCGCGGTTGATGTGGTGTTTTTGGGCATGGAATGCGTCGGTGCGCCTTTATCGTGGGTTTACGGGCCGATCTTACCGAAACTACCCGATTACAAACATTGCCAATCCCGGCGCTCCAATGGCAGTAACGCCGCCGTAGCGATGGACTTGTTGCAGGCGGTTGGTAACCATCAAGTTTACGTTTACGCCATAGGCCGCGAGCCGTGGTTGCAATATTTCATGGCCTTGGAACCTGAAGATGATGATGTGTATATCCAAGAAATCAACCAATTGCTGACGGCTTGCCAAAACCAAGGTTTCATTGATGCCAGACGTTTGTACGGTAGGGATGAGATTTTTTTGGCGGGATAGGTCGCGGCCATTAAGTTAATGGATTTATATTTTAGTTTCAACAAGATATAACGCTGGTTACCAAGCTCCGGCTTGGTAACCCAAGTCCCAGAAGCTCTAGCTTCGAGAATGGCAGGAAGCTAGAGCTTCCTGTCCCGCATTCCCAAGCTACAGCTTGGGAACGAGCGTCAAACAAACACGTAATGCACGTCCTACCACCACACATGTGTAGGGACGGCTAAGAAAAATAACCATAACTGGCAAAAAAACAGGACGACGACCATGCAAGATGCCATAGCAACTCCCCTAGACGCCGCCCAACAAAAACGTGCGCGGCTGATTGCAAAGCTCACTCAAAACAATGCGCCTGTAAATTCCATCAGCCGCCGCGAAAGCCCAGGCATGGCACCGCTTTCTTTTGGACAAGAAGCCTTATGGCTAATGTCGCACTTAGAGCCGGACAACCCGATTTACAATGTTGCAGGGGCTTTGGAATTTAAAGGCAGGCTCAATATCGCCGCTTTGCAACAAAGCTTGGATGAAGTGATGCGCCGTCATGAAATCCTGCACAGCCGTTTTGGTTCTGAACAGGGAACCGTCATCCAGCGGGTTGCTGATGATTGCCAGCTTAGTTTGTGGCTGTTGGATTTGGATAATATAGATACAGCCCAAGCTGACGATTGTTTCCAACACTGCGCCGACGAATTCATCCGTATGCCGTTTGACCTCAACAATGCCGCGCCGTTACGCGCCATGCTGCTGAAGTTGGCTGGACAGCGGCATATCTTAGTGTTGGCCTTGCACCACATCGTGGCTGACCGCTGGTCGGTTGGCATTTTGATGCGCGAAGTCGCGGAATTGTATCGTCAATTTGATAGTGGTTTGCCGTCAAGATTGCCGGAATTAAGCATTAACTATGGCGATTTTGCCGTATGGCAACGTCAACAAGGCAGTTTGCTACAAAACCATCAGGATTACTGGCAACAAAAATTGCAAGGTCTGCCGCCGTTACTGGCCTTGCCGACTGACTACCCAAGACCCGCCTCGCTTAGTTATCGGGGGGATTTATACCATTTTGCATTGTCTCCCGAGCTTAGTCTGGCAATTAATCAGCTGGCGAAACAATTCAACGCCACCTTGTTTATGGTCATGGCGGCGGCCTTGCAAGTCTTGTTGCACCGTTACACAGGTAGCGATGATATTGCGATTGGCTATACCGTCGCCGGACGCACCCAAAGCCAAGTCAGCGATTTGATCGGCTTTTTCGTCAATACCTTGGTGTTGCGCGGGCAATGGGATGATGACGATGGCTTTGCGGATTTACTGGCAAAAACCCGTAGCCAAGCCTTAGACGATCAAGCCCATCAGGATATCGCTTTTGGGCAATTGCTGGAAGCCGTCAATCCGGTACGCAATCCCAGTTATGCGCCGTTGTTTCAAGTCATGCTCACCGTGCAGAACGCACCCCGCGTCGATTTCCGTCTGCCTGGACTTGAGGTCACGCCTGTCCGTTTAGCCAGCAAAGCCGCGCAATTTGATTTGACGTTTCTGTTTGAAGAACAGGAAGGTGTTTTACAAGGCACTATTGAATACAGCACGGATTTGTTTAAATCATCAACCTTGGCAAGGCTGGCAGGGCATTTGCAAACCTTGTTGGCGGCGATGGTGGCTAATCCTGAATTGGCCTTGAAGCAATTGCCGATGCTCACGCCAGCAGAATGGCAACAAATGGTCGTTGATTGGAATACTTTAAAATCAGCATCCGACGATGTTTTGTCACAACCGCTGCCGCAACGGTTTGCCAAGCAAGCGCAAGTGACGCCTGATCATATCGCTTTGGTGTTTGCCGAAGAAAAACTCAGTTACCGTGAGCTTAATCAACGTGCCAATGATTTGGCCCACACACTCCACGGCTTGGGCATCAAGCCGGAAAGCCGGGTCGGTGTCTGTGCGGAACGCTCGGTTGATTTGGTGGTGGCCTTATTGGCGGTCTTGAAAGCCGGGGCGGCTTATTTGCCGCTAGACCCTAGCTATCCGCAAGAACGCTTGGATTTTATGGCCAAAGATGCGGCGGTGGCATTGCTTTTGGTGCAAACCGCGTTTGTTGATAGATTCCAAAAACTTCTGTGCCCTATCGTCAGTATCAAACAAAACGCAACCGCCCGTGAGCCATTGGTGTGTCCTGCTGGTTTGGACAATACCGCCTACCTGATTTATACCTCCGGTTCATCGGGCCAGCCCAAAGGCGTGGCGGTTAGCCATCGTAATTTGTTGCATTCGACCCTGGCGCGGTCTGAATATTATCAGGAAGCCCCCGATGCTTTCCTGTTGTTGTCTTCATTTGCTTTTGACAGTTCGGTGGCGGGTATTTTTTGGACTTTAAGCCAAGGCGGTTGTTTGTGTTTGCCCCAAACCGCCGATACCACCAACCCAAACGCCTTAGCCAAATTGATCCAAAGGCATCAGGTCAGCCATGTTTTGGCCTTGCCATCATTTTATGCCGCCCTCATCAGCGAGGCGAATCTGCCGTTATTATCTAACCTCAAGACTGTTATAGTCGCCGGGGAAGCGTGTACTGGCGAACTGGCTAACGAGCATCACCGCAAACTGTCGCAGGTTAAGTTTTTCAACGAATATGGCCCGACCGAAGCGACGGTGTGGAGCAGTGTTTATCACAGCGAAACATCGGAAGCCACAGGCACCTTGAGCATAGGCCGCGCCATTGGCCGGGTGCAGATGTATATTCTTGATCAGCACGGCGAACCTGTTCCTATGGGTGTCAGTGGCGAGTTGTGTATTGCTGGTGCGGGTATCGCGCAAGGCTATATCAACCGTCCCGGTTTGACGGCGGAAAAATTTATCCCCAACCCTTTCGGCGTGGCGGGTAGCCGTTTATACAAAACAGGCGATTTGGCGAAATTCCGGGCCGATGGCAATATCGAATTTTTAGGCCGCATGGATTATCAAGTCAAAATCCGTGGTTTTAGGATTGAGTTGGGTGAAATTGAGGCGCGTCTCGCTAGTTTTCCTGATGTGCGTGCCGCCGTTGTGCTGGCAAGGGAAGATAGTCCAGGCGACAAACGGCTAGTGGCGTATTTGTTAGCGGATGTTGAGCTTAACATCAGTGATTTGCGTGGGCATTTATCCGTGGCGCTGCCGGACTATATGATCCCTGGCGCGTTTGTCCGGCTGGCGGAATTTCCGCTGACCCCAAACGGCAAGCTAGACCGCCGTGCCTTGCCTGAACCCGATAGGACGGCAATGGCAACGCAAGATTATGCCGCCCCGCAAACTTTGGCAGAAACGGTACTGGCGGAGCTTTGGCAAGAGTTGTTAGGTGTGGAAAAAGTCGGTCGTGACGATCACTTTTTTGAGTTGGGCGGACATTCGCTGATGGCGATTAGCTTGGTCGAGCGGCTACAGCAACAAGGTTTTTCAGCGGAAGTGATGAATGTGTTCACGATGCCCGTACTTGCCGAGATGGCGGCTACCTTGGTTGCCGACACGCCAAGTACAAACACGATGGCATTCGGGGCAATCCCGGAAGGCAACACGGTAATCACGCCGGATATGTTGCCCTTGGTCAGTTTGACACAAGAAGCAATAAACGCGTTAAGCGCCGAAGTGCCAGGCGGAACTGCCAATATCCAAGACATTTATCCGCTGGCACCGTTGCAAGACGGAATTTTGTTCCATCATTTGCTGGCGACGGATAGCGATGCTTATTTAAAACGTTCGCTACTGCGTTTTGCTACGCGGGAACGGTTGGATAGTTTTTTAGCCGCGCTGCAAATTGTCATCGGCCGCCATGACATTCTCCGCACCGCCATCCATTGGCAAGATTTGCCCCATGCGGTGCAAGTGGTGCAACGGCAAGCCCAGTTGCCGATAATCCATCTTTCAGTAGAAGCTGGCGATGACGCTTTGCAAGCCCTACAGGAACAAACCCAGCTTCGCCGCTTACGCATGGATTTACAGAAAGCGCCGCTGTTTGTTGCCTACATTGTATTTGATCCGATTGCCGATAAGTGGTTACTGGCTTTGGTCAACCATCATTTGATTGACGATAATTACACGCTCCAACTTATCCTTTCGGAAATTAACCAAATTTTTCTAGGGCAGGGCGATCAATTATTGCCGCCTTTGCCGTACCGTCATTTTATTGCCCAAGTCCTCAGCGTCCCTGAAACCGGGCATGAAGCCTATTTCCGCAGCCAATTGGGTGATATAGATGCACCCACCGCACCGTTCGGGGTTTTGGATATTCAAGGCAATGGCAGCCAAATTAATGAAGCCCATTTAGTTTTAGATGACAGTTTGGCACAACGACTGTACGGCACCGCGCGTCAGCAAGGCGTGACCGTCGCCGTGCTGTGCCATGTCGCTTGGGCGCAAGTGCTGGCGCAATGTACGGGGCGTGATGATGTGGTGTTTGGCACGGTGTTGTCAGGACGCTTGCAAACCCAAACAGGCGCAAGCCAAGCCTTGGGCGTGTTCATCAATACCTTGCCGATACGGCTTAGTTTAGATGGCTATAGCGTCAGGCAAATCGTCGCTGATTGCTACTCCCGGCTTGGGAGTTTGCTGGATCACGAACACGCTGCTTTGGCATTGGCGCAACGCTGTAGCGGTGTCGCGGCGGGTTTGCCATTATTCACTACGTTGCTGAATTACCGGCACAGCAATTTGATTGCGGAAAACTCAACGGAGTTATTTGCTTGGCAAGATATTGAGTTATTGGCTACGGAAGAACGTACCAATTATCCGGTCACATTGTGTATTGACGATTTAGGGGATGGCATCCGTATCACCGCACAATGCGTCCAAGCCATAGATGCGGTGAGGATCGCCGCTTATTTTGAAACCGCGCTTGATAAATTGACTGGGACGTTACAGCAAATTCCAGATTTCAGGGTCTGCCAGCTTAGTATTTTGCCTGACAGAGAACGCCAGCAACTATTGCAAAACGGCAACGCCCACCTGACGGCTTACCCCGCGCAACCGTGCCTGCACCAACGCTTCGAAGCCCACGCGACCACCACCCCCGACGCCATCGCCCTGAGTTACGAAGGGCAAACCTTAAGCTACGGCGGACTCAACCGCCTAGCCAACCGGCTTGCCCACGCCCTCATCGCCCACGGCGTCCGCCCCGACCAGCTGGTCGCCCTGTGCGCCGGGCGTGGCATCGACCTGGTCGTCGGCCTCCTCGCCATCCACAAGGCCGGCGGCGCCTACCTGCCGCTGGACCCCGGCTACCCCGACGAACGCCTCGCCTACCTGCTCGCCGACAGCCGCCCCGTCGCCATGGTCACCCAGGCCGTGCTGCAGCCGCGCCTCGCCGCGCTCAGCCCAACCCCCTTGCCCGCCCTCATCCTCGACGCGCCCGTGGCCGACGAAACCCGCCACCAAGACCCTGCCGGAAACCCCGTCGGGCAGGGCAGCCCGGACACCAACCCTGACCCCGGCATCCTAGGTCTGGCCCCTGACCACTTGGCCTACGTCATCCACACCTCCGGCTCCACTGGCCAGCCCAAAGGCGTCATGGTCAGCCACGCCAACGCCGCCCGCCTGTTCGCCGCCACCGAACCCCTGTTCCGCTTCAACGCCGACGACACCTGGACGCTGTTCCATGCCATCGCCTTCGACTTCTCCGTCTGGGAACTCTGGGGCGCCCTGGCCTATGGCGGGCGGCTCGTCATCGTCCCCCAGGCCACCGCCCGTAACCCCCAGGCCTTTTACCGCCTGCTTTGCGAAGAACGCGTCACCGTCCTCAACCAGACCCCCGGCTCCTTCCGCCAGCTCATCGCCGCCCAAAGCCAAGCCCAAGCCCAAGACCCGGCAGCACAAGCGCATAGCCTGCGCGCCGTCATCTTCGGCGGCGAAGCCCTCGACTTCGCCAGCCTGCGCCCCTGGCTGCAAGCCAACCCCCTGGCGCACACCCAACTCGTCAATATGTACGGCATCACCGAAACCACCGTCCACGCCACCTACCGTTGCCTCAACGAAGCCGACATCCACCACGGCACCACCAGCAACATCGGCAAGCCCCTAGCCGACCTTAGCCTCTATATCCTCGACCCGCACCACCAGCCCGTGCCCGTCGGCGTCACTGGCGAAATCTACCTGGGCGGCGCTGGCGTCGCCCGCGGCTACCTGGAGCGTCCCGGACTCACCGCCGGACGCTTCATCCCCAACCCCTTCCGGCAACCCGGCGACGGCCAACCGCCGCGCCTGTACCAGACCGGCGACCTCGGCCGCTGGCGGCCCGACGGCACCATCGACTACCTCGGCCGCAACGACTTCCAAGTCAAGCTCCGCGGCTTCCGCATCGAGCTCGGCGAAATCGAGGCGCAGCTGCGCCGCTGCCCCGGCGTGCGCGAGGCCGCCGTCCTCGCCCGTGACGACCACGCAGGGAGCCAACGCCTGGTCGCCTACCTCGTCCCCGACCCCGGCCACACCCTGGATCCCGCCGACCTGCGCGCCCGCCTCGCCGCGC
>Ga0209514_10000813_pt1 | contig 60005 bp, 58 predicted proteins | sample Subgrocontami58m_FD_187452 | JGI IMG/M metagenome (GOLD analysis project Ga0209514, IMG submission 187452) | Subsurface groundwater microbial communities from S. Glens Falls, New York, USA - GMW37 contaminated, 5.8 m (SPAdes) (version 3) | ecosystem: Environmental > Aquatic > Deep subsurface >... | reverse complement strand
CTCCATGCCGCCGAATTTGGCTTTCCAGTTGTAGAGCGTCGCTTCCGAAACCGCGTATTTGCGCGCCAGATCCGCGACCTTCGCGCCCGCTTCCTGCTCTCGTAAAATCCCGATGATCTGCTCTTCCGTGAACCGCTTCTTCTTCATCTCGTCCGTCCCTGCAATGGGTCAGACTCTAAGCGAAGCTGGAGGAACTTTTCAGGGGCAGGTCACTTCTCGCGCGCTCCCCCGCCCACCACAACATCTGCGCATTCGCCGCTATTGACCAGATGGCACCAACACCTCGCTATTCATGTCGGTGTCTGCAGGAGCCGACGTCGCGGGCTCCAGTGCCCCGATAAGCTTCGGCCCCGCCATCTTGCGTGAACAAAAATTGAAGTCGTTCACCCAAAAAAGCGGTCAAGCAATCCAGAAAAAACACGATCTGCTCGGTATCGGCGCTTTTCTCCCGACTCGCTGTTGCGCCGAGCGCCGGTCCATCGCGACCGCTGTCCGCGGGAACGGCTCTCTACGATGTAGGGCTCGCTCGGCTGTGCCCGGGCAGGGGGGGTCACGTCAGAAGGAGCGACATTCTCCAAAATCGCGCGCGGACGAATAAGAACAAGCTGCTCCGCCTCTGTCTCGCCCAGCCACTTCGCCGCCGCCGCGCGTCCCTCGGCAAGGTCAGGCCTTCGGCGCCTTGCTCCATGGGAGTCAGAAGCCAAAATATGCACCATGCCCTCATTCAACATTCGTTCAGACCAATATTGAGGTCTCCTACCAAAGGAGCCTGTCACTGAACCGGAGGTAATTTGCATCCAGACGCCAGCGTGGAATAGCTGAACGAATGTCTCGAAACGCGTTTCAATCCACGTCAATCTCTCGGGATGGGTGAGAATCGGCACGTAGCCCGCGGTCAAGAGTTCAAAAAAGAGATATTCAATACGTGGCGGCGCGACGTGATGTGGCGGCTCCACCAGCACGTATCTAGTGTCAGCAAGCGATAAGATCGCGCCAGATCGCAATCCGTCCGCCATATTTGGAACGATATGGGCGTCAGCGCCGGTCACCAAGCGCAAAGGAATCCCGTGCTCATCCAGACACTGCTGAAGTTCCTCGACCGCCAATCGAATTTGCGGACCGGAATTATCATAGACGCCAGGGAAGATATGGGGTGTGCAAGCCTGAACAGTGACGCCATTAGCGACGGCAATACGCGCCATATCGAGAGCAATGTCGAAATTGGCAGCGCCATCGTCAATTCCGGGCAAAATGTGCGAATGCAGATCAATCATGAAAGAAACCTCGACGCTGGTACGTGCGAACAGGCTAACTTCGTAACGAATAATGCCTTTTCTTTGACTTAACGGCCATCCAAAAAAGCGCGTTGAACGCGGCAAAGCCTTTTCAGAGGCGCTCCAGACGCTATCGGATTGAGATTCAATCCGGTTGGCGACGAGAAAAAGGCTGGCGGCGCATGCTTCCATCGCGGACGGAACTTGCCTGCAGGCGGGCAGGAGCTCTCATGTGGCGCGTCCGCCCTTTTCGGCGCAGACGCTAGATATAAGCGGATGCCCCTGAGGTGAAGGCCCAGCCTCCACTCGCATCTTGCGAACTTGGTCCGTTCTTCTGGCCGACAGTCCTAATCAAGCTCGTGAACGCGTTGCTTAAGCGCAGCCTTTTGAGCGGCAGCAGCGATCCCTGAAGCCCGTCCCTTCGTTGGCGTCTTCCGCTGCAATAGCCGTTGAAGGAAACATGACCCGCACGAAGGCTTTCCTAGTGCGACACTTCGCCTCGACGTGCGCAAGCGCGGCTTCACCTATGTGAGCGTTGGGAGAAAATAAACGCAAGACGAAAGCTTGTGACGCAATTCTGTCATGAAGATGACGCCAACTGAATGCCTTCGATTTCAGTGTGCCCCGGCGCTCCTACGTGGCAGTCGCGCGCCCAAATGTTTCCACTATTCCGGCCTATCTTTTCTTGGTTGAAAAACCCTGTTGCCGCATCGGATTAGCAGATAGTTAAAAACAATGAACCCTCGCCCGGACCGCATTAATTCCATAGGAGCCCGCAGAGTGCGACAACAACGACAATTCTGGTACGTCAAACCCGATCGCGTCACGCCATGACTTCGCCTCAGAATATTTTCGTCAATCGCTTTTTTTATCCGGATCACTCCGCCACGAGCCAAATTCTGTCTGACCTCGCTTTCCACTTGGCACGCTGCGGCACGCAAGTAAGCGTCATCACCAGTCGCGGCCTCTATGACGAGCCTAAAGCCGATCTTCCGCCCTTCGAAATTATAGGCGACGTAGCCATCTATCGAGTTTACAGGCCGCGTTTCGGCCGTCGTTCCCTCGCCGGTAGCGCGATCGACTATCTCGCCATGTATCAGCGTTTCGCAGCTGCCGCTTGGCGGCTGTCGCAGCCGGGAGATTGCCTCATCGCCAAAACTGATCCGCGCCTGCTATCGGTTGCCCTCTCGCCCGTTGCGCGCGCAAAAAAAATTAGTCCTCATCAACGGGCTGCAAGATCTTTATCCGGAATTGGCTCTCGGCCTCGGGATGCGCGCGCTTGCACCCGTCGCACCGCTGATGATCGCCGCCCGCAACGCCAGCCTAAAGGCGGCTCGCTGCAATGTCGTTCTCGGTGAGCGCATGCACTGCCGCCTCGAAGCTGCTGAGATCAGCGCCGCGCAAATCGAGATAATTCACAACTGGTGCGATGATGAATTGATCACGCCTCTGCCGAGATCAGGCAATCCACTGCGCTCAACCTGGGGGCTCGAGGACAAGTTCGTTATTGGTTATTCGGGCAATTTGGGAAGGGCGCATGAATATGCAACCCTCCTCGACGCAGCGGAACTGTTACGCGACGAGCCCGAGATCGTCTTTACTCTTTATCGGCGGCGGCCATTTGACTCAGTCCTTGCAATCTGAAGTTGAACGAAGAGGGCTTGCCGAAATGTTCCAATTTCGGCCCTATCAAGCGGCCAATGACTTGGCCAAGTCATTGGCCGCTCCCGATGTGCATTGGATCTCGCTTCTGCCTGCAATGGAGGGGCTGATCGTGCCGAGCAAGTTTTACGGCATAGCCGCGGCCGGACGTCCCACCATCGCCGTGACCGATCCCGCCGGAGAAATCGCTGAACTGGTAAGACGCTATCAGTGCGGCGCGGTCGTCACGCCGGGCGACGGACACGCTCTGGCTCAGGCGATCCACGACTTCAAGGCTGACCGGCCCCGTCTTGAACAGATGGGCGGTAACGCACGCGCGCTGCTTGATCAATCGCTCCGCAAGCAAATTGCATTGGCACATTGGGAGCAACTCGTACAGAGGGCCTGCGCCACTAAAGCAAAGGCCTGGGCGACAAATTAGTTCATCATCTATAACTAAACGGGAGTTGGATCGATGGAAGAACGCATCTGGGTCGCCGGACATCGCGGTATGGTCGGTTCGGCCATTACACGCCTACTCGAATCGCAGGGCCGCAAAGTTCTCAAGGTCGATCGCTCGATTCTGGACTTGCGGCGTCAACCCGAGGTCGAATTTTGGCTTAGGGCGAACCAACCCACGGCTATCATATTCGCGGCTGCGAAGGTCGGCGGCATTCTAGCAAACAGCACTTACCCCGCCGATTTCATTTACGATAACTTGACGATCCAAACCAATGTTATCCATGGTGCCCATAAGGCCGGCGTCGACCGTCTGGTCTTTCTTGGCTCTTCATGCATCTACCCCAAATTTGCGCCGCAGCCGATCGTTGAGTCATCCCTGATGACCGGTCCGTTGGAGCCAACGAACGAATGGTATGCGATCGCCAAGATCGCGGGAATCATGACCTGCCAAGCGTATCTGCGACAACATGGCCGTCGCTATATTTCGGTGATGCCCTGCAATCTTTATGGGCCAAATGATAATTTCGATTTGCAGACCAGTCATGTATTGCCAGCGCTCATTCGTAAATTTCACGAAGCAAAACTCAGCGGCGCGCGCGACGTCGTTGTGTGGGGCACGGGAACGCCGCTGCGCGAATTCCTGCATGTAGACGATCTCGCTAAAGGCGTCGTCTTTTGCCTCGACCATTACGACGAATATGAACATATCAACTGCGGCGCCGGTTTCGACGTTACAATCCGCGAGATCGCCGAAACCATCGCCCGTGTTGTCGGATTTAATGGGAGCCTCGTTTTCGATACGACCAAGCCAGACGGGACTCCACGCAAAATCATGGATTCAAGTCGTATCCGGGCGCTTGGATGGAAGCCGGAGATTTCGCTCGAAGAGGGTCTCACGTCATCTTATCAATGGTTTATTAAACATATCGCGAGCTGCACGGAAGAGCGAATGCAAGAGGCTTAATCGGCAGCGTCGCTGCGACCAGTGGGTTGCTTCAGCGAATTTGAATAGGACGCTTCCCCCGGCTGAAGATTCCTGATTCGATCCGCCATTGATTCGACCTCGGGAGGCGAAGATGGCGCGGGAAGCGATCGGCGTGAAGCGGTATGCGGTGCGCTTGAGCGGCGAGGAGCGGGCGCATCTGGAAGCCATGCTGCGCAAGGGCAAGCATGGGGCGAAGATGGTGGTAAAGGCTCATATTTTGCTGAAGGCGGACGTTTTTCAGACCTCACATCGAAACATGCGCTGAAGCCGTGAGCATTCATTTTCCGACAGTATTTCGTTCGTCCAGGTTTCATTACCGACCGGCGACCGCCCACGTAACGGATAACCGCACTCGGCTAGGACTCGACGCTCGTGTCCCTGCGCCCACTCGGAGAGAGTCCATATCTGGTTCCCCCGCGAGACTCGAACTCGCAATCGACAAACAGGCGACAACGCAAGAAGAAACAATCCAAACGCACTATGAATACTTTCAACAGTCTCTTCAAGTGCCACGAAACTCAGATAGTATCGCTCATGCAAGCCCAACAGAGAACCCACCGGAGGTTTCCGGACAAATCGACAGCCCATGGGAACGCAGCTTGAAAGGACTTCGATCAGAACGACGCGACGCATCGCTTGCATTCATTGCGAACGACCTCATCAAAGGGTCAATCGGCGTCGATTCGTTTTCCACGGGTGTGTTCCTCCGATATTGAATCGTCCGCTTTGGTTCGATCGCGGGAGCGGTTGGACATAGATTGGCGGTGTCTCCCGGAAAACCCCGCCACCCGCTGGACCACGCCGCCCTCGTGCACGTGGCCTCGATTGCGGTGCCTGTATATTTACACTTCAATCTGGGATTCTGAATGGACGGCGAGATTTTGGCTATTTCATTCGAGACTGTCGAGGTTCCGAGTCTCGACTGAAAGCGCATATGGAAGCGCAATGTCAATCGGCGTTGAAGTTTGACCCCATATCGGCGTCCAAAATTGGCTCTGACTCATATTTGATGAAGTTTGGGCGCCGGCTTGTGTTGGTTCATTGAAGGAATCAACGACATGCCCTGTAGCCTTCGCCCCTCGGCTTTTGTGCCACCCGGTTTCCACGTTGAAAACGCTGTCCAAGATGGCGGGATCGCCATCATCACTGTTCGCCCCACGAGCAAAACAAGCGGATGCCCGAGCTGCGCGGTGATCGCAGAGCGAGTCCACAGCCGCTATATGCGGCGCCTGGCCGATCTGCCGCTGGCGGGACGACAGGTTCGTCTTGTCGTCATCGCGCGGCGGTTCCGATGCGATGTTGCTTCCTGTCGTCGCGCGATTTTCACGGAGCGCTTCAGCGCCAATGTCCTTGCGCCGTGGGCTCGCCGTACGGCGCGGCTGGATTGCCTTGTTCATCATCTCGGTCTCGCGCTCGGCGGCCGTCCTGCCGCGAGCTTTGCTCGCCGATTGATGCTGCCGGTTAGCAACGACACATTATTGAGAGCCGTTCGCCGGCGAGGTTGTGCGCCATTCCCCACCCCTACTGTGATCGGGATCGACGACTGGGCATGGAAGCGCAATCAGCGTTACGGCACGATCATTTGCGACCTCGAACGACGACGGCCCATCCGTCTTCTGCCCGACAGGGAGCCCGCGACCGCGCAGGCTTGGCTGGCCGCTCAGCCGCAAATCGCCATTGTCGCGCGTGACCGCGGCGGCGCTTATTCGCTGGCCGCCACCAAGGCGTTACCAGAGGCGATACAGGTCGCCGATCGCTGGCATCTGATGGAGAACGCCAGCCACGCCTTCCTTGACGCCGTGCGCAAATCCATGCGTCAAATCCGCTCCGCAATCGGCGCGGCGACCGTCAATCCCAACCTGCTCACCGCCGCCGAGCGCATACAATACGAGGGATATCTGCGTCGGGAGGATGCGAACGCCGCGATCCTTGCGCACGCCAAGAATGGAGCCCCGATCAAACAGATCGTTCGCGAGACGGGGCATAGCCGGGGCCTCGTGCGCAGGATTTTGCGTGGCCAGCGTTCAGACGTATTCCGAATGCGCGAAAGTTCGCTGGAGCCATATCTTCCCTGGCTTGACGCACAATGGGCCGCTGGGCTTCACAACGGCTCCGAGCTTTGGCGACGTCTTAAGAGACAAGGCTTCCGGGGTTGTTTGCGGGTCGTCTCCGAATGGGCCGGGCGGCGACGCCGTGCTGAGAAAGCTGACGCCGGAACCTTGCGCCGCGTCCCTTCCGCCAGAACTATCGCACGGCTGATGACGACTGGTCGCGACGCGCTTTCCAAATCAGAGGCTGTAACGATCGCAGCGGTAGAAGACGGCGTCCCGCTGCTTGTCGACGCGCGAAGCATCATCGCCGCTTTCCATGAGATGATACGGAAGAAGGATGAGGGAGAACTCGACGCCTGGATTGAGCGAGCGAAAGCAAGTCTGGTCGCGTCCTTAGCTAACGGGATCGTGAGAGACAGGGCTGCCGTGCGAGCCGCAATCATCTCCGCTTGGTCCAACGGACAAACCGAAGGACAAATCACAAAGCTGAAACTCGTGAAGCGACAAATGTATGGGCGCGCAAAAATCGATCTACTCGAAGCCCGCCTCATCGGCGCAACCTAATCAGCGCTGCACCAATTGTGCGTCAGAGCCAAATTTGCACGCCGAAACACAATTTACGAACTCTTCTGCCTCGCACAGGATCTCGGAATGCGGTTCCTCGTGCGCGTTCAGACCAACCGGCTGGCCGAGCCACCGACAGAAGCAGCGCCGGCGGATGCGGCCATTCCCAACTCGCCGCGATCCCGTGGTCTGGTCGTCACCAGGTCGCGATTGGCGGTGATGACGAAAGTGCTTTCCTGCAGATCAAATTTGCCTCGGTGAAGACATTGCCGTCCATCGGCAAACAAAAGCGATACGCGCCACAAACCCTTTTCTACATTCACGCCCCTGGAAGTCGACCCGCCTTCGGATGGCAACCCGATCGACTGGAGGCTCGTGACCAATCTGCCTGTCGACGATCTCGCGGCCGCCGTCGAAAAGCTCGACTGGTACGCAATGCGCTGGAAAATCGAGGTGTTCCACAAGGTCATGAAATCTGGTTGCCGCGCCGAAGATGCGAAATTGCAGACTGCCGAAAGGCTGGTGAAGTTGCTCGCCCTCATCACAGTCGTCAGCTGGCGCCTCTTTTGAATCACCATGTCTGCGCGTGCTCGACCACTCGCGAAACCCGAGACTGTCCTCACACCTGCCGAGATTGAAACACTCGACCGCATCAATGCGGCGCGCTCCAGACCGCGCATCATGCGCCGAACGGTCGCAACCTACTTGATACAGACGCCATGCTCGGCGGCTATCTCGCTCGCACGCGCGATCCTCCCCCAGGAAACATGGTCGTCGGGCGTGGCCTGACCAAATTGCAAGATATCGCTTTCGGCATTGCTATCGGTTCAACACGCAGATGTGGGTAATTGAAAGCCGTCGTGGGCCGCCTGGCGTTGATCCCGGTTTTCGAGAAAGCCGCCTGACGGTGGCGCGATAATCGTGTCCATTCCAAATACAAGCGGACACTATCGATGTCGGGCAGCGATGGAGATCGAGCGGCTCTCGGGCGCAGGCGTCGATCATGGTCTCTCGACGAGAAACAGCGGATCGTCGACGAGAGCCTCGCGGACGGAGCTTCGATCGCCCAGGTCGCGCGACACTACGACCTCAACGCCATCCAGCTCTTCACCTGGCGCCGGCAGTTCGGCGTCGAGCCGGTCACGCCGAAGGAATGCGCGCCGAACCTGCCCGTGACGATCGCGCCGGACACGACGGCGGCAGATTCCGATCTGCGTTCGACCGGCCAGATGGAGATCGTGCTCGCCGAGGGGGATCGGATCATCGTGTGGGCCGATGTCGAGACAACCGCGCATGCTGGCGACCTCTATAATCTTCTGTAAGCGCTTAGCCGATCCCCTTCTGCCGAAAATTTCCTGATCATGCGAAGAAGCCCTGCTTTCGAGGGGGGCTGTACGACCAGAGACGTCAAAATGGACGCCCAGATGGGCGTCTCAAAGGAAGGCTACGCGGGACGTATTGAGGTGCTTGCCGGCCCGACGGGCCGTCGGCGACGCTCTGAGGCGGAGAAGGCTCGGATCGCCGCGGAGAGTCTGACGCCGGGCGCCGTCGTAGCCGATATCGCGCGCCGATACGCAGCGACGCGCTGGCAGATCTACGATTGGCGCCGGCGCTTTCGGCGTGGTCTTTTGTCGGTGCCGAAAGCAGATGTCGCGTCGCCTGCGTTCGTTCCGCTGAGCCTCGACGATGATCCGAACGAACGCCGCACACCGATATCGTCGAGGTCGCGATCGGCGACATCTTGATCCGCGTGGGACGAGACGTGGACGAGGCGCATCTGGCACGGATTTTCCGCGCGGCGCGCGCCGCATGGGGGCGCTATCCAGGCCTACCCAAATCAGCCCGGGTTCGACGGCACGACGGCAATCCGGTTATTACGCTGCCCTCGGTCGAGGGCCTCTGGCGCGGGAGCCTGGCAGCTTGCGGATATTGAGCGGAATCGGCCGGCCGGTGCAGTGTGAAAGTTTCCGAAAATGCGAGAAAGACGCCACTTGGGCAGGGCCCGACATGTAATTGCGGGGGCAATCCAAGCCCTGCTCCATTTCAAGGAGCGGGGTCCACGTCATAGCTCAGTTGCCGGCGGCAGCAACGTTGGCAGTCACGGGGAAAACCGTTGCTGCGCACGCGAAATATAGCTATAGCTTGACCATTGTCTGATTTTTTGCGCTGCGGATGCGGACGGCTGCGAAGCCTCTCCTATGGGCCGCGCAACACCGCTAAGGTCGCGCCTGTGCCAACCGGAAACGCAGTAGCAGTTCCAACCAAAGAGGATATCCGGGCCAGAATACATACTGTAGAAAAGACATTTACCCCTGGAACGCCTGTCTCTTCCTTAGTCTAGTCAAATCAGCTGAAGAATGGCCCGCCAAAAGCCCAACTCTCGTCCTACCCGTGGGAGTAGGACGAGAGTTCGAAGATCTAGAGAGAAGGGAAAATTCGACCCGCTCGCTGTGAGGTCGAAATCTCTTCCTTAGGGACTTGCTGGCTTCTGGGTGGCAAGCAACAGGGCTAACGCCGCTGCGTTGTTGTTATTGTTGCCGCCGCCACTGCTGGTGGCGACACCCGCGCCGATGCCGCCAGCTATCACCGCCGCCGTCGCGCCTACGGCAATGACACCGGTATTGTCGCCTGCGTCCCCACCGGCCTGCGCGCTAAACGAACACGGAGAATGCTTGGCGACTGTGGCCAGGGAGTTCGCTTTAACAGTGACGCTGCATCCATCAGGATAGACGACGCGCGCAACACTCTTGCTGCCAACCTTCACCTTGTCTCCCGGGGACAGCTCGGCGGCCCCCTGGACCAAGTCGAATCCCTTTTCGCGACCAACCCATACCTGCCCCTTAGCGTCCACAAGCGAGGCCGCCTGAGCGGAGCCGCTAGCGATCAATGCCGCTAGGGCGAAGATTTTGCCAACTTTCATGATCGCAATCCTCCTTCATCAAGGTTTTTGCCCTGTACGCGCCTATGAATGCCCCGAATATTTGTCGAAGTAAAGGCATCCATCGCGCGTTATCTGCCCAAAACTCCTTAGTTTTATGCAAAGCGCACGCCTTGTGGGAAATAAACTTCAACTGTGGCGTCTGTGCAACACAGGACGCGACCGGATCGAGCCCCATACGAGTGCGCTGGACGTCGAACTTCTCAGTAGACGCTGGCGCCAGTCGCGCTGTCCGGCTCCACCTTTTCGCGATAGCCGCGAAACGGGCGCCGTCAGGGCAACTTAGCGGCGCATCAGCTGCAAGTCCTCGGCCGAGACCGGCCGTGGCTTGCAATAGACCGTGCTGCGGGCGACGCCGAGCATCTTCGCTTGCCCCGCGATCGGAAAGGCATGGCTGCGGTCGATCATCGCTTTGCGCTCAGCAGGCCGGCCTTGCTGAGCGCGCCCTCTAAAAAATCATTGGCCAGGGTCAGTTCGCCGATCTTGGCGTGAAGCGCTTTCAAATCGACAGCCGCTTCTTTCGTCTCGGTCTTTTCCTGACCGAACACGCCCGCAGCGCCCTCCAGAAGCTGGCTTTTCCAGGTCGTGATCTGGTTCGGGTGAACGTCAAACTACTGCGCCAGCTCGACCAGCGTCTTCTCGCCCTTAAAGGCGGCCAAAGCCACCTTCGCCTTGAAGGCCGGAGAATGTGTCCGGCGGCTCCTCTTCGTCATCGATTGCTCCTGATTCGCGGCGAGAATCCTCGCCGCTGTCAGGCAGGAAATCCACTTATGCTACTGTCCGAATTTGCGGGGCCGGCTCTTTGCCCTTGAGGCGAATGCGATAGGACCAGCCGGCTTTTTGACACCATCCAATCAACTGCGCCGTTCCATAGAAACGGTCAGCGGCCAGCATGATGGAAACGTCTTTCGGCAGCCACGTGCGCACGCTGTCGAGCAGTTCCTTTTGAATGGAAAAGCCAATGTTCCCCTGCGTCGACCGCACGCGCCACGCCACGGGAACGGCGCGTTTGCGCAAGCGCGCCGACAGCATCAAGACTTCATTCGCGTCGTGGATGTGGCTTTGATCCATCTGCAAGACGACGGTCTGCCCGCGCGCTGCCAGACGCTCGATCGCCGCAAGAGCATAAGGCTTAATCGTCGCGCCGGCGTCGATCGCCTCGTTCTTCAACTGCCGTTCGATGTATTGATAGCGATGATCCGCCGCTCCGATCTCACGCGGCAGCGCAGCCGCCAACTCCATCAGATTGGCGCTGCGCGTCTCCAGCATCACCCCGGCCAGCGTCGTCAGCGCTTCGCGCCGCGACTTGTGGTAATCGGGAAGCCGTTGCTTGAAATCTTCCTCGATCGCCGCGATCAGCGCCGAACGCTCGACCATCAGAGCCTCCAGAATCAATGGAGACTCCTTGAATCACAGCAGATTCCGCGCAATCAAGAAACATTGAGGGGTGGTAAGTTTGCAGCTGAAAGCCTCACGTCAGTCTGGCCAAAGCCCACAAACATTCTGGAAAACAATTTTAGATTTCAGGCGACCTAAGGACTAGCAGGACTCAAGAGCGGCGGAATGAAAGGAGGTGTAGACGCGCTGTGCGCCGTCCCTGCAGCTATACCGGCGCCAGCTGCTCCTAGAGCGGCCGCTCCCACTGCATAGGGCGTCAGATCAGGGGCCACTTCGTTCGCCGCATATTGATAGGGCGTGACCTCGCACACCGATGGGTCCGCTGCGCAGATTCCATCGAAGCTAAACGCATTCGGCTCGTCGACTGTCTTTTTGGTGGCAGAATTTAACGTGATTTTTGCAATTTCACCTGCGAGAACCACCGTGCATCGATAGTTCATGATCGAACAGGCCAATATAGTCCCGGAGACCACCGTAACGATCGTCTCGCGTTCTCGCGCGAGAATGTCTCCGACCGTTCCCCGCACCGAAAGGGTTGCCACTCCTGTCTTAATTTCATAGGCCCGTTTGTCGGAATTTCCAGTTGTGAAGCGGAAAGCTCCCCTGACCAGGGTCACCGCCGCTTTCTTATAGTCCGTCGGACCCGAAAAAACGAACTTGTCCAGCGTGACGCTCGCGTTCGGTCCAACAGCAAGATTAGTACTGTCTGCAAAAACGAGTTTGGCCGAGCTTTCAGGACCGGTTTTCACAATCTCCTTCCCGAAAACATCCTCGCCGGGGGTGATGGGCACGGTCCGGGAGGATAACATCCCACTCACGTCATTGCGTACTATTACTGCAATGCCGATCTTTTCCTGTGCCCACGCTGGAGCGGCGAGCGCCGCAGCTGCGAAGAAGTGCCAGCCCGCCAATGAAAGCCGCATTGCGCTGTCTCGCCACCGATCAATATCCACAGTGTTGCGAAAACATAATGCCTATGGCCGTCTAAGCCAATTGGCCTTGCCCCAATTGCCGAGCGGAAAAACAAAAACACTTTCCCCTTGTTGCCCTTTTGCAACAGCCTGTTCGATAGTTCGCATTCCGCCAAGCTTTAAGGCTATTCGCCACAAAAAATTTGCCTGCGCGGCTTTCTGATAACGTCTTCTGCCCTTTGGCTTGGCGTGAAGCGCATTCTGCGAGGAGTAAACCTCGAGGCAGGCACAGCGGTTCTGCGCAGCACGGCTTTCGGCTTCGCGAAACTCGCCTGATTGGGGGCGCGTCAATTCTGTCGTGATGAGCCGGCGATGTCCTGATGCGGGTCGATCACAACTCGATGAACGCCCCGACGAGCGCACTGGAAGAGCCGCGCCAACGCCTTCACGGGCAGGAAGAAGCCGAGTTTGCTCGCGATCCAGCGGTTCCCGTCGAGCGAGACGCCGCCGCCAGGGACGACGCAATGCACATGCGGATGATGCGTGAGCGTCTGCCCCCAAATATGGAGGACAGCGAGCAGGCCAATCTTGGCGCCGAGGCGTTTTGGGTTTTCGGCGAGCGTCATGGTCGCCTTGGCGGCGGATCGCATCAACAGGGCGTAGACAAGCGCCTTGTTCTGGAAAGCAATCTCGGCGGCCGCTGGCGGCAGGGTGAAGACGACATGGAAATAGGGCGTGGGCAGCAACTCGGCCTTGCGCGCTTCGAGCCAAGCCGCTCGCGCCGCTCCCTGACATTTTGGACAATGCCGATTGCGGCAGGCCGGATGCGTTTGTGCAGATTGTTCAGTCCAGATGGAATTACGACTTGCAGACGGGGCGGGCCATACGTTGCCGCCGCTGGCCGAGCGATGCGCCTTCATCGCCGAGGAGTCGATGAGAACTTCCGTCGGCGGCCCGCCGGCTTGCGCGAGCGCCTGGAACAGATTGACCCAGACGCCCTTGGCGGCCCAGCGGACATAGCGATTGTAGAGGGTCTTTTTCGGCCCGTATTCGGGCGGCGCGTCGATCCAACGCCCGCCGGATTTGAGCACGTGGACGATGCCGCTGATTACGCGGCGGTCGTCGACCCGCGCCTTGCCCCGCGTGTCGGCGGGGAGGTGCGGCGCGATCTTCGAGAACTGTGCATCCGTCAGCCAGAATTGATTCGGCGCTTCCTTTCGGAAGCGGTGAATCATATGATCCCCGTCACGCCAACCATTTTATGGGTCTGGGCCTAATTCAAGTTTTAAGTTATACTCCGTGCGCCCGAAAAGTGGGGGACCGGTTTTCGGATAAGCGCACGGAAAACAAGGGAGTTTCAAAATCCGATTTTCGGGTTTTGAAACGACCGGAGTATAAAACCGATAGCGGCGCGCTCGCGGCCGGCGGGGCGAGTTCGAGCAATTAATTCGGGTGAAGCGGTTCACCCGAAGTGCGGTAGCTATTCTTCTCAATTGGTAATCAGCCTGGGATAGGAATCGATTGGCAATTCGCCGGAACCGTGGATACTTGTCGTGCTCGTGACGATGATGGGCCGAAAAGATTCGACGTCAATATGACATATGGCGCAGGGAAGAGGTATCGCGATATGACCACAGACGTTTCGTCCCCGCTGTTGTCGGTGGTCGTGCCGACGCGAAACCGGCAATACTATGCTGAGAACCTGATTCGTGCTCTTAACGCTTTCGATGCGGCGGAGTTGGAAGTCGTCATACAGGACAATTCCCGAGACGCAACCTTGGGAAAAGTCGTCGATGAGCTAAAGGATCCGCGTTTCCATTATTTTTACTGCGCCGAACCGCTCAACATGCATCAGAACTTCGACCGCGCGATCGACAATGCGCGCGGCGAGTTCATCTGCGCGATCGGCGACGACGACGGCATCCTGGTTGACGCCGCGCTCGCCGGACTCCACAAGGCCAAGGCGATGGGCGTGGGAGCGGTTCTGATGAAGTCGTACTCGTTCAACTGGCCCGGCACTATCAGTCCAATATGGGGCGATATGGGCGGCCCCCTCAGCGCGTCGCGGCTTTTTTCTGGCATGGCGGAACAATTGCTCGATCCAGAACAGGCGCTCGATGAGCTTTTCCGGCGCGGCGCGTTGAACGGGCTCGGCTTGCTGCCGCGCGTTTATCACGGCTTCGTCTCCCGCTCCGCCATGACGGCGCTTAAGGAACATTGCGGCACCTGTTTTCCAGGGGCGAGCCCCGACCTTGCGAACGCCGTGGGACTGGTTCCGTTCGTCGGAAAGGCGCTGTTTGAGCCAAGAGTTGCGCTGATTTCCGGACATTCGCCGGGCAGCGGCGGCGGACAGGGCGCTGCGCGCGCGCATCACAGCGAATTGGAGGTGGCGACGCACCTGCCGCGCGAGACGATCTCAAATTGGGATCCGGCGATCCCGCGTTTTTGGTCGGGAACGACGGTTTACGCGCAAACTGCGGTCGAAGCTGCGCGCGCCGTCGGACTAATACCGAAACAGCCGTTCGAATACGTCGCGGTCAGCGCCGCCTGTCTCCTCTACCAACCGGAGCAATATCGCGAACGCGTCCGCGTGGCGCTACGCGCCTTGGGAAAGCCGGGATACGCGCTCTGGCCGACGATGGCCGTCGAATTCGCCGCGACGACCTACGACCGCGCGCGCTCGTTTATTCGCAATCTCGTTCTCTTCCGTCTAGGATTGGGCGCGATTGGCCGCTTCGAGAGCATCGGCGAAATAATGCTCAAATTGGCGCAATCCCCCGGCGCAACGAAATTGGCTAACGATCGTGAGCCGACCCAGGTCTGAACGCTGCGGCTCCGACCGCGGCGGCGAGCGCGCCGCGGCGATGTATAGCCTCATCGTCACATGCTTATGCTGCCCGCAGCATACGCAGGTTTGGACTAAACCGCTTTGCGGTAGTGTCGCTCTTGACAGCGATGTCGAGGGGCGCGGTTTCCGTCGAGCTATCGCCGATTTTTGGTGACTGCCTGAATGTTCAGGCGGCGGCGGGTTGGGCATGAGGGACCGACTTGGCGACCTCCGTAAGCATCCGCCGTGGACCGCTGCGACCCGGAGCGCCTTCTCGCCGCGAGCCGCGCCCATTGGAGCATCGAGAACAATCTGCATTGGACGCTCGACGTGGCCTTCGGCGAGGACGGCTGTCGAACCCAAAAGGATTACAGCGCCATAAACCTCGCCACGATGCGCCACGCGGCGCTCAACATCCTCAAGCGAGAGCCGACCAAAATTCCCATCAAACGAAAGCGTGTCAAAGCCGCGATTAACACCGACTTCCGAACTGCCCTTCTCCGATGTTAACGATTCATGATCGCGCCCTGCGTGTAAATTTGTTTTATATTGCGGCGCAAAAGGCTTTCAGTTATTAGTCCGTTTCACTCGTTTTACAGAAGCTAGGGCTGCGGACCGACGCGCTCCGCGCCGCCGCGTCTCAAAGACGCCGCTAGATGGCGTAACGGGCCGCCGCGAGGCCGAGGCTTTGCGGTGAGGTGGTCATCCCCCAGAATGGTGGTGTGAAACGGAGTCCGGCTTTCGTCGGCTCCAAGCATCATCGGAGGATGACCATGGAGCATCATGCGGGGATCGACGTGTCTTTGGAAGACTCGAGTTTTTGCGTCGTGGACGGCGCCGGGAAGATCGTGCGCGAGGCGAAGATCGCCAGCGATCCGGAAGCGCTGATCGGCTGGTTCGCCGCGCTCGGGCTCGATCTGATGCGAATCGGCCTGGAGGCCGGGCCAGTGTCGCAATGGCTTTACGCGAAAATGAAGGAAGCGGGCTTGGCGGTGGAGCTGCTGGAGACGCGGCATGTGAAGACGGCGCTGCAGACGATGCCGGTCAAGACCGATCGCAACGACGTGCGCGGCATCGCGCAATTGATGCGGCTCGGCTGGTTCCGTCCGGTCCATTGCAAGTCGATGGCGGCGCAGGAGACGCGGGCGCTGCTGACGGCGCGCAAGCTGGTCCAACCGAAGCTCTACGACATCGAGATGAGCTTGCGCGGCTTCGGGCTGAAGGTGGGGCCGACGACGCCGAAGCGCTTCGTCGCGGCGCATCGAGGAACTCGTTGCCGGGCATGCGACCTTGGGAGTCCTCGCGAAGGCGCTGCTTTCGGCGCATGCGGCTTTGCTGCGCGAGTTCGACATGTTCGAAAAGCTCGTGCGGGCGACGGCGCGAAACGACAAGCGCGCCAGGCTGATGATGTCGGCACCGGGCGTCGGCGCGATCGTGGCGCTGACTTAATGTCTCGGCGATCGACGATCCGTCGCGGTTTTCGTCCTCGAAGCGGGTCGGAGCGCATTTTGGCCTGACGCCAAGAAAGTATCAGTCGGGAGAGACCGACGTGACCGGACGGATCACCAAGATCGGCGACGCCGGCGTGCGCACGGCGCCTTTTGAGGCCGCCAACGTCATATTGACGCGGCCGGTGAAGGGTTCCGGTCTCAAGAGCTGGGCGATGAAGCTCGCCCGGCGCGCCGGCATGAAGAAGGCGAAGGTGGCGGTGGCGCGCAAACTCGCCGTGATCCTGCATCGTATGTGGATCGACGGGACGCCGTTCGACGCCCGCAAGGCGGCTTTGGCGGCGGCGTAAGGAGGAGAAACGCAAGGGTTTCGGGCGAGGCGAACACCAGCCTTCCCGAAGCGTTCGTCCCTCGCCGGGACGATGGACGAGGTCAGACCGCATTATGCTCCGTGGCTCACGACCACGCGCAACTAGATTGGCCGGCCTCATCCTCATCTTATCCCATCAGGTGGCGGCCCAGGGCTTCTCGGCGCCGACCACGGACGGAAGAGTGAACCGGCGAAGGAAGAGCGTAAGGGGTTGACAACGAAGGGCCCGTTAAAGAAGAGCAAAATCCGAAAAAGTTGATAGACTTTTTCGATAAGATTTTGGTCCAGCTTTTTGATTCTGGAGCGATTTCTTATCGATCGAACGATTCCGTTCGATCGAAAGGCGCTCTAAGGGCGTCAAAGCGCTTTCCCCCATTGGGCATGAGTCCTTGGACGACGCAGACCGATAGAATAGACCTCCTCCCGCGCCTGCGCGAGCGGACAGGCTGCGATACGAGAGGGAGGGAGAATTGAAGCGCACGCTTTGCCGCGCCTTCGAAGGCGCGCAGTACGCGCGGGCCAAGGTCGCGGAGAGACTTCGTCGAGCGCGACGCCAAGAGATTGGTCGATTGGCTCGCGCCTGGCAAAATTGACGGGGATGTCGATGAAAAGGAACGATTGCAGAGCATGCGGATCGCGTCGGCTCCAATTAATCTATGATTTCGGACCTCAGCCGCTCGCCGGTCAATTTCCCCTTACGCCCGAATCCGAGCAATCGGCGCGGCGCTACACGCTTGATCTGACGCAGTGTGACGATTGCGGGCTGTTGCAGGTGACTAATTTGCCGCCGATCGAAGCCGTCTTCCACGACGACTATCGCTATTCCTCCTCGACGGTACCCTCACTGGTGCGACATTTCGTCGACTATGTCGATTGGATCGACGCGCGCTTGCCCAAAGGAGCGCGCATTCTAGAGTTCGGCTGCAATGACGGCGTACTGCTGTCGAGACTGCGCGACCGCGGATTTTCTTGCGTCGGAGTCGACGCCTCCAGCAATGTCGCGGACCTCGCGCGCGCCAAGGGCGTCGAGGTGCATACGGCCTTCATGACCGAAGCGCTCGTGCAAGAGCGCGATCTTGCGGGCAAGCACGATCTAATCACCTGCTCGAATGTTTTCGCGCATATCGACGATGTCCACGCGACCTTGACTGCGGTGCGCGCGGCGCTCAAGCCGAATGGCGTTTTCGTCATCGAAGTGCATGACGCCGCCGCGCTCCATCGTGATCTGCAATTCGAAACGATCTATCACGAGCATCTGACTTATTTCAGCGAACTGACCCTGCGGCGCCTCGTCGAGTCAGAGGGGTTCGCCTTCGTCGAATGCGCGAAGACTCCGATGCATGGCGGCGCGCTTCGCTTCATGTGTCGGCGCAGCGACTCGCATAACTATGACCGCTCGCCGACGATGAATCAATCCGAGCGCATAGATGGCGCGAATTTCGCGGCCGTCATCGACCGCTGCGCCGCCGACATCCGCGAAGCTGCGCGGCGATATGGTCCGCTTGATGGCTACGGCGCGGCGGGGCGGTCGCAGATGTTCATCAACGTGACGAAGACCGCAGACTGCTTTGGGCGGGTCTTTGACGACAGTCGGTTTCGTCAGGACCGCTACATTGTGGGAACCGACATTCCCATTCGCGCCTTCCGCGGAGACAAAGGGCGCGCCTGCGTCATCCTCGCCTGGAATTACGCCCCAGCCATCGCCGAGCGCATCCGCGGCGGATATGAAGAACTTCTTACGGTTCTCCCCAAGCGGACGCGTTGGTGATGCGCGTCGTCGTCTTTGGCGCGAACGGCATGCTGGGCAAATCGCTGCTTCGGGAGCTGGCGGGCGACCCCTCGCTCGAAATCCTTGGCCTTATGCGCGGCGATCCCGCGGCGTCGCGACCGATTGCTCCGCCCTCGCGATCGAATGCGATCGTCGAAGTGTCGGACATGAGTGACGACGGCGCGCTCCTGCAGCGACTGCGAGTATTTCGGCCCGACGCCATGATCAACTGCGTCGGCTGGCGCCGGCGGCCGCAGGGTCCGGCAGAGGCCGCCGCGATGATTATCGCCAACAGCGTTCTACCGCATCGGCTGGCGATGATGGCCGGCGATCTCTGCGCGCGGCTGATCCATATCAGCAGCGACGGGGTGTTCTCCGGCCGCATGGGCGGCTATCGGGAAGAGAACGCGCCGGACCCGATCGACGCCTATGGCCGTTCGAAACTGCTCGGCGAGCCCGATCATCCACTTTGCCTCAGCTTACGCCTGTCGCTGATTGGACATGCGTCGAAGGATAGCGATCAGCTTGTGGACTGGCTGCTGCGCCAACGCGGGAACGTCAACGGATATCGCAAAGCGATCTTCACGGGACTGCCGACGGTCGAAGTGGCCCGCGTCATCCGCAAGGTCATTCTCCCGCGCCCCGACCTCGCCGGCGTATGGCATCTCGCCGCGGCGCCGATCAGCAAATTCGAGCTCTTGAAGTTGATCGCGGCGCGCTACGGCGTCGATGTCGAAATCACGCCCCTCGATCGGCCCGCAATCGATCGCTCGCTCGATGGGTCGCGCTTGCGCGACGCCACCGGCTATGTGGCCCCGCCGTGGCCGCAGCTTGTTGATGGGATGCATGAATTCCGGTAAGAGGCGCCACGGCGCACAATAGGCGGAGCAAGCGATGAAGTTTGAAGGAAAGACGCTTCTGATCACGGGCGGGACGGGCTCGTTCGGCAAGACCGTCTTGCAAAGTCTCTTGGAGCGCGGCTGGAAAGAGATTCGCATCTTCAGCCGCGACGAAAAAAAACAGGAGGACATGCGCCTCGATATCGATAAGAGCTTCGTGAAATTCTATATCGGCGACGTTCGCAATTACGACTCTGTTCGCGACGCCATGCAAGGCGTCGATTATGTGTTTCACGCCGCGGCGCTGAAGCAGGTTCCCTCCTGCGAATTCCACCCGATCGAAGCGGTGCGCACCAATGTGCTCGGCGCCGAAAACGTCGTGCGCGCGGCGATGGCGAGCGAAGTCAAGCGTTGCGTGGTGCTGAGCACCGACAAGGCCGTCTATCCCATCAACGCGATGGGCCTGTCGAAGGCGTTGATGGAAAAGGTCATGGTGGCGCAATCGCGCTTCTGTCAGCCCGACAGGACGGTGCTGTGCGGCACGCGCTACGGCAACGTCATGGGGTCGCGCGGATCGGTGATTCCGCTGTTCCTCAAGCAGATCGCAAGCGGCAGGCCGATCACCATCACCGACCCGAACATGACGCGCTTCCTGATGTCGCTCTATGATTCGGTCGACCTCGTGCTCTACGCCTTCGAGAAGGCCAATCCCGGCGATTTGCTGGTGCAGAAATCGCCGGCCGCGACCGTCCTCGACCTCGCCTACGCGATCATGAAGGTCGTGGGGCGCGAGAGCCCCATCCAGATCATCGGCACGCGGCACGGCGAGAAGCAGCACGAGACGCTGGTGTCGCGTGAAGAGATGGCGCGCGCCGACGACCTGGGAAGATATTACCGGATCCGCGCCGACAATCGCGACTTGAACTACCACCAGTACACGGATCAGGGAAATCCGCACACCGTCGAGCTGAGCGACTATTCGTCGGAGAACACCGAAAGGCTGGATGTCGACGCCGTCGCGCGTCTCGTCTCCAACCTCCCCTACATCGCCGAAGAACTCGAAGCCGCGCGCGCCTGACGCTGACTGCGCCCGCAGCCGATCAATGGAGCAGCCGTGTCGATACGCCGGAACATCGTCGCGAATTATCTCGGCAGGGCTTATTCGATCGGCGCGGTTTATCTGTTCACGCCGTTCTACGTCAAAATACTCGGTGTCGAGGCCTATGGCGTCATCGCCTTTTATTCCGTGCTGCTGACGCTAACTTCGCTTGCGGATGTCGGGCTCTCCGCGACATTCGCCCGCGAGGCCGCGCGGTGTCCGAAGAAGGAATATCTGCTGACTCTTCTGTCGACGATCGAGCCGGTGCTTTACGCCGGCGTTGGCGTCGCCGCGACGTCGCTGTTTGTCGGCGCCGACTTCATCGCCGCGCGCTGGTTCAACGCCGCCGGCGCCATCGACCAGAACACCCTCGTCTGGTCCATGCGTCTCATGGCGCTCATGCTGGCACCGCAGCTCGGCGCGTCGCTCTACTTGGCTGGATTGACCGGACTGCAGAAACAGGTGCAAGGGAACCTTCTTCAGGCCCTGTTCATCACCGTCCGATCCGGGCTCGTCGTACTGCTCATTTTCTGGCGGCCGGAATTGCCGCTGTTCTTGGGCTGGCAGTTGGCGGCGACGCTCGCCTTCGCCTTCGTGATGCGCTTCGCGCTCGTAAAAGCGATCGGCTTCAACGGCTTCGCCTTTGGCGCATTTGATTGGCCGACTATCAAGCCGCATGTGACCTTCGCTGGCGGAATGCTGGCCATATCGGTCACCGCAAGCATCAACACACAGCTCGACAAGCTGGTGGTCAGCAAATTGTTCACGATCGACGATTTTGCCTTCTATTCTCTTGCCGGCACTCTGGCCCAATTACCGGCGGCGGCGGTCGGACCGATCATGGCGGGTCTTCTCCCGGCGCTGACCGGGCTCATCACTCAGGGGCGACGCGCTGAAGCCAATCGCTTGTATGAGAGTTGTTGTTTCCTCGTGGCGGCCTTGAGTTCGGTCGGCGCCTTCGCGATTATTTTCTTCGCGCGAGAAATTCTCAGCGTCTGGCTGGCGCGCGAGGCCATACCCGAATACGTTGTTCTCGTCGCGCGTTGTCTCGCAGCCGGCGGATTGCTGCTCTCTCTGGCGTCGACGCCCTACTATCTCGGGCTCGCCAACGGACATAACCGAACCAGCATGGTCCTGAACTCCGTCGTGCTCCTGATTTCGGTTCCGTCGCTCCTGTTCTTCGCGGGGCGATATCACATGCTCGGCGCCGCCATTCCCTGGGTTTTTTTGAACGCCGCCGCGCTGATTGTGCTATCGGTCGTCATACATCGTCGCTATCATGGGGAGAGTCTGATCCGATGGTGGGTGTATATCACTGCGATTCCGGTTCTGACTGGCGGCGCCGCGCTGCTGTCCGCGCGTCTCGTAGTGGATTTTTTCGGCATGAAGCCTCTGAGCGCGTGCATCGTCACCGCAGCCTTCGGCGCTCTGGCCCTGGTGGCGCTCGTCAAAGGGAGCGGGCGCTCGGCTTTTCGGTGGCTGCCGACGAATTCGCGGGTTGACGACGAACGAGATCGAGAGGGGGGCTGTATGAGTTTGCTGAAAGCGCTCGGCCGAAATGTTTCGCGGTTTCTCGCAAAAAGCCCGCGTCTCCTGTTCCGTCTTCAGGGAGCATTTCTGCGATTCGGATACGACGTTCTGGATCTGCGCATGGCCAATTGGGTCATCAGGCGCCCGGAATGGCTGCTCAATCGCTCCGAGAAGGACTTGCTCCATCTCGAGCCCGCGCGGCCGATCGAAGAGGGCGCAAACGGAGGGATCGCCGAGAGGCTGATCGCCCTGCAGCGGAGCACGTTGGAAACCAACGACCCTGGGCTCGTTCCCGCGGATTCGATCTGGGGTGTGCTACGCGAGACGCACTATGATTCGCTATCGACGGTGGTCAAAACGGGCGACGTCGCCGGCCTCGACCGCTATCTCGGGGCGCTCTTCCGCACCAAGGCGGTCAACGGCTACACTTACGGCTCGACCTTCGACTCCTGGCCCCATCGCTGGAATTATTTGCCGGTTCAAATTGAGCTGTCGGTCGTGCAACTCGCCGAGGCGCTTGGATTGATCAGGGCCGAATGCCACGAACAGGGCGAGGTGGCGTTCTGGCGACGCCTCGTCACGGAAGCGGAATTGATCGAAAAGCTGGAATCGTTCTTCCGCTTTCGGATCGAGCAGCCGCGCTTCGGCGATCCGCGGGGCGTCATTTTCGGCGCCCGCTTCCTGACGCGCGAGACCTGCTCGCACCTCCATAGCGCGCATAAGATCCGTCTCGCGATCGAACGAAACGGCCTCGCGGCGCCGCTCGACATCGTCGAAATCGGCGGAGGGTTCGGCGGGACATGCTACTGGCTGCGCAAAGTGCTCGGCGATCGCGTGCGTCGTTACGTGATAGTCGACCTGCCCGAGGTCCGCTTCGTGCAGGCCTTCTTCCTCGGCTCCGCGCATCCCGATCAACTGGTGCTCCCGTCGGAATCCGGCGACCGCGCGACGTCGCCGATCCATTTGATCAGCAACAACGAACTCGACAAGATCGATTTCCGGCCGAACGTTCTTATCAATCAGGATTCTATGCCGGAAATGCCCGAATCGGAAATCGTCCGCTACCTCGGCTGGGCCAATGCGACGCTCGATGGCCTGTTCATTACTTTTAATCAGGAGACCCTATCTCGTGGGGGAAGCGAATTCCAGGTGCATGTGCCCTCGGTCGTTGCGCGCTTTCCGCGTTTCAAGCGGGTATCCCGCGAGACGTCTTGGGATCGCCGAGGCTATGTCGAGGAGATCTACAAAACCGTTGCTTGATTTTTCTCCAAGCGAGGAAACGAAATAAGTGCGCTGGCTGCGCGCTCCAGTTTTGGCGCTCATAGCTTTCGGCTACGTCGCGAAGACGCCGATGCTGCCGCTGATCGGCGCTCCGACTAGCAAAATCAATTGGACGCTTCTATACCCCGACTCATTGAGACTCCGAAAAAATCCTGTTGCCAACCTGTGAGAGTTCGATTCGTGTTGGCATACGATTTGCGCCGGCTTCCTTTCTCCAGCGGACCAGGCCGCCCTTGTCGCTCTGTTGTGGGACGGCTCGGCTGTGCATCGGCTGACGCGACGCGCGAACGCGATGCTGCTCTTGGACGACGGTTGGAGCTGCGAGCAAGTTCGCCAAGGTGCTGTATCTCGACGACGGCACGGTGCGCGGCTGGGCCAAGCTTTATCACGAAGGCGGCGTCAAGGCTCTGACGCGCTATGAGAGCGGCGGCGGCTCCAGCCATCATACGCAACCGCAGGAGGCGGCGCTGAAAGCCTGGATCGCGGCGACGTCGCCGCACTCGGCGCGCCATGTCGGCGCACCTCGTACTCGACTCGCATTTAGAGCGCGATGGATTTCAGATGGTTGACGGGGAGTTTGCGCGACAGGAGTTGTTGGAGGAAGGCGATTACTTAAGGAGGCCTCGCGGACGCCACGATTTTGCGCAGGGTGGCGACGCTGAGGTGCGGGATTTGCGCCCCGTCTATCTCGGCGGCGACCTCTTCGGCCGCCAGCCGATCTGCGCGGCCGCGCTCGCCAGCGGCGGCGACTTCCTTGTTCACGGCCAAGCCGGACTTGCACAAGACGCTTTACGATTTCATGCAGGGCGCGTCATGCGAGGAGCCGCCGCAGATGCGCAAGGAAGGCGCGAAAAAGCTGACTTACCGCTATCGCTGGTTTCTGGGCGCGCCGCTGCGCGACGGCAAGGACGCGCTCAACGCGAACTGGATCGGCCTAACCATCTGCGACGCCAAAGAGAAAACCGTTTACGACGGGGCTTTCGTCACCTCGCTCGAGGTGACGCGCGAGAATGTCGTCGAGGCCGCCTGCGCCCGAGCGAGATAGAAGATCGAGAACGAGATGTAGCTGCTACTTGTTTGGTTACAGTGTGCGCCCCGAAGGCGCGTATGACCAGTGGAGGAAGGTTGCACCCAGAGAGTTGTCGATTGATCTGGAAGCTGACGAGCGGTTTGGCCGGGCGACTGGCCGGATCGAAGCCTCGTGACAAAGGCCGCTTCGGGCGGTCGAGCGATCCAGCGGGCCGCAACGCGAGTGAAGCCTGAGCAGGCCTCGACAGTAAAGCGGCGAACGCCGACCCTGCACTGTGAAGGGGAAGGCCGCGTGGACAGGGAAGCAATCGACGCATGCACCTGTTTGGTTCGCCGGGGGATTGGGCGCGGCACGTTGGAAGGGGGATACGGGTAATCGCCGGCCGGCGCGGCGGCAATCGGCACAAAATTGCCGTCTTTGCCGTACAAATTCCGCGCCCTCGCGGCCCCGGAGCGTCCGTTCATGACTTTGGCCCTACCCGATGTTGGCGGTTTCGCCCGCCCCCGAATTGGTGGGGCAAGATTGCGCAACTTGCTCTGGGCGGCGATTTTTTTCGGCCATTCTTTTTGACGTTTATGTCAGTTGGCCTGGCCCAAACTTTCATTATCTCGGCTTCTCTTTGCGAAAGGATGGCTATCCGGCGCTGTTTCTCTCTTTGCCTTTGATTTCGAAGACCGTGAAGCCTTGATCTGAAAATAGGGACAAAGCGGAGGATGTTGACCAGAATCCAATCGCCATTTTCGGGCGGCTTTGACGCCCGAAACGTCACAAGCGATCGACCGGTTTCGCGGCGCAAAGGATTGTGGAATATTGCGTTCTCTGGAGGCGCTGCGCTGGCTGTATCGCAAATGGGTTATTATTCGTTGGCTGGCTTCACCAATGTCCTTTTGCCCGAGGGATCCCTGGGCGGCATTTTGATCAGAATTTCTATCTTTTCAATTATCTTAGCCGCATTTGCGCGCTTGCAGCATAAGAACAATATGTCAAATTATCGACCACTGCTTATCCCAGCAGGTGCGTTTTTCTTTATCTATATGCTTCGGTTAATTGACAATTGCTTTTTTTCGGACATTTCTCTCCCCTGGGGAGCAGATTTCATATTCTCTGTATTCCTGATTAGCACGGTCTTTTCGGCTTTCCTAATGGCCCAGCTGGCAAGAGACGTTCATGACGACGATCTAATTGGCGTGACCATTGCCCTGAACTTTCTGTTTGTAATCTCGTTGTTGTTAAATCTTGACGCTCTTGTTGAGACCTCCGATGCCCGAATGTTGCTAGACAAGGTAAATCCGATCTCAATGTCCCACACGGCTGTCGGGTTCCTCCTTTTCCACACACTGGCCTTTCGCAAATCGAAATTGTCGATGCTCATGGCCCTGGGGATGACGCCACTCTTGCTTCTGGTGATCGTTTACACCCGGTCGCGGGGGGCATGGGTGGCGGGCCTGGGAGCAATCGTTGTGTATGTCCTGTTAATCAAGGGGACTCGGCGTGTCTGGGCTGTCGCGGGCCTTGGATCGGCCGCCTTCGGCACCATGCTGTTTGCAAGCGATTACTTGGATATTATTCGTGAGCGCATGGACTTTACGGATATTTATTCCGATCAGTCGACATATGTGCGATATCTCCTGCACGAGAACGCTTGGCGACAATTCGTGGACGGCTTTGCGCTTGGTGGTTACATAGTTGAGTTATCCCAGAATTCTTACCCACACGACCTCTATTTGGAGGTCTTGATGGCGGTCGGCGTGATTGGCGCAATTCCATTCGCTTTGCACGTGCTGATAGCAATGAGGGCGGCGATAGGGATTATTCGGAGTAACAAATTTATGTTGGCCCCGGTACTTACGGCTGTTCTCTTTCTGCGAGAAAGCATTGCAGTCGCCATGTCCGGATGCATATGGAATTCGTCGGAGTACTGGACCTGTTCTTTCCTAGTCATCGCTTTTTGGTATGGTCGCCGGCGACCGCGGGACGAGCGCAAGAGCCCGATCTTCGGCCACGGTCCGGCGTCGGCGCTGGGATGGGATCGACATGCGAGAGTTTAGCGGCCGTCACCCCTTGCGATATTTTCATCGAAATTTCATGATAATCGGCGGCGCCGCGGCGGTCGTGCTCGGAATGCTTTGCATACTTCATTTGACCGCAATGCCAACTGTGGCTGGCCCGGCCAGCCCCCTTGAATGGTCCGAGGTACCCCATTTCAACCTGAGGGGCGGCCTTGAAGCGTTCTGGGACGTCCACGATAAGGCCGAGGGCGAAAACGAACGCAATGCTTACGAACGAGGGTTCCAGCCGGTCACTCTCCTCAACACCTATTCCGATTACATTGGCCTGGGGAAAGAGGACATTCACACTGTTTTGAAAACGTCGAACCGGGACCCATGGAGCAAACCCCACTTCTTCGAGCGGGTCATTCGCCGGAATATAGCGAACCGGGGCAGTTCGGGCACGTTCGTGCACGACATTGAGTTTGACTTTGAAGAGGATGCGCGTAAGGCTTTCGCGGAGGCTGGCGTGCGCGCCGCGTCGGGTGCTAAATCTTTTGACGAGTTTGAGGAATCGTATTTTCGGGAATGGGCGAGCTGGTTCACTAGGCCCTTGACTTGGACGAAGGAAATTCATCCCGGCGTCCGAGTCGGGCTTTATGGGCCCCAGGCGTTCAATCGCGATTATTGGGGCGTCGCCGGAAAGAGCGCGGCCCAAATCGACGGCAAGCACCGCGCCGACGACCACCTTTGGCGGTTCATCGACCCATACGTGGACTTCTATGTCGCCAGCGTCTACGTGTTCTACAATCGGCCCGATTCCATCTTCTACATCGCCGCCAACGTTGAGGAAAACGCTCAGCGCGCGCGGGGGGGCAGGCCAGTCTACGCATATGAATGGATGCGCTACCACACCTCCAACCGATGGGAGGGCAACCGCGAGATCGATCCCTATTTGGTGGAGGCCATGGCCGTCGTTCCATACTTCAGCGGAGCCAAGGCGATCGTGCTGTGGGGCGCCGAGCCGCAGCTCAAGCCCGGCGCCGGCCGGCCCTACCAGCAACTTCCCTTGTTCGCGGCAACGTTGAAGCGGATCGCGGGGCTGTCCGACAAGATCGGACGCGGCAGGCTCGTCATCGACGCCGCCGCGCATGAACTGTGGGGCGCTCGCAAACCCCTCGTCCGGCGCGTTGAGGTTGGGGAGGGCGATTGCGTGGTCATGGCGATCAATCCGTGGCAAGGCGAAAACGAAGTGTCTTCAACCGACGTCCGATGTGGAGGCAGACTTGTTCCTCTCGAAATGAAAGGGCGGCGCGTCACCCTGGCCGACATCAGCCGCGACAGTGTCATGTTGCACTGAGCCAGGGGATCACGTGATGCGCGTATTTCAAAACAGCACGAGCTCCTCCTACCGGGCGTATTTGCAGGGAGCCGCGCCATCCGGCACCACGTTTGCGGAACGGGCCGCGTTCTTTCACGCCGACGGCTTCGACGCCTCTCATACGCTTGCCCCGGTGCTGGCTGGAGAGGAAACCGCATTCTATACGAACGGCGACAATGAAGCCTGGCAGCGCGCCTGGGCCCGCGAGAACGGCTTGCCGGAAGAAAGCACGCTTGACGATATCCTTCTGGCGCAGATCGAAGCGCATCAAACGGAAGTCTTTTACAATCTCGACGCCATAAACTTCGACAGCCGCCTTGCGCGACGTCTGCCTGGCTCCGTCAAAGCCAAGATTGCATGGCAGCAGTTTCCGTTCGTCAAATCGGACCTCTCCGAATATCTGGTCGTCTGCACTCTCTCCAAGCGCCTTGAGCAATGGCGTAACATGGGATTGCGCGCCGCTTATTTCACGCCCGCCCACAGCCCCTTGCTCGATCCTCTCGCGGCCAACGACGACCGCGATATCGATGTGGTGTTCGCCGGCAGCTACTCGCAATACCACCTGTCTCGCGCCGCCTTCCTCGAGGCTCTGGCCAGCATACGCGACCGGCGCAGGATCGTCCTCGCCCTGGCGCAATCCCGTCTGACCAAGCTGGCGGAAACGCCCCTTGGCGCATTTGGCCCGCTGCGCCGCTATCGTCGTCCGGAGGCGATCCGCAAAGTTGCGCAGGAGGCCGTTTTCGGACGCTCCTACTATGAGCTCATGTCGCGCGCCAAGATCGTGTTCAATTGCGCCTCCGAGCTCGAGGGGGAGGACCGCGGCAACATGCGCTGCTGGGAAGCGCTCGGCGTAGGGTCCTTGCTGGTTTCCGACGCGGGCCTGTATCCCGAAGGCATGGTCGATGGCGAGACCATCCGGACCTATCGCAGCCCCGAGCATGCGCTGGAGGTCATCGAAGACTGTCTGAACGACGAGGACCTCCGTCGGCGCATCGCCGGCGCCGGGCACGACATGATTCGCACGCGCTACAGCAAGGCGGCCCAATGGGGGGCCTTTCAGCAAATTGTCGCGGAGTATTTCTGATGGCCGGAGGCGTCTTGATCTTGCCGCCGGCCGCCCATCGAGGCGGCGCGCGCCCTGGCTGTCGATTTCGGTTTCAAGCTGAGACTCACGATCTTTTGAAAAACAGCGGCTTAGAAAAAATCAGTCTCAGTCCGATTTCGGTTTCAATTGAGACTATATCGGCAAATTTTCGGTTTCAATTGAGATTGATCGACCGGTCGATCGACCGTACTATTATCGACATGGCTGGTCTCATCGACGATCCAAACGATCCGCGTTGGCAGGAGGCCGAACGCCGAGACCAATTTCTGCGCGAACTGTTGAAGGCAACTGGATGGAAAGCGACGCGAGACGTTGTCGATGCCGCGCGCATGACCTTTGCTGTCAGCCGATCGACTGTGCACAGAATAATTAGTCGATTTCTTGCGTCGCGCAGGGCATCCAGCCTGGTGCCTGCGGATCGGGGAACTCCGCGAGGGGCCAAACGCGTTTACAGCAAGGTCGAGCGCGTCATTGCTGAACAGATCAATCGCTTCTGGTTGAAGAAGGAAAAGCCGAATATGCGCGCTCTGATCGAGCGCGTGCATGAAGCTTGCCGCATCGACGGACTGCGCCTGCCCCATCGCAGCACCATCCAACGCCGCGTTGACGAACTCGACGTGCTCCGCGCCGCCCGCAGGCGAGGAGAAACTGCGTTGGAAGCCGCCGCAACTCCGAGCGCCGGCAATTACCGCGCGGACAAGCCGAACGAGATTTGGCAAATCGACCACACAATCGTCGATATGATCGTTGTCGATGAAGAGACGCGATTGCCGATAGGACGTCCAGTTTTGACGATAGCCATCGACGTTTGCACGCGAATGGTAGCTGGCTTCTATCTATCGCTGGATCCGCCAAGCAGCGTCTCCGTGGGGCTGTGTCTTCTTCACGCGGTCTATGACAAAACCTCGTGGCTACAAGAGCGCAATATCGATTATCCTTGGCCCGTCGCTGGCATTCCTTCAATTCTGCACTGCGACAACGGTGCAGAATTCCATTCAAAGTCACTGCAGGCAGCTTGCCGTGAATATGGGATAAAGCTCGTCTACGGTCCACCTGCAACACCACGCTTCGGCGGACACATTGAACGTCTCATCGGCACCATGACGGGAGCCGTTCATATCCTTCCTGGCACAACGTTCAGCAACACGAAAATTCGCGATGGTTACGCTTCTGAGCAACACGCGATATTCACTCTAAGGGAACTTGAGCGCTGGCTCGCGGTCGAAATCACCGGCCGCTATCAGCAGCGAATTCATTCCTCCTTGTTACGCCCGCCCCTGGCAGTCTGGCGAGAAGGCCAAGGCGAAGTGAGTTGTGACTTGCCGCCTGACAGGATGGCCTTCTGGACAAGCTTCCTGCTAGAAGCCCGGCGCCAATTGCTGAAGGACGGAATCCATCTCGAAAAAATCCGATATTGGTCAGATGTCCTCTCGCGGGACCTTGGGCGTCGAGAAGAATTACTCGTCAAATATGACCCCTGCAATCTGTCACGAATTTTCGTACGTCGCCCTGAAGGTCACTACATCGAAGCCCGCTACCGCAACCTGTCCTACCCTGCGATCACGATCTGGGAGTGGCGCAATGCGAAGCGCCGTCTTTTCGATCTTGGTAAGCGCGATCTCAGCGAAGAGACTATTTTTTCTGCTCTCGCGCTTCAACGCCGAATCGAGGATGATGCAGCCTCGGCAAGCGCTGCTGCGCGCCGGAAAATTGTGAGGCGACCACGATCCGCAAAACAAGACGCCCCCATCGAACTGTCTGGCGTTGACACCTCGAAGCAGCATGATGGGCTGGACGATATGGAGCTTTGGGAATGAACCTCGATCATCCTCATCTCGCGCCACAGGCTGCGGCGCTTCTGTCGATGACGGATGAACTACGCGTCAAGGCAACGCGAACGGAGAGATGGATCGGGCTTCGCCCGCGCGCGGCACACTCTCGAACATCTGCAATTCCTCTGTGACTACCCGCTCTCGACGCGCCCGCCTGGACTCGCCATTTACGCCCACAGTGGCATGGGAAAAACGATGCTCGTCGAGAAATTTCTTCATTCATTCGCTGGCTCCGAGGTTGTCCCAGTCTTATCGATTTCCTTGTCGTCAAAACCTTCCGAGCGACGAATTTACGCGCAACTCTTGAGTAGAGCTGGCGTGGACATCCGAAACGCAATGACCCTCGTCGAAATGGAAGTGCGCGCGCTCAATCTTTTAAAGCAGCTGAAAGTTCGCGTGATCGTCATTGATGAGGTTCATAATCTCCTCGCGGGCGGTCCACACGAGCAACGTGTCATTCTTCAGCTCTTTCGTCATCTGAGCAATGAGTTGAAAGCGTCATTGGTGTCTCTCGGTATTGCCGACGCTCGTGAAGCGATTGCTGGCGACACACAGCTTGCGCGGCGGCTTGATCAAATCGTTCTTCCACGGTGGAAGGCTGACGAAGAGTTTCAGGGATTGGTGGCTGGCATCCTTCGAAGCCTGCCGCTCCGTCGGCCATCAGCCCTCTCGGCTCAGAGCTTGCGCACTCTTACTCGCGCCACGGATGGGATCACCGCGAAGGTTTTTTGCATGCGGAACGAACTCGCAGTTGAAGCCGTTCGCTCGGGCAATGAGCAAATCACCGACGAAGATGTTGAGCGCTGGAAACCAGCGCTTGAACGTGAAGCCGTCTTTGCCTGAACACGTCCGATTTTCGGTTTCATTTGAGACTCGGATTGCCATCCAGTCTCAAATGAGACCGAAAAAACACACCGGGTATCTTCAGTCTCACTTTGAAACCGAAATCGACACTGGCGGCTGGAGGCACTGATGAGTCGAGACGCCAAGACCATCCTTCGGCGCTGGATTGCTCCAGACCTCGTGGCGCTCGCCAATGCGGCGCTGGGACGAGGCATCCGCTTCAAGGGAGAATTCGCCAGCTGGGAAGCGGCGAAGGCGAAGGCGGTCGGCTACGAGGAGCAGAGCATCCTCGACCGCGCCATCACAGCGGCCGAAGCGGTCCGTGACGGGTTCGCCGCCTGGGACCGCGACGGCGCCACCTTCTCCAAGCCCGACGCCCCGTTTCCCTTGCTGGCGGGACTGCTTGGCGCTGCGGCGCGCGACGGCGGGCGACTCTCCGCGCTCGACTTCGGCGGGGCGTTTGGCTCGACCTACTCCCGATGCAAGCCGTGGCTCCGGGCGCTTCCCGATCTGTCCTGGACGGTTGTCGAACAGGAACATTATGTCGTCGCGGGCCGCGCCCGATTCGAGGTCGGCCGCCTGCGGTTCGCTTCGACAATTGAGGAGGCCGCCGCCGCCTCGGCGCCGAATGTGGCGCTGCTCTGCAGCGTCCTGCAATATCTTCCTGATCCCGCGCAAACGCTCCGCGACATCGCAAGAACCAGCGTCAAGACCATCATCATCGATCGGACGCCTGTCATCGAGGCGCCCGAATCTCTAATCTCCGTCCAGCATGTGCCGGCCCAGATCATCGCCTCGAGCTACCCGGCGCATTTGTTCACGCGCGCTGATCTGCTCGCGCCTCTGGCGGCGGACTTCGAGGTCCTGACGGAATTCGACGCCGAAGACGGCGCCATCTTCGCCTTGGGTCGCCGTATCGCATTCAAGGGCGTCATTTTCAGTCGGCGAGAGTCCGCGCCGAACATGGCCTTCGACGCCGCGACGAAGGCGAAGTTCGTCGGAACGGACGAGAGAGGTTAGAGACTATGCGCCTCCTGACTTTCAAGACAGTCGCCGATGAGCGCGGCAAGCTTACCGTGATTGATCGCGCGCTTCCCTTCGACGTCAAGCGGGTCTTCTATATCTACGACGTCGTCCCTGGCGCGGCGAGAGGCGGACATCGTCATAAGAAGGCGGTCGTCGCTCTCGTCTCCGTTGCGGGCGCCTGTCGCGTGACCGTCGATAACGGCCGTGAACAAGAAACATATTCACTCGACGATCCTGCGAAATGCCTGGTTCTCGCCCCCGAAGACTGGCATGTGATGAGTGATTTTGCTACGGGAACCGTGCTGCTTGCCCTCGCCAGCGAGCCCTATGACCCCAACGACTATATTTATGAAGGATATCGATGATCGAGTATGAGAATCTAAGACGGGTGAACGCGCCTTTCTTTCCCGACTACGAACGCGAATTACGTTCGATACTCGAGAGCGGGTGGTTCGTGCTTGGAGCGGCGGTCACGAGATTCGAGAAGGAGTTCGCGGCGTATGTCTCGTGCAATCACTGCATGGGCGTGGCGTCCGGCCTGGACGCTCTGACCTTGGCGCTGCGAGCCTTCGAATTTGAAGACGGCGGCGAGGTCATCGTCCCGTCAAACACTTATATCGCGACGATCCTGTCGATCCTTCATAATCGCCTCCAGCCGGTCCTGGTCGAGCCTGACGCGAAGACCTACAACATCGACCCCGGACTGATCGAGCGACGGCTGACGCCGAAGACCCGCGCGGTCGTGGTGGTGCATCTTTACGGGAAACCGTGCGACATGGATCCGATCGTGTCGCTTTGCAGGAAGCATGGCCTTCGGTTGATCGAAGACTGCGCGCAGTCCCACGGGGCAATTTATAAGGGACGGATGACCGGGACGTTTGGGGATTTCGGTTGTTTCAGTTTTTATCCGACCAAGAACCTTGGCGCGCTGGGCGACGCGGGCGCCATCGTGACCGACGATGAGGCGCTCGCGGATCGGATTCGCGTGCTGCGGAATTATGGATCGAGGATCAAATATTACAACGAAACCGTGGGGTTCAATTCGCGTCTCGACGAACTTCAGGCCGCCTTTCTTTCCGTGAAACTCAAACATCTCGGGGAGGTGACAGCTCACAAGCGCATGTTGGCGGCTCTGTATGACGAATTGATATCCGATCGCTTCATTAAACCGATTGTCGAACCCCATTCGACAGATGTGTACCACATATACAACATCCGCCACCAAAGGCGGGACCGCCTTCGCGCCCATCTTCTCGACAAGGGAATAAAGACGGAGATTCACTATCCTGTTTCACCCAACAGGCAGGAAGCGATGAAGGGGATCATTGACCACGAGCCTTGCCCCATCTCCGAGGAAATCCATGCGACCACGCTCAGCCTTCCCATCTCGAGCTTTCACACGGCCGAGGACGTGCGCGAGGTTGCACAGGCTGTGAACAGCTATTAACTTTTTCGCGAAAAGCGATATGTGCATTTGAGGCGACTTCGAGAGTCAAAACCATCGCTTGGAGGAGGACAAATGTCAAAGCCAGAAGTATTTTTGCGGAAGGCCCTTTCGCCCATTAAGAAAGTTGTGGAAGCCGTCTTCGAATTGGAAGCGCGTTTCGCGGCAAAATGGGCGGGTAGCGCACACAAGCGGTTGATGTTGGCCCAATGGGGTCTCTCGCCAAGCCCCGAGTTTTTCGACCATTCGATCGATCTCTATCATAATTGGACCAACACTCGGAATTCGCTTTGGGTGGAACGGGGCGTTTTCGGTGGATTGGCATTAAAAGGGGGGGGTGCTTGAGCTGGCCTGTGGGGACGGCTTTAACTTAACGAATTTTTTATAGCTTACGCTCAACACATATCACTGCGTGCGATTTTGACCCCTCCGCGATCCGCACTGCAAGACAAAATAACTCCGCCCCAAATGTGGAGTTTCTTCTAGCCGATATTCGCGACGCGATGCCCGATGGCCAATACGAAAATATCATCTGGGATGCGGCCATTGAGCACTTTACACCCGACGAAATAGCCAAAATCTTGACGAACATAAAAGCCCGGTTGACGACAGATGGGATTTTGTCAGGGTATACGATTGTTGAAAAGCAAGATGGTGGTAAGCACCTTCACCAGCACGAATACGAGTTCGTCGACATGTCTGATCTTCTCCGTTTTTTGAAACCACATTTCAAACGCGTTCGAGTATTTGAGACAAAGTTCCCCGATCGGCATAATTTGTATTTCTGGGCGTTTGACGGAGTTCTGCCATTCGACCTAGAGTGGGGACATTCAGTGTCAACTCATCTCGTCTCCGCTTAATACTGGTGCGTTGGATTTATCGATTGCGTCTGAGCGAGCGGCGCTCGCTCAAGTTCCAATGCGAAACCGAGGATGGGGTCTATGGTGAAAGGGATCATACTCGCGGGCGGCAGTGGGACGCGTCTCTACCCGTTGACTCACGTCATTTCAAAACAATTACTTCCCGTCTTCGACAAGCCGATGATCTACTATCCTCTTTCCATATTGCTGCTGGCTGGGATCAAAGAGGTGCTCATCATCACCACCCCGCACGACAACGATTTGTACCGTCGGCTGCTGGGCGACGGCAGCCGTATCGGCGTTGCTCTCTCATATGCAATTCAGGAACAGCCGAATGGCTTGGCCGAGGCGTTCCTCATCGGCGCGGACTTCATTGGCGACGACAGCGTGTGCCTTGTTCTAGGCGACAATATTCTTTATGGGGAATCCTTGCCGGCGTTGCTGAGGAAAGCGATGGCCGAAAATAATGGCGCGACGATCTTCGCCTATTGGGTTAAGGATCCTCAAAGCTACGGAGTTGTCGAATTCGATGGCGCGGGACGCGTGCTGAGCATCGAAGAGAAGCCGGAGCGGCCTCGTTCCAACTATGTCATCCCAGGTTTATACTTCTTCGATAGCTCGGTGACCGCGCGCGCGCGCGCGGTGCGGCCGTCGGCTCGCGGAGAGCTGGAGATCACTGATGTCCTCGGCTCGTTTTTCAAAGACGGCTGCTTGACCGCGGTCCCGCTTGGCCGAGGCATCGCCTGGCTGGACTCGGGGACGGTTGGCGATCTCCATGAAGCCGCAGGATTTGTCGAGGTGATCGAAAACCGGCAGGGACTGAAAATTGCTTGCATCGAAGAAGTTGCGTATCGTATGGGGTATATCTCGCTAGATCAGCTTGAGGCGCTTGCGCGTCCGCTCGCAAAAAGTCAGTACGGAAAATATCTAGAGAATATCGCTCATGGAGAGCGTAGATGACGGCAATCCTGGTGTCAGGCGGGGCGGGGTTCATCGGCTCCAATCTTGTGACCCATCTTCTGTCTAAATATCCGAACATTTCAATCATAAATTTGGACAAGCTTACATATGCGGGCAGCATGGAAAATCTACGCGAAGCGCAGAAGGACGCTCGCCATTGTTTCGTTCACGGAGACATCACGGACGAGGCGTTTGTCGGTCGTCTTTTCGCCGAGCGCGAAATCGACGGCGTGATTCACCTTGCGGCGGAGTCGCATGTCGACAATTCGATCGATCGTCCGGCGGAATTCATCAACACAAACATCAACGGCACTTTTGCGCTTCTCAATGCGGCGCGTCATTCGTGGCAAGCCAGAGGCGTCTTCAAATCTGCGCGATTTCATCATGTGTCGACCGACGAAGTGTTCGGGACGCTGGGGGACGCGGGCTTCTTCACCGAGAGCTCGCCTTACGCTCCAAACTCTCCTTACAGCGCCTCGAAGGCGTCGTCCGATTTTCTGGTTCGCAGTTTTCATCACACCTACGGACTGAACACGGTCATATCCAACTGCTCCAACAATTTCGGTCCGAAGCAGCACGACGAGAAGCTGATTCCGACTGTTATCCGAAGCGCGCTCAGCGGCTTGCCGATCCCGATCTACGGTAACGGAATGAACATTCGCGACTGGCTGTTTGTCGGTGATCATTGCCGCGCGCTCGATCTCGTCTTCAATGCTGGCGAGGTGGGGCAAACCTACAACATCGGCACGCGAACGGAAGTTCGAAACCTCGATCTCGCGAAAAAGATCTGCGGCGTGCTCGATGCGATCGCGCCGAAAGCGCATGGCTCCTACGCCGAACAAATTACCTTCGTCGCCGATCGCCCGGGCCATGATTACCGCTACGCGATCGATCCGACCAAGATCGAGCGGACGTTAGGGTTTTGCGCGATGTCGAGTTTCGAAGACGCGCTTGAGGAAACCGTCAGCTGGTACTGCGCGCGTTACGCGTCGCGTCGCGGCGATTCGAGACCCATGAAGGGGCCTCGCCCGTCGAGCGAATGGGGACGACCGGGCGCCGACCAGCCGTGACGCCCGATAGCGCGCGGATTATTGGCGTCAAGGATTTGATTTAGCGTGACCACGGCGCTACGGCCACAGCTCAACGTTTCGGGAGGACACATGACGCTGCGCGACCTTGTTGTTCGGGAGCTGTATCGTCCCGGCATCATCAGCGTTCTCGCAAATCCTTTCTATTTCGCCCGCCGGGGCCTTGCACGGGAGATGCGCGACCTAGCGCCCCTGCTTTCAGGACGAGTCATCGATATCGGCTGCGGCAACAGGCCATATCGCGATCTGTTCGCTGGCGCCGATTACGTCGGCCTGGAAATCGATACGCCAGCGACCCGCGCAAGAGGCGTCGCGGATATCTATTACGATGGGAAGACCTTTCCCTGCGCGGACGCGGAGTTTGACGGCGCGCTCGCCAATCAAGTGCTGGAACACGTCTTCGAACCCGAGGATTTTCTCGCGGAGGCGAGCCGCATCCTTAAACCTGGCGCAAAGCTCATCCTGACGGTCCCGTTCCTGTGGGACGAACATGAGCAACCCTACGATTATGCGCGTTATTCCTCCTTTGGAATTCGTCATCTCCTCGAGAAGGCCGGATTCAAGGTGCTGGAGCAGCGAAAAACGATGGCGAACTTCGCGGCGATCGCCCAGCTTGCGAACGCCTATTTTTTCAAGACGGTTCTGTCCCGTCACAAACTACTTTGGATTGTCGGAATGCCGACCCTTGTTTTTCCAATAAACGTCATTGGCATTCTGTTGTCCTTCCTTCTTCCCGCTAACGCCGATCTCTATCTTGATAATGTCATCTTGGCGGAGCGGCGCGCATGACGGCCTTCTGCACTCTTTTTGACTCCCACTATATGAGTCGGGGGATCGCGATGGCGCGCTCTCTGTCACGATGCGCACCGGGAGCGCGCCTTTATATTTTCGCGTTCGATGACCTTGCGCTGCGGACGTTACGATCGCTGGAACTGGCCGGCGTGACCGTGATTTCGCTCCATGAATTTGAAACGACCGAACTGCGCACCATCAAAGACACCAGAACCAAACAGGAATATTGCTGGACCTGCACGCCTTATGTGATTGCGCACGTTCTCGACCGTCTTGGCGAAGACGTCTGCGTGTATATCGACGCCGACCTCTATTTTTATGAAGACCCGGTCGCGCTGCTTGAGGAATTGGACGGCCATTCAGTGCTCATCACGCCGCACTGGTACGCGCCGCGTTACAACGTAGCGGAGAAGTTTGGCGTCTACTGCGTGCAGTTCGTGGCGTTTCGCAATACGGCGGCGGGCCGGGCGACACTGGAGTGGTGGCGGGCCGCCTGCCGCGACTGGTGCTATAACCGGCGCGAGGACGGCAAGTTTGGCGATCAAAAATATCTGGATGATTGGCCGGAAAGATTTGAAGGGGTGCGGGTTCTTTCGCACCGGGGCGGCGGCGTCGCCCCTTGGAACGTCCAACAGTACTCGATTGAAGCTGCCGATGGCCAACTCGCCATCGCCTTCGAGGCCAAATCCTATCCGATTGTCTTTTATCATTACCACCATGTCAGGTTCTATCGAAGCGGCGTCGTGGATCTTGGAGTGTTCGAACTTCCCCCAAGGGTGTTGGAGCTCCTTTATCGGCCCTACATCAGTGCCCTTGGTCGCGTGAAGCAGGAACTAATTGCGGTCGATCCGTCCTTCGCGACGGTCGATCTCGCTAACCCATACTCGACAATAATGAGCGGGGTGAAATATGTTGCTCGCCGCCTTATCGGCCATCGAAATTTCTCTACGCTCCCATGACGCCTGCTTCGCATGCGATTTGAGCTGCCTGGCGGGTTGAGACGAACGATGCGCCGGCCAGAAAACCTTGGCATGACGCGGAACGAGCCGATAGCGTGCACAAGCTGAGGAAACGATTCATGCGACTTTCGGGGATGGGGACGCCGCCGTCCCGGCGCTCAGCGACTAGCGCGCTTTCCGCTCGCATGGACACATGCGAGCGAAAAGAAATCGCGCCAGATCAATAAACTGGAGCAAGTTCTGATCGAAAAAGTCTGACAACTTTTTTAAGAACTTGCTCCAGGTGATTGCGGGTCGCCCGCCGAACATCGAAGAACTTGGCCAAGAAGGGAAAGTGGATGACCGCCGCGATGTCGCACGAAGATTTGGGAGCACGTTTGCTGGAGAGCGTCAACGCCCGCACGGCCACGGCCGGCGTCATCGGGCTCGGCTATGTCGGCCTGCCCTTGGCGGCGGCGATCGCCAAGGCTGGCTTCAAGACGATCGGCTTCGACGTCGATCCTTCGAAGCCGCCGCAGCTTAACGCCGGACAGTCCTATATCGACGCCGTCAAGAACGACGATCTCGCGTCGCTCGTCGCAAGCGGAAGCTTTCGCGCCACGACGGACATGGGCGGCCTCGCGACATGCGACGTCATCGTCATTTGCGTGCCGACGCCATTAACGCGGCATCGCGAGCCGGATGTGTCCTTTATCGAAGCGACGACGCAGGTCGTTGCGCAACACATGCGGCCCGGCCAGCTGGTGTCGCTCGAATCGACGACCTACCCCGGCACGACCGACGAGGTCGTCCGCCCCATCCTCGAAGCCCGGGGCTTTAAGTCGGGCTGTGACTTTTTCCTCGGTTTTTCGCCGGAGCGCGAAGATCCCGGCAACCAGAGCTTCGAAACCGTCACAATTCCCAAGGTCATTGCGGGCGACGGAGCGGAGGCGTCACGGCTGATGCAGGCCTTTTATGGCGCCGTCGTGAAACACGTCGTGCCGGTGAGCACGCCGGCCGTCGCCGAGGCGGTCAAGATCACCGAGAATGTCTTCCGGGCCGTCAACATCGCGCTCGTCAATGAACTGAAGGTCATTTACGACGCCATGGGCATCGACGTTTGGGAGGTCATAGACGCGGCCAAGACCAAACCGTTCGGCTACATGCCGTTCTATCCCGGTCCCGGGCTCGGCGGCCACTGTATCCCGATCGATCCCTTTTATTTGACGTGGAAGTCGCGGGAGTTCGAGGTTCCGACGCGCTTCATCGAACTTGCCGGCGAGATTAACACGTCAATGCCACGCTATGTCATTAAGCGGCTCGAAGAGGCTGTCGATACGCATCTCGGCATGGCGCTCGGACGCGCGCGCGTCCTGGTCATTGGCCTTGCCTACAAGAAGAACGTGTCCGACATACGCGAGAGCCCGTCCTTCAAGATCATGGAGTTGATCGAGAAGCGGGGCGGAACATGCGATTTCAGCGACCCTCATGTGCCGGTGATCACGCCGACGCGGGAGCACGCGGAGTTCAATGGACGCCGCTCCGTCGATCTGACCGCCGCGAAGCTCGCGAGCTATGACGCCGTGGTGATTTCCACCGACCACGACGCCGTCGATTACGCGTTGATCGCCCAAGAAGCGCGCCTCGTGATCGACACACGCAATGCCCTGGAGCGCAGGGGCATTGCGGGGCCAAACTGCGTGAAGGCGTGAGCGCTGCTCGCGCCATCGACGACGATGGGCCGTCCATTGAACCACGACCTCGCGCGCGGATGGCGCTCAGCCGTTTTTTCGCGCTGATTATTCGGCGGCGAACCAGACGCTGTCCGACCTCGCCTTCGGTTTGGCCGAGGGCGAAGATAGAATATGCGTTCCTCGTCGCGGCCTATGGCGGCGCGAACCAATCACAAGATCGGCGCGCGCCGCTGTCGTGGCGGCGTTCCTTATGGGCGATTGCTGATACAGCCTTGAATGACAACTCACGGATCAGCGATCATGGTGACGAAGTGAGCGGGCAGCTTCACTTTCACCGCCTGATTGAGTATATTCAACAGCACCACAAGGCGATCGCGCTCATCCATATCGATGATCGTCGCCACAAGGCCGTCGAAGACTCCGCCCGCGAGCCGCACCGTTTGGCCGGGTCGATAAGGGCTTGAGGGCCCGGTGATTGCGCCGTCGATCTCTCGTGCCTTGAGACCTTCTATGAACTCACTCGTAACGAAGCCCGGCTGGTCGCCGCATCGAACGAGCGTCTTGACTCCCAGCGTTGATAAAATTGGACGCCGGCTTCGGACGGCGGGTTCAAATTGAACGAAAAGGTAACCCGGAAACAGCGGCCGCAATACGTCGGACACGCGCCGGGCATGGCGCACGCGCTTGCGAATGAGCGGGCAATAGGCGTCAAACTCCTGACGCGCCAAGTTTTCGAGGGCGATGCGTTCCCGATGCGGCTGCGTATTCACGACCGCCCAGACGCCCGGCGCCGCCACATCGACGTTCTGGCTGTCCATCGGTCGCCGCCATCTCACGCGACGCTGGCGATCGGCGGCGCTTTGGCGCCAACCTTGTTCTCCAGGAACCAGCGATAGGCGTCGGCGACTCCTTCCTCCAACGAGATTTCCGCACTCCACCCGAGTTCCCGGATACGCCTCGAATCCATCAGCTTTCTTGGCGTGCCGTCGGGTTTTGTCGCATCGAACGCCAATTTGCCGGCAAAGCCCACAGTGCTCGCAACATGCTGCGCCAGGTCGCGAATGGAAATTTCGCAACCAGCGCCGCAGTTGATGTGCTCATATCCGTCGTAATGATCGAGGCAAAAGACGACGCCGCGCGCGAGGTCGTCAACGTGCAGGAATTCGCGCAACGGCGTTCCCGTGCCCCATACAACGACCTCCTTGCGGCCTTCCACCTTCGCCTCATGAAACTTACGAATGAGCGCGGGCAAGACATGGCTCGTCGTCAGGTCGAAATTATCATTTGGTCCATACAGGTTGCATGGCATGACCGAAATGTAGCGGCGGCCATATTGCTTCCGATAGGCCTGGCACAACTTGATCCCGGCGATCTTGGCGATCGCGTACCATTCATTGGTCGGCTCCAACAAGCCTGTCAGGAGCGCGTCTTCCTTGATGGGTTGCGGCGCGAATTTGGGATAGATGCAGGAAGAGCCTAGAAACACGAGCCGATCGACATTTGCGGCATGGGCTGAATGGATGACGTTGGTTTCGATCGCAAGGTTGTCATAAATGAAATCGGCGGGGAATGTGTCGTTGGCCAAAATGCCGCCGACCTTCGCCGCAGCGAAGATGATGGCGTCGGGTCTGTTCTGCTTCAACCAGACTTCGACGGCGATCTGGTTGCGCAAATCGACAACCGAGCGGTCGGCCTTGAGCACCATTTCCCCGCGGCGCTCCAGACACCGAGCGACGGCTGACCCGACCATGCCCTTATGTCCCGCAACCCAAATACGGCGTGCGCTCATCTTCGCTTTCCCCAACAGCACGACATTCAGGTCTTATTACGCGCCACCATGGTTCGCAGGTGTCAAGAGACTTTTACCCAAACGCCGTCGCGGCGGCAACACCGGTGAACCGCCGCAAGCATGGCGGAGGGCCCAACCCTCAAGAGAATGGGGCTATGGAAGCCAAGAAGACCACGAACACTTTTTCACCTGACGTCTGGGCGCGGGCGATCTCGAAGGCGTCCTGCCTGTCAGCGCGCAACGCGGGTTGGTTGGCTTTGAGGATAACGAGATATTTCGCGCCGGAACGAAAATTGCTGCCTGCCCGACGGCGCCATGGCATCGAAGTCTTTGCAATCATCGAAAAATGATCGAAAAGCGCAGCTTTCTCGGTGACGGCGCCGCTTGCGGCGGGCTCCACAATCGGTGCGGCACCATGAAATCGCGCCAATCGCAAAACGGTCATCATCGTTGGCCCGAGTTCGGAACGCCGACTAACGTCCATGTTCGGTAGCGCGCCGTACAGTACTTTGCTATGGTGCTCGACGAGAAAAGCTGTGCTTTGGCGCTCGCATGAGCGCGGGCGAATTCACGTTGTAACTGTCGAAATATGAAGATCTCCGTCATAACCGTATGTTTCAACGCCGCGGCGACAATTGGCGACGCGCTGAGGTCGGTCGCAGCTCAAGACTGGCCGGCGGTCGAGCACATCATCGTCGACGGAGCGTCGACTGACGAAACGCTGAAGATCGTCGCGCAGAACCAACATGACTCGATGCGCGTCGCTTCGGAGCCGGACAAGGGCCTATACGACGCCATGAACAAGGGCGTTTCGCTGTCGAGCGGCGATCTCATCGGCTTCTTGAACGCGGATGATTTTTTTTGTCGCGCCGACGCTTTGTCGCTGATAGCGCGCCGCGCCTCCGAGCAGCCGTGCGACGCCGTGTCGGGCGCGGTCGCTATCGTAAAACCGGATGACGTTTTTCACGTGACCCGCGCGTACAGTGCAACAAGCTTCCGTCCCTGGATGCTGCGTTTCGGCCACGCGCTTCCTCATCCGGGGTTTTATGCGCGCCGGTCGGTGTTCGAGAGGATCGGCGCATTTAACCTCGAATTCAGGCTAGCGGCCGATTTCGAATGGATGGTTCGCTTTTTTCTCGTCCATGGTCTTCGCGCGGCGACGCTTCCAAACACCATTGTTGGCATGCGAGAGGGCGGCCTGACCACCGCCGGCTTTGGTGCCAACGTCCGCTCAAACAAGGAAATGGACCGCGCGTTGCGACGCAATGGCTTTTCGTCGCACGAGTTGTTGATCTGGGCCAAATACTCTCTCAAGACGCTCCAGTGGCTGGCGCCGGCCAATGAATATCCGCCGCCGGACCCGGCGTCGCTTCTGTCGTTGTTCGGCTCCTCTGATCCTGTGACCGCTGGAGCCTGTCCTCAATTGGGGGATTCCCAAGAGGTCTGACCGCCGCAGACGGCCGGCGCCGATCGGAAGCATTCTGCCGGGAGAGGCCGAAGTTGCTCCAACGCGCAACGTGAGAAGCCCGCCATGGTGGCGCGATTCAAACGAGATGGCCGTCGGCAACCCCGGGGCGGTTCCTGTCCGGGGGCGGTCGCTCTGTTAAGAGTAAGTGAGAACGTGGAAGCCATGGAGATGGGGTTGCTGGAATGAAGCGGCTGTTCGACCTGACCGTATCGGGTTTTGGGTTGCTGGTGTTGTGGCCGGCGATCATCTTGCTGATCTGGCTGGTGAGACGGAGCTCGGACGGGCCCGGGCTGTTTCGTCAGGAGCGCATCGGCAAAGACGGGAAAAAATTCGTTTGCGTCAAACTGAGAACGATGAAATCCGGAACCCGGCATCGTCCCTCGCACGAAGTTTCGCACTCCGCAGTCACGCCGCTGGGAAGCTTTCTGCGGCGCACGAAATTGGACGAGTTGCCTCAATTGTATAACGTTTTTTTGGGCGACATGAGCCTGGTCGGCCCTCGCCCATGCCTGCCGACTCAAGTCGAGCTGATCGAGGCGCGGCGCGCGTCCGGCGCGTTTTCGGTTTTGCCGGGCATCACCGGGTTGGCGCAGATCCAGGATATCGACATGTCGAATCCGGAACGCCTGGCTCGGGTCGACGGCGAATACGTTCGCGATCGCAGCTTGCTTGGAGACCTGACGATCATTTGGCGGACCTTGGTCGGCCACGGGATGGCTGTCGATCGCGTAAAGAGCGTCCAAACCAGCAACGCGATCTATCCGCTAAGCGAGAGCGGCACCTTGCTACAGGCAGTAGGAACAAGGCAAAAAATCATCGTGACGGGCGCTTCCGGATTTGTCGGCCGGGAGGTCGTCGCTTGCCTCGGCCGGCGGCCGGACACGGCGGTGATCGGCCTGTATCGATCGGCGGAAAGCGCCGGCGCAAGCCCATGTCTGTCGGTCATCGCCGAAGATTTATTGGCTGAGGAGAATAGGCAGCACCTCGCCGATGTCCTTCGCGGCGCAAAGGCGGTCCTTCATCTGGCTGCGGCGACGCCGTCCCCGGCGCTGTCCGAGGCGGAGTTCACGAGAACCAACGTCGAACTCACCAAAACGCTGGCCGCCGCCGCCGCCGCGAGCGGGGTCGAGCGTTTTGTATTCGTTTCATCGGCGGGCGTTCATGGCGCAGTGACAGGCGCAAGTCCGCTGTCCGAGGCGTCCCCATTGAACGCGACCGATGCTTATGCGCGGTCGAAGCGGTTAGCGGAGGCAGCCGTCGTAGACGCTGCAGGACGCGGCGCGATGGCGTTTACGATCGTTCGCCCGCCCGTGGTCTATGGCCCCGGCGCAAGGAGAATGCTCGGCCTTCTCGCCAAGAGCGTCAAGAAGGGTTTTCCCTTGCCGCTCGGCGCCGCGACGGCCAACCGTCGCGACATGATCGGCGTCGGAAACCTGGCGGCCTTCCTCGATCTGGTCCTCGACCATCCGAACGCCATAAACGAGACGTTTCTGATATGCGACGGTTCGCCGGTGTCCACGCGCGAGCTTATCGAAGCGATGGCGTGGTCGTGCGGCCGGCGGGCAAGATTAATTCCCGTTCCGCTGTCTCTGCTTCGAAAGTTCGCCGCGCTCGCGGGCCGCGCCGCGCTGCTCGAGCGATTGATCGGGAATTACGAGATCGACTGCGCAAAAGCGCGGTCGCTTTTGCAGTGGGAAAGTCCGAACCCGCTCAGCCATGATCTGCGTTCGCCGCCCCTTGATCGCGGTCCGCCGGGACAAAACCGCCCGAGCCGCCCCGGAAGCGCAGCCCTTCGTCGGCGCTCACCCTCATAGAATCTGCAACATGGCGCCTCTGACCGCGGGCGCCCTCGGCGGCCTGCTCGCCAGCTGGGTGACCTTCGCGCCCTGCTTCTTGGGGTCATCGCAGAATCTTCCCAAAATTGTACGCTTCCGTAATGGCCCCCTTCCGTAATGGTCCCCTCCAGCGTCAAGTCCCTCGTATCAACTTCTCCAATCTCTGGCGCGTTGCGCGAGCGCGCTGTTCGGTGCGCCGTAGCGAGCGCGACGTTTGCAATGTCCTTCCGTTGTCGCGTAAGCGTCCGGCGAGAACCGTCTGGCGCTGAGCGCGCTGCGCTTGGATAGATTGCGCATAATGGCGCGGTGATCGTGTCCATTTCTAATACAAGCGGACACTATCGCGGATGTCGGACGGCAAGGACGATGGTGTAGCGGCGCCCGGGCGCAGGCGTCGATCCTGGACCCTTGATGAGAAGCGCCGGATCATCGACGAGAGCCTGGAAGATGGTAACCGGCCGATAAAGACCGCCGTCCATCGAAGTCAGGCGGCTTCTCGTTTCGAGTCTTTGAACGGCGCCCAATTCCACGGCGTTTGACAGCTTGATGAACTGCTGCCGTGGAACTGGCGACAAGCAGCAGCGGCAGACCCGGCGATCGCGGCCTGACCATGCACGTCAACAAAGTTCACCGTGTGACAACCATCGATCGCGTCGCCAACGATCTCGGCGAGAGTGTCGACTGGCTGTACGACGTCGCTATGGAAATGGATGCCGAGGACGGCGTGATCTGGGTCTACGGACTTGGCGACGAACAGCTCATGGCGTTCACGAACTTCGGAATCGAGACGCTCGTCGACCTGATCAAAATCCACAAAGACGACCCCACGCTTCTGAAGCGTTGAGAGAGCCAAACCCTTCATCCCAGCGGCCTACGCCGGATGGCTACCTTGTCGTCGCCGCCGGTTTCTTGCTTCCGTCCGTGGTCGACGCAAAGCCGCCACACCATGCCATCAGAGGAAACAGCGAGCCTATCTAAAGACGCGTGGTCCGACGAAAGTCGGCCACTTGCGTAGGAACGGCTTCACTGGCTCCGTCGTCCCGGCGACGGGACTTCGGGCGGAGCGATCCTTCGGGCGCTCCGAATTCGGCTTCCTTTCTTCAGCTGACCGCGACGCCACGCTCCGCTTTCGTCCAGCAGAAATCCGTGCCGTCGACCCACATGCGATGCAAAATCACGCCGATCTTGCACGCAAGGGCGACCTTGGCCCGCTTCAATCCGCGACGTTTCGCCACTTCCATGCCCCAGCGCTTCAGCGCCGAAAAGCGCGTCACGCGCGACAGCAGGATGTTCGCGGCCTCGTAGAGAGCCGTGCGAACCATCGTGTCGCCAACACGCGTGATTCCTCCCGTTACATCGGTCTCGCCCGATTGGTATTTCTTCGGCGTCAGTCCGAACAACGGCCCGACCGCCTTCGATTTCGAAATGCGTGTCGGATCGTCCACGGCCGTCTTGAACGTGATCGCCACAACGGGGCCGACGCCCGCAACACTCATCAAGCGGCGACAAACCTTGTCGTCATGCACAATCACCAACATGGTTTTATGCAGCTTGGCGTATTCGGTCTGCAGAGCGGCGCGCGCCGCGAGCATCGCTCCGACGACGGTCTCGAGCATTGTCTGACCGGGGATAGCCCCCGCGCTCGCTCCTCGAAAGATTTGCGCGTCACGACGCCCATCTTCAACCCGAACCCGCGCAAGATACCGCGAATGCTGAGCTCCACGTCGCGCAGCTTTCCGAGCAATTGCTTGCGCGCCACGAGCAGCGCTCGCACCTCTTGCGATCCAGGCGATTTGCAGTGGACAGGCCGGAACCAGCCCATCCGAATCAGCTGCGCGATGCCGCGAGCGTCCTTGCGATCGATCTTCACCGTCATGGCCGAGAGCGCCGCCATTACGTGGCGCGTCTCCAGAAGAACCGTCTCGAGGCCGGCATGCGCCAGCCCGGCGTAAAGCCATTGTGACAGCGGTCCGGCTTCGAGCCCGATCCGCGCCACCGGAAAGCCGAGGCTCTTGAAAAGAGTGACGAGCGCATCGGGGTCGCTCACGACTTTCGCCTCTCTCACGACCTTCCCCTTCGCATCCACGATGCAAACACTCGAGAGTTCCAAAGACACGTCAATCCCGGCATAATGTTCCATGGTTGTCCTCCGTCCTGCGATGCTTGGGGCCTGGCGCCAAACCAGGACCCCGTTTCACCATCATACGGGGACAACCACCCTGCCGCTCTCAGTTCAGGGCGGGGCCATTACGGCATCTAAGCCGCGTCGAGTAGTTCAGAGCGCAGGTTTCTGAGAGGCCGGAAGGCATTTTGTAGCGGCTCGGTCGGCCAAACGTAGTCCCCGTTGAAGGTGATATGCTCCCAGCCGAGCGGCGCGATATGGGCGAGTAAATCGTCACGGGTCCGTTCTCCATTGATGCGCAATTCGGCGACGGCGTGGCTGAGATAGACCGTGTTCCAAAGGATGACGGCCGCGCGACCGCGAGATTGAGTCCAGAAGCCCTGTAGCGTTGATTTTCGAAGGTGCGGTCGCGGATTTCACCAAGGCGGTGAAAGAACACCGCCCTGGCGAGCGCGTTGCGAGCCTCACCCTTGTTGAGGCCGGCGTTCGTGCGGCGCCGCAGTGCAGGATCACTGATCCAGTCGCGGGTGAAGAGCGTGCGTTCGAGCCGTCCTATTTCCCGAAGGGTCTTCGCCAACGCATTTTGTTTGGGATAGGCAGAGAGCCGACGCATCAGGATCGACGGCGCAACAGTTCCAGCTTTGATTGACGCGGCGAGGCGCAGCGTTTCGTCCCAGTTTTCACCAATGATGCGGAAGTCGATAGCACCGCCGATCATGGGATCGAGTGATTTATAAGATGAACGAACGTCCGCGACATACAAGCGGCGATCGGCAAGATCGCGAATGCGTGGTGCGAATCTAAATCCCGTGAGATGGCAGAGACCGAACACGTGATCGACGGCGCCCGCCGTGTCGGCGCCCATAAATCCGCACATTATATAGTACGCCCTGTTCACATCAGAACCCGAAAATCCTTGGAGAGTCCTAACTAAGGACCTGTCAGGAAACAATCGCTTCGCATAATTGGTTTGACGGCGCGATCGTATAATTCCAATCGCCATGGAAGGTCGCACGTTTGATGTTGAGGCTCGCCATTTCGGCGTTTGAGACGACGACGCCTTTGGGATAGCGGTTGACGTCGAGTTCGCAGTAAACTTTCAAGCCGGTTTTTGTGGTTGTCGCGGCGATCAGATCGACAATCACGCGATAGCTGATCAAAGGTTTGGCGCGCCAGTTCTGAGTGATGAATGAGAACAGGCGATGCTCGATCTTGTTCCATTTGCTCGTTCCTGGCGGTAGGTGATGAACCTCGATCGATATGCCGAGTTCGTCGGCGAGCCGCTGCAACTCGCGTTTCCACAGACGCACGCGTGAGCCGTTCGATCCGCCGCCATCGGCGGTAATGAGCAGACGTTTCGCCAGCGGATAGCGAACACGGCCGATGTCCCGCCACCAGCGGCGAATGGTCTGCACGGCGAAGGCCGCTGTGTCGTTGTCCATGCCGACATTCACCCAGCCCGTGTTGGCGGCAAGATCATAAACGCCGTACGGCACGGCGCGGCCGAGTTCCCCGATCAGAAAGTCGTGGACACGCACTTCTTCGGGATCGCCTTGGGGCCGCCATTCCCGGCCGGCGTTCTTGAAGTCGCCAACCAGCTCCTTCTTCTTCGTGTCCACGGAAATCACCGGCTGGTTCTCGGCCAGGGCCGTCTCGACCGCGTCGTTGACGAAGCAGAACTGGGCGTCGCGGTCGGGATTGTCGGAGCCTTCCTTGGTCTTGCGATTGGCTTGAAGACTGAACTTCTGCGACTTCAGCAACTCGCCAACGACCGTGTGGCTGATCTGGTGGCCGAGCTTTTTCAGTTCGGCGGCCAACCGGCGCAGGCTCTTGCAGGTCCAGCGCAGCGGCGACATCGGATCGCCGCGCGCGTCGGACTCGACCAGCGCGTTCAGATCATCAAGCAATCGGCTGTCCGTCTCTGTCAGCGATTTGTGACCGCCTCCCGGACGCCCGTATGCCGCCCCGTGATAGCGGCTCCGGCGCCTCGAGGTCTTTCAGGCCGCGCCCGATCGTGCTTGCGGCGAGGCGCGTGACGCGCGAGACCGCCGCTATGCGGCCATGGCCGGCCGCCTTGGCTTCCGCAGCGTCAAACAGACGCCGCGGCCGTTCGTCGAGATGCGGCAATATCGCCGCCTTACGCTGCGCGAGCGAATCTTCGTCGATCATCCCGCAAAGCTACGACGCCGCACGGCAATCGGGAATCCGATATCTGTCCCTTTACAAAACCGATTGAGCTATTCCCTGACGGGCCCTAAAGATAGACAGGAAGACCGCCATCGAGCAGCCGAGGTTTTCGGGGAGATAATGGTAAAGGCGCGACGTGTCAACGACGGCAAGATCGTCCGCCACGGCCGGCAGGCGTTCTTGAAGATCAGCGCCATCATGCTGACCGTGTTCATCCGCAATCCGCGAGCGATGCGCGCGCTTCATGCGGGAAGGAGGGGCTGTTCCAGAAACGTCGTGATGCGGGCGCGGCATTTTCGCGTTCCCTCGCGCCGAACATGAGACGCCGATGGCGGAGCCGCGTCCAAAACGCCAGCCGGGGGCGTCGAACCCGCCGCCGGAAGCCAAGTTACGGCGCCGGCGCCCGCTGCAGGGCGCAAAACCGGCTGAAAATCCACCTTCAACCCTGCGTACGCACGTTACCCAAAATCCCATCGCGGATCTTGGGCGACCCCACGAGGTTGAGTTGATGGCCGTTGACATGGTACGTATACCGGTCGCGGGGAAAGCGAAAACCGTGGGCTCGGCGGCACCCCGCCGCATGGCGCGCGCGCCCCACGCTGTCGCGCGAAATCGGTTAAGGTTCGCAGGCATCGCTACGAAGGCCGCCCACCATGCTGGAACTCATATATTCATACGTGTTTTGCCTCGATCGCCATTACAAGCGTATGATTCAGGTCTTCGTGGACGCCGCCTTACTGACGGCGAGCTTTGCCCTCGCGATGGCGCTTCGATTGGATAGTTTCGACTTCGCGTCGGATATCGACATCTGGCTGGCGTTCCTGTTCGTCTTGCCGATCACACTTATCGCGTTCGCCAGGTTCAGCTTTCATCGCGCGGTGATCCGCTACATAAGCGGCGGCGTTCTCCGTCCCCTCTTGGCGGGCCTCCTGTTGTCCGCGACGCTTCTTTTCGTGATCAGCCAAGCGTTCGGCGTGATCATTCCGCGATCCGTGCCGGTCATCTATTTGCTCTTGGGGTTTTTATCGGTGGGCGGCGTGCGCTTCGTGCTCCGCTCCGTTTACCGGCGGCACCAGTATCACCTCAAGAAGCGCGTGGTGATTTATGGCGCCGGTGCCTCGGGCTGCCAATTGCTTGTCTCGCTGCGGCAGGGAACCGAATACGCCCCCATCGCCTTCGTCGACGACGCTTTCCAGATCCAAGGGCGGGTGATCGGCGGATATGAGGTCTATCCCCCTTCGGCCCTTGGAGAACTGATCGAAGGCGAGCGGGTCGAGGCGGTGCTGCTGGCGATACCCAGCGCGACTCGGGCGCAACGCAAGGCCATCATCGATCGTCTGGAGCCATACGACGTCCGCGTCCAGACCATTCCCGGGATTGCAGACATCGTCTCAGGCCGTGCAACCATCAGTCAGGTCCGCGACGTCGCGATCGAAGATCTCCTGGGCCGCGATCCGGTGGCGCCGGAGCAGCGCCTGATGGACGCCAATATCCGCGGCAAGAGCGTCTTTGTCAGCGGCGCCGGGGGATCGATTGGCAGCGAGCTCTGTCGCCAGATCGTCCGTCAACGGCCCAGCGCCCTCGTCCTCTTCGAAATATCCGAGTTCGCGCTCTATACCATTCATCAGGAGCTGCTGGACATCCTGAGACGCGAGAGAATCGACGTCGAGGTGGCTCCCCTGCTGGGGTCTATTCAAGATCAGAGCCGCGTCGAGGCCGCGCTGCGGCGGTACGACGTCGCGACCATCTATCACGCCGCCGCGTATAAGCATGTGCCAATGGTCGAGCACAATGTCGTGGAAGGCATACGCAACAATGTGTTCGGCACGCTGGCGCTCGCGCGGGCCGCGATTGAGGTGAAGGTCGGCGCGTTCATTCTTGTGTCCACCGACAAGGCGGTGCGGCCAACCAACGTCATGGGCGCGTCGAAACGCATGGCTGAGCTGGTCTGCCAAGCGTTTGCCCGACAGCAGTGCGACACGCTTTTTTCGATGGTTCGCTTCGGGAACGTCCTCGGGTCGTCGGGCTCCGTCATTCCCATGTTTCGACGCCAGATCGAGGCCGGAGGCCCGATCACCGTGACACATCGCGAGATCACCCGTTACTTCATGCTCATCCCGGAAGCGGCGCAGCTGGTCATTCAGGCGGGCGCCATGGCGCGCGGCGGCGACGTGTTTGTGCTCGACATGGGCGAGCCGCTCCGCATCCTAGATCTCGCCGAAAGGATGGCGAAACTGAGCGGGCTGAAGTCTGTGGTCGTCGATCCGGCCGGACCCGAGACCGCGAGCGACGACAGCGATATCGAAATCACCTTTTCACAACTACGCCCAGGTGAGAAGCTTTACGAGGAGCTGCTGATCGGAGAAAATGCGGTGCCGACCAGCCATCCGCGCATCCTCACGGCGACCGAGATCGCGCTGGACTGGACCGATCTCGCGCCCTTGCTCGACCAGCTCAGTGAGGCGTGCGCGGCGCAGTCCATTCCCGAAATCCGCGCGACGCTTCGAAACGCGCCGACGGGCTACAACCCGACGGACGGCATAGCCGACCTGATCTGGAAGGAGACGAGGGCGCGCCTGCCGCCCGCCGACCTCGGTGCCGTCCGAGGCGTTTGACGAATTCTTTCGGTTTGCTGCGCCTTGAATTTGCAGGGCGCAACGGCGAGGGGAATCGGGTGAAGCGTTTTATGCTGCGACGAGGCTTGCGAAGAAGTCGTCGTCCCGGGCGGCGGTCATGCGCTTGAGGCGCTGGGAGTCCTTTCCCGGTGCCTTTCAGATCAGGTTGTTGGCCATGTGCTTGAGCGTGACGAAGTTGGCTGGGGCGTTTTCGGTTCGCACGCGGCATTCGTCGTCGCGGAAGACCATGTCCATGACCCAATGGAGGCTGTTTTCGATGGCCCAATGATCGCGGATCATTGGGCCGATGGCGTCGGCCGCCAAGGTCAGCGACGTGATGTAGAAGCGCGTTTCCTGTTCGGTCTTGCCGCCCGACTCGCGCTTGCTTTCGACGATAAGTGTCGATTTACACTTCAATATGAGACTGACACGTTGTTGAAATTCAAGGAGGTGAGTGAGACTGAAATGTACCGGAGGGCATTTCAATCGAGACTGCTGAAGTCATTTTGAATACTCAAAAATGGGACCTATCGACTGGTCGATCGACCGAAGCATCAGCGATGCGTCCACCTCGATTTGGTTGAAGGAATTGCGTGTGTTTCGGCGTGCAAATTTGGCTCTGACGCACAATTGGTGCAGCGCTGATTAGGTTGCGCCGATGAGGCGGGCTTCGAGTAGATCGATTTTTGCGCGCCCATACATTTGTCGCTTCACGAGTTTCAGCTTTGTGATTTGTCCTTCGGTTTGTCCGTTGGACCAAGCGGAGATGATTGCGGCTCGCACGGCAGCCCTGTCTCTCACGATCCCGTTAGCTAAGGACGCGACCAGACTTGCTTTCGCTCGCTCAATCCAGGCGTCGAGTTCTCCCTCATCCTTCTTCCGTATCATCTCATGGAAAGCGGCGATGATGCTTCGCGCGTCGACAAGCAGCGGGACGCCGTCTTCTACCGCTGCGATCGTTACAGCCTCTGATTTGGAAAGCGCGTCGCGACCAGTCGTCATCAGCCGTGCGATAGTTCTGGCGGAAGGGACGCGGCGCAAGGTTCCGGCGTCAGCTTTCTCAGCACGGCGTCGCCGCCCGGCCCATTCGGAGACGACCCGCAAACAACCCCGGAAGCCTTGTCTCTTAAGACGTCGCCAAAGCTCGGAGCCGTTGTGAAGCCCAGCGGCCCATTGTGCGTCAAGCCAGGGAAGATATGGCTCCAGCGAACTTTCGCGCATTCGGAATACGTCTGAACGCTGGCCACGCAAAATCCTGCGCACGAGGCCCCGGCTATGCCCCGTCTCGCGAACGATCTGTTTGATCGGGGCTCCATTCTTGGCGTGCGCAAGGATCGCGGCGTTCGCATCCTCCCGACGCAGATATCCCTCGTATTGTATGCGCTCGGCGGCGGTGAGCAGGTTGGGATTGACGGTCGCCGCGCCGATTGCGGAGCGGATTTGACGCATGGATTTGCGCACGGCGTCAAGGAAGGCGTGGCTGGCGTTCTCCATCAGATGCCAGCGATCGGCGACCTGTATCGCCTCTGGTAACGCCTTGGTGGCGGCCAGCGAATAAGCGCCGCCGCGGTCACGCGCGACAATGGCGATTTGCGGCTGAGCGGCCAGCCAAGCCTGCGCGGTCGCGGGCTCCCTGTCGGGCAGAAGACGGATGGGCCGTCGTCGTTCGAGGTCGCAAATGATCGTGCCGTAACGCTGATTGCGCTTCCATGCCCAGTCGTCGATCCCGATCACAGTAGGGGTGGGGAATGGCGCACAACCTCGCCGGCGAACGGCTCTCAATAATGTGTCGTTGCTAACCGGCAGCATCAATCGGCGAGCAAAGCTCGCGGCAGGACGGCCGCCGAGCGCGAGACCGAGATGATGAACAAGGCAATCCAGCCGCGCCGTACGGCGAGCCCACGGCGCAAGGACATTGGCGCTGAAGCGCTCCGTGAAAATCGCGCGACGACAGGAAGCAACATCGCATCGGAACCGCCGCGCGATGACGACAAGACGAACCTGTCGTCCCGCCAGCGGCAGATCGGCCAGGCGCCGCATATAGCGGCTGTGGACTCGCTCTGCGATCACCGCGCAGCTCGGGCATCCGCTTGTTTTGCTCGTGGGGCGAACAGTGATGATGGCGATCCCGCCATCTTGGACAGCGTTTTCAACGTGGAAACCGGGTGGCACAAAAGCCGAGGGGCGAAGGCTACAGGGCATGTCGTTGATTCCTTCAATGAACCAACACAAGCCGGCGCCCAAACTTCATCAAATATGAGTCAGAGCCAATTTTGGACGCCGATATGGGGTCAAACTTCAACGCCGATTGACATTGCGCTTCCATATGCGCTTTCAGTCGAGACTCGGAACCTCGACAGTCTCGAATGAAATAGCCAAAATCTCGCCGTCCATTCAGAATCCCAGATTGAAGTGTAAATATACAGGCACCGCAATCGAGGCCACGTGCACGAGGGCGGCGTGGTCCAGCGGGTGGCGGGGTTTTCCGGGAGACACCGCCAATCTATGTCCAACCGCTCCCGCGATCGAACCAAAGCGGACGATTCAATATCGGAGGAACACACCCGTGGAAAACGAATCGACGCCGATTGACCCTTTGATGAGGTCGTTCGCAATGAATGCAAGCGATGCGTCGCGTCGTTCTGATCGAAGTCCTTTCAAGCTGCGTTCCCATGGGCTGTCGATTTGTCCGGAAACCTCCGGTGGGTTCTCTGTTGGGCTTGCATGAGCGATACTATCTGAGTTTCGTGGCACTTGAAGAGACTGTTGAAAGTATTCATAGTGCGTTTGGATTGTTTCTTCTTGCGTTGTCGCCTGTTTGTCGATTGCGAGTTCGAGTCTCGCGGGGGAACCAGATATGGACTCTCTCCGAGTGGGCGCAGGGACACGAGCGTCGAGTCCTAGCCGAGTGCGGTTATCCGTTACGTGGGCGGTCGCCGGTCGGTAATGAAACCTGGACGAACGAAATACTGTCGGAAAATGAATGCTCACGGCTTCAGCGCATGTTTCGATGTGAGGTCTGAAAAACGTCCGCCTTCAGCAAAATATGAGCCTTTACCACCATCTTCGCCCCATGCTTGCCCTTGCGCAGCATGGCTTCCAGATGCGCCCGCTCCTCGCCGCTCAAGCGCACCGCATACCGCTTCACGCCGATCGCTTCCCGCGCCATCTTCGCCTCCCGAGGTCGAATCAATGGCGGATCGAATCAGGAATCTTCAGCCGGGGGAAGCGTCCTATTCAAATTCGCTGAAGCAACCCACTGGTCGCAGCGACGCTGCCGATTAAGCCTCTTGCATTCGCTCTTCCGTGCAGCTCGCGATATGTTTAATAAACCATTGATAAGATGACGTGAGACCCTCTTCGAGCGAAATCTCCGGCTTCCATCCAAGCGCCCGGATACGACTTGAATCCATGATTTTGCGTGGAGTCCCGTCTGGCTTGGTCGTATCGAAAACGAGGCTCCCATTAAATCCGACAACACGGGCGATGGTTTCGGCGATCTCGCGGATTGTAACGTCGAAACCGGCGCCGCAGTTGATATGTTCATATTCGTCGTAATGGTCGAGGCAAAAGACGACGCCTTTAGCGAGATCGTCTACATGCAGGAATTCGCGCAGCGGCGTTCCCGTGCCCCACACAACGACGTCGCGCGCGCCGCTGAGTTTTGCTTCGTGAAATTTACGAATGAGCGCTGGCAATACATGACTGGTCTGCAAATCGAAATTATCATTTGGCCCATAAAGATTGCAGGGCATCACCGAAATATAGCGACGGCCATGTTGTCGCAGATACGCTTGGCAGGTCATGATTCCCGCGATCTTGGCGATCGCATACCATTCGTTCGTTGGCTCCAACGGACCGGTCATCAGGGATGACTCAACGATCGGCTGCGGCGCAAATTTGGGGTAGATGCATGAAGAGCCAAGAAAGACCAGACGGTCGACGCCGGCCTTATGGGCACCATGGATAACATTGGTTTGGATCGTCAAGTTATCGTAAATGAAATCGGCGGGGTAAGTGCTGTTTGCTAGAATGCCGCCGACCTTCGCAGCCGCGAATATGATAGCCGTGGGTTGGTTCGCCCTAAGCCAAAATTCGACCTCGGGTTGACGCCGCAAGTCCAGAATCGAGCGATCGACCTTGAGAACTTTGCGGCCCTGCGATTCGAGTAGGCGTGTAATGGCCGAACCGACCATACCGCGATGTCCGGCGACCCAGATGCGTTCTTCCATCGATCCAACTCCCGTTTAGTTATAGATGATGAACTAATTTGTCGCCCAGGCCTTTGCTTTAGTGGCGCAGGCCCTCTGTACGAGTTGCTCCCAATGTGCCAATGCAATTTGCTTGCGGAGCGATTGATCAAGCAGCGCGCGTGCGTTACCGCCCATCTGTTCAAGACGGGGCCGGTCAGCCTTGAAGTCGTGGATCGCCTGAGCCAGAGCGTGTCCGTCGCCCGGCGTGACGACCGCGCCGCACTGATAGCGTCTTACCAGTTCAGCGATTTCTCCGGCGGGATCGGTCACGGCGATGGTGGGACGTCCGGCCGCGGCTATGCCGTAAAACTTGCTCGGCACGATCAGCCCCTCCATTGCAGGCAGAAGCGAGATCCAATGCACATCGGGAGCGGCCAATGACTTGGCCAAGTCATTGGCCGCTTGATAGGGCCGAAATTGGAACATTTCGGCAAGCCCTCTTCGTTCAACTTCAGATTGCAAGGACTGAGTCAAATGGCCGCCGCCGATAAAGAGTAAAGACGATCTCGGGCTCGTCGCGTAACAGTTCCGCTGCGTCGAGGAGGGTTGCATATTCATGCGCCCTTCCCAAATTGCCCGAATAACCAATAACGAACTTGTCCTCGAGCCCCCAGGTTGAGCGCAGTGGATTGCCTGATCTCGGCAGAGGCGTGATCAATTCATCATCGCACCAGTTGTGAATTATCTCGATTTGCGCGGCGCTGATCTCAGCAGCTTCGAGGCGGCAGTGCATGCGCTCACCGAGAACGACATTGCAGCGAGCCGCCTTTAGGCTGGCGTTGCGGGCGGCGATCATCAGCGGTGCGACGGGTGCAAGCGCGCGCATCCCGAGGCCGAGAGCCAATTCCGGATAAAGATCTTGCAGCCCGTTGATGAGGACTAATTTTTTTTGCGCGCGCAACGGGCGAGAGGGCAACCGATAGCAGGCGCGGATCAGTTTTGGCGATGAGGCAATCTCCCGGCTGCGACAGCCGCCAAGCGGCAGCTGCGAAACGCTGATACATGGCGAGATAGTCGATCGCGCTACCGGCGAGGGAACGACGGCCGAAACGCGGCCTGTAAACTCGATAGATGGCTACGTCGCCTATAATTTCGAAGGGCGGAAGATCGGCTTTAGGCTCGTCATAGAGGCCGCGACTGGTGATGACGCTTACTTGCGTGCCGCAGCGTGCCAAGTGGAAAGCGAGGTCAGACAGAATTTGGCTCGTGGCGGAGTGATCCGGATAAAAAAAGCGATTGACGAAAATATTCTGAGGCGAAGTCATGGCGTGACGCGATCGGGTTTGACGTACCAGAATTGTCGTTGTTGTCGCACTCTGCGGGCTCCTATGGAATTAATGCGGTCCGGGCGAGGGTTCATTGTTTTTAACTATCTGCTAATCCGATGCGGCAACAGGGTTTTTCAACCAAGAAAAGATAGGCCGGAATAGTGGAAACATTTGGGCGCGCGACTGCCACGTAGGAGCGCCGGGGCACACTGAAATCGAAGGCATTCAGTTGGCGTCATCTTCATGACAGAATTGCGTCACAAGCTTTCGTCTTGCGTTTATTTTCTCCCAACGCTCACATAGGTGAAGCCGCGCTTGCGCACGTCGAGGCGAAGTGTCGCACTAGGAAAGCCTTCGTGCGGGTCATGTTTCCTTCAACGGCTATTGCAGCGGAAGACGCCAACGAAGGGACGGGCTTCAGGGATCGCTGCTGCCGCTCAAAAGGCTGCGCTTAAGCAACGCGTTCACGAGCTTGATTAGGACTGTCGGCCAGAAGAACGGACCAAGTTCGCAAGATGCGAGTGGAGGCTGGGCCTTCACCTCAGGGGCATCCGCTTATATCTAGCGTCTGCGCCGAAAAGGGCGGACGCGCCACATGAGAGCTCCTGCCCGCCTGCAGGCAAGTTCCGTCCGCGATGGAAGCATGCGCCGCCAGCCTTTTTCTCGTCGCCAACCGGATTGAATCTCAATCCGATAGCGTCTGGAGCGCCTCTGAAAAGGCTTTGCCGCGTTCAACGCGCTTTTTTGGATGGCCGTTAAGTCAAAGAAAAGGCATTATTCGTTACGAAGTTAGCCTGTTCGCACGTACCAGCGTCGAGGTTTCTTTCATGATTGATCTGCATTCGCACATTTTGCCCGGAATTGACGATGGCGCTGCCAATTTCGACATTGCTCTCGATATGGCGCGTATTGCCGTCGCTAATGGCGTCACTGTTCAGGCTTGCACACCCCATATCTTCCCTGGCGTCTATGATAATTCCGGTCCGCAAATTCGATTGGCGGTCGAGGAACTTCAGCAGTGTCTGGATGAGCACGGGATTCCTTTGCGCTTGGTGACCGGCGCTGACGCCCATATCGTTCCAAATATGGCGGACGGATTGCGATCTGGCGCGATCTTATCGCTTGCTGACACTAGATACGTGCTGGTGGAGCCGCCACATCACGTCGCGCCGCCACGTATTGAATATCTCTTTTTTGAACTCTTGACCGCGGGCTACGTGCCGATTCTCACCCATCCCGAGAGATTGACGTGGATTGAAACGCGTTTCGAGACATTCGTTCAGCTATTCCACGCTGGCGTCTGGATGCAAATTACCTCCGGTTCAGTGACAGGCTCCTTTGGTAGGAGACCTCAATATTGGTCTGAACGAATGTTGAATGAGGGCATGGTGCATATTTTGGCTTCTGACTCCCATGGAGCAAGGCGCCGAAGGCCTGACCTTGCCGAGGGACGCGCGGCGGCGGCGAAGTGGCTGGGCGAGACAGAGGCGGAGCAGCTTGTTCTTATTCGTCCGCGCGCGATTTTGGAGAATGTCGCTCCTTCTGACGTGACCCCCCCTGCCCGGGCACAGCCGAGCGAGCCCTACATCGTAGAGAGCCGTTCCCGCGGACAGCGGTCGCGATGGACCGGCGCTCGGCGCAACAGCGAGTCGGGAGAAAAGCGCCGATACCGAGCAGATCGTGTTTTTTCTGGATTGCTTGACCGCTTTTTTGGGTGAACGACTTCAATTTTTGTTCACGCAAGATGGCGGGGCCGAAGCTTATCGGGGCACTGGAGCCCGCGACGTCGGCTCCTGCAGACACCGACATGAATAGCGAGGTGTTGGTGCCATCTGGTCAATAGCGGCGAATGCGCAGATGTTGTGGTGGGCGGGGGAGCGCGCGAGAAGTGACCTGCCCCTGAAAAGTTCCTCCAGCTTCGCTTAGAGTCTGACCCATTGCAGGGACGGACGAGATGAAGAAGAAGCGGTTCACGGAAGAGCAGATCATCGGGATTTTACGAGAGCAGGAAGCGGGCGCGAAGGTCGCGGATCTGGCGCGCAAATACGCGGTTTCGGAAGCGACGCTCTACAACTGGAAAGCCAAATTCGGCGGCATGGAG
>Ga0209514_10000809_pt1 | contig 60123 bp, 48 predicted proteins | sample Subgrocontami58m_FD_187452 | JGI IMG/M metagenome (GOLD analysis project Ga0209514, IMG submission 187452) | Subsurface groundwater microbial communities from S. Glens Falls, New York, USA - GMW37 contaminated, 5.8 m (SPAdes) (version 3) | ecosystem: Environmental > Aquatic > Deep subsurface >... | reverse complement strand
ACTTCTAGGCCGCTGGGGGATAGCCACTCCAGCGGCTACTATTTTCCCCTAGCTTATCACACCACCCCCCTTCCCTTTTTACAGAAACTTGGCGCACCCCTTCATAAGCATCTGTTGACACGTCCGTTCGAAAGTGTTATCTTTCAATCTAGAACTAGTGTTCTCAAAGAACGGAGGCGTCTATGCGACCCCTATCCAGCAAACAAGACAAGATTCTCATCTATCTCAAGCAGTTCGCACTAGAAAAGGGCTATCCGCCCAGCATCCGCGAGATCGGTAAAGCCTGCGGCATCAGCTCGACCTCTGTGGTCAAATACAACTTGAATATCTTGCAGAGGGAAGGCTATATCCGCCGCGATCCTGAGGTATCCCGAGGCATAGACCTGGCATCCGCTTCCCCTTTGAACCGCGTAGTGCACGTCCCCATGCTTGGCACTATCGCCGCCGGCCAGCCCATTCCGGTGCCGTCTGAGGAGACCTGGTCACCGGCGCAGGCCGCAGACACCGTTGACATTAGCCCAGATCTTCTCCGTGGCAAGGACAATGTCTACGCTCTGCGGGTCAAGGGCACGTCTATGATCGACGCTCTGATAGATGACGGAGATCTCGTGCTGATGGAAGCGTCCCGGTCTGCGGACGACGGAGAGATGGTAGCGGTGTGGCTAAAGGGACAGGGAGAGACTACCCTGAAGCGAATCTATCGCGAAGGGCCGCGCGTCAGATTGCAGCCAGCTAACTCCCAGATGAAGCCTATCTATGCCGATGCCCGCGATGTAGAGGTCCAGGGAAAGGTTATCGGAGTTATACGAGGAATCTAGCTGCTCACGCCTCGTCCAAGAAGTAGACAGGCGGAGGCGGGAAGCCGTTGAATTGTGAGGCATAAGAAAGAGAGTAGGCTCCTACGTTCATCACATAGACTCGGTCGCCCACCTTAAGGTTGGGCAGCTTCACTCCACGGGCAATCGTATCTACGCTATCGCAACTGGGCCCCGCCAGCGTGAAGGGACGGCGAGGCCCTTTCCGCTCGGTTTCCACCTCATAGGCGATCCCCTGGCTGGCCTCGAATAGGGCATTGAAGACGCCCGCGTCCAGGTATAGCCACTCTTCGGACCCCCGGGTGGCGCGTCCAATCACCGACGCGACAAGTACAGCAGCCTCACCAACCATCGCCCGTCCCGGCTCTACCGCCAGGCGAGGACGATCGGCCGGAAAGAGCTTCCTGAGAGCGGCCTCAATGCCTGCACTGATCTGGCCGGTCGAGGGGGTCTTCTTACCATGAAATATCGGCAGGCCACCTCCAAGACTCAACATTTGCAGACCAATGCCCTGGTCCTGCGCCACATCCCAAACCTGTCTGCATAGAAAGATGGCATCTACCCAGTTTTCCTTATTCAAGCACTGCGATCCGACGTGGAAGGTCAGGCCATAGGGCCGGAGGCCCAGCCTGAGTGCACGGCGCATTAGATCCAGCGCCTTACCAGCGTCCACACCGTACTTCCCACAGAGTGGCCATTCACTTCCGGCATTGCTTACCACCAGCCTCGCGACGACGCGGCTGCCCGGGGCAATTGATGCCAGCTTCTCCAGCTCCGGCGCCGAATCGAAGGCGAAGACGTCCACACCGGCGCTGTGAGCCTGGCCCAAGAAAGCGGGCGACTTTACGGGGTTGTGAGAGATTATCCTCTCCGGGGGGGCTCCTGCCGCCAGTACGGCCTCCAGCTCACCGCACGACGACACCTCAAAGCCGGAACCGGAAGCAGCCAGAGACTCCAGGACTCGTCGATGAGGATTCGCCTTAACGGCATAGAAAACCTCCAGTCCGGCAATACTATCGCGTATCTCAAGATACTGATGGACCACCCGTTCGCAGTCCACCAAGAAGAGTGGTGTGCTCAGGCGTCCCGTCATGCGCACGAGCTCGGCTGACAGCTTCATGAGTTACTCTATGTAGAGAGGCTGGCTGTCTGTGATGATCGGTGCCGGAGCGGAGTCCCGCAGATAGCGCGGTTGCGTAAAGAGAAGCGTGTGGCCCTCACCGTCATAGAACCTTAGGCCACGGCAGCCACGCTTTGCGATCAGATCATCGACGGCTGCAGGAGTTAGAGAAGCTATGTCTCGGGACTTACTGGCCAGTACAAACCCCCAGGATTCCCCAAACGAAGGCACGTGAACCCGGTACGGGGCCACATGCGGGAAAACGCTGCGCAGGGTCTGCACGATGCTGAGATGCCCTTCGTGAACCCCCAGGTCCGTGCTTTCGGCTTGGACAGCCATTGTACCTTCCGGCGACAGGCGGGAGCTGGCCAACTGGTAGAATTCACGGGTGAAAATGCGGATGGACGGCCCCCCGGTCAGGGGGTCGGTAACGTCGACGATAATGCAGTCGAAGACCTCAGACGTTCCCTCCAGGTGCGCCCTTGCATCGCTGTGAAGCAGCTCCACCCGCCAGTCATCAAAAGCCCCCTCGTGCCAGGAACTCAGATGTTCTCTGCAAGTCTGCACCACTTCTTCGTCAATGTCCACCATCAGCACGCGCTCAATCGAGTTATGCTTCAGCACTTCACGCAGTATTGCGCCTTCGCCGGACCCGACAATCAGGACGCGCTTCGGGTTTGGATGGAGAATGAGGGCCGGATGGGTCAAAGACTCGTGGTATAAGAACTCATCTGCTTCAGCGGATTGGATCTTGCCATCGAGAAAGAGGCACCGGCCGAAGGGTACGGTGTCCACTACCTCAAGATGCTGATAATCGGTCTTCTTGCCCAGGATTTCTTTCTGTACCTGGTAACTGATCTGCTCTCCCTCTCTCTTGCTGAAAGTCTTCCAGTCCATAGACTTACAGGCTCCCAGAAACGCAGGAAACCCCTGAGACGCCTCGCTTGACCTCCATAGCCTGCATATGAGTGGGGGAAAAAAGCTCCTGGAAGACAGGCATCACGATCGCAGGGTCCAGGTCATCTTCGCATATAAAGACATCAACAGCAGCGAATCCGAGCTCTGGCCAGGTATGGATAAGTACGTGGGACTTAGATAAGACAGCTACTCCGGTAATGCCCACGGGGCTGAATGGGTGGATATCGAGGTCGAGGACCTTGGCGTTGCAGATTTTGGCCGACTGCCGGAGCGCCTTCTCTACCAGTTCCATATCGTTTAGGCCCTGGCAGTCCCAGAGCTCCAGGATCAAGTGCTTCCCCAGACTTTTCATCTCATCCATCACCTCGCCGGATATTTTCGACCTCTTGAAGGGTCATGGGCCTTGACATGTCTGGCTCATCTAACATAGGACTCACCTCTGTATCTCTTGTCCATGCCAGGCTCTCTGGCCCCACGTACAGTCTCTTGCCTTCGAGGCCATCAAGGCAGGGCGTTGAGCCTGGCAACATTTCTATTCGGTAGAGAGCCGAGCGGTACCAGGGTTCCCGAGGAGGGCTAAGAAGATCATCCGTCCCGACTCCAAGACTGCTGTCAAGGTAGTCCCAATTGGCGTAGGTACTAAAGTCAGGGATAATGTCGGTTATGACAACCCCTGAATCTCTAACTAGATACTCCTGAAGCTCCCTCCAACGATACAGCGATGATTCTATCATAGTGAAACCGAAATAACCAGATGCTCCTGGCCCTTTTAACGCCTCGATCGACCGAGAGAGGAAGAGATGCATGCCCCCCTGGGCGTCTGGAGGATCGGTAAAGAAGGTGTCAAAGGAGCCCGCCAGGCCGGACGGGAGCGCTCGGGACACGTCATGTGATGCTACTTCCAGGGATAACCCGGCGCACCGCGACGCTTCGCTCATAAATTCAGTGAGCCTAACGTCTACCTCCAGCACGACCACTCTCCTCGGCAGTCCAGTCAGGGCGGCCGCTAGGCCCATCAGATCATCGTCACCCAGGACTAGCAGATCCTTGCCGGCCAGGTCACCACGGTCAGCCATCAGAGCGATTCTCGCCATGGTAGTTTCAGGGGTCACGTAGGCCTGATCTAACTCCGGGAGTGGGACAGGACGGTCCGCAGCAAGCACCTCGAAGCGCCCCAGGGCCCTCGAGAAACGCTCCAGAGAAACGCTACGACCGGAGCATGACCGGCAAAGGTAGCGCCTGCGCGCCTGCAGGCCTTTCCTGTCGCAAGACCCCTTCCCGGCATCGGTCAGACGCATACTGTCCGGGCCTGACAGGAGCAGACCCTGCTCCTTCAATTGCCTGGCAACCGCCATGACCAGATGGAAAGGCCGACCTGACAAACCCACGGCATCCCAGGCACTGACCCCGCACATAAACGCTGATAGCACACGGTCGATGTCGGCCTGGCTGCATTCCAGACCCGTATCCGATGAGACCCTTTCTGCCAGTCCGTCCAGGTGACCCAATAGGACTCCCTCCCGCATCAACACTAGATACCCCAGACACAGGTCTGGGGTATCTCACTATATCACTCCGGCCGTCCTTTGGGTACGCCCGATAGACTACTCACCGATTATCTGTACAATTATGTCTCTATGTCGCGGCCGGTTATCGAAGTCGATCAGCACGACCTGCTGCCAGGTGCCGAGCGTCGGCCGGCCATCGCTGAAGGGGATTGTTAAGGAGGGTCCCAGGAGGGAAGCACGAACATGCGAATATCCGTTACTCTCGTCCCAACGAAGGTCGTGGCTGTAATCAATGCCCTCCGGAACAGCCCGCTGCCAGAAATTGCAGAAGTCCTCCACCAGGCCCGGCTCATACTCAATGGTAGTTAGGCCTGCGGTTGACCCGGCTACGAAGAGGGTCACTGTGCCATTTTGCACGCCTGATTGGGCGATTTCCGACATGAGTTGGTGGGTGATGTCGATCATGTCACAGTGGCCTTTGGTCCGCACTTCGAGCCTCGCAGTCACCACCATGTCAACCACCTCCTGCTAGAAGCAATTATAGCACATATATGTGCTTTATGCGGCGCATAACCGCAATTCCACGAAGACTTTGCTTCGAAAGACTCTGCGGGTTATAATGTCAGCGAGGCTAAGGCCTTAACCGCCGGAGGTCACCCCGGCGGATCTCCTGTAGTTTGAGGAGGGGGGTTAAATTGTCCATCCCAACAGGATTGGCGGGTATTCTGCCTGAAACCGCGCGGGTGAGTCCGGAAGACCACCTGGCGATAGGCGGCTGCGACCTTGTCGAAATCGCACGGGAATTCGGGACGCCGGTCTATGTCTTCGATGAGCAGACACTGCGGAGCCAGTGCAGGTCTTTTATGGGGGAGTTCGGCAGCCGGTATCCTGACGTTCAAGTGCTCTACGCCTGCAAGGCTTATGTCAACACCGCACTTGTCAGGCTATTGCAGGACGAAGGATTGGGACTGGATGTAGTCTCCGCTGGGGAATTCATGATTGCACGGGCATCCGGGTTCCCTCTGGATCGGACCTATTTCCACGGAAACAACAAGACCCCGCAGGAACTGGAGCTTGCAGTCTCAATGGGGGTCGGTCGGATCGTGGTGGACAGCTTCTACGAGCTGGACCTGCTGGACGGCATTGCCGCATCTCAGGGCAAAAGGGTCTCCATCCTACTACGCCTGTCTCCAGGGATCGATCCTCATACCCATGCGAAAACAACCACTGGTATCATCGATAGCAAGTTCGGATTCCCTATTGCAACGGGTCAGGCTGAGGAGGCTGTGGCAGCGGCTTTGCACCGCCGGAACCTGGAGCTGGTCGGCCTTCATTCGCATCTCGGCTCTCCGATATTCGAGATGGAGCCCTACGCCCAGGCGCTCGAGGTCCTCTTCGAGTTCATTCAGTCGATGGAGTCAAAATACGGTTTCGTCCTGAAAGAGCTGAGCCCTGGTGGAGGCTTCGCCATCCAGTATGTGCCGGAGAGCCCTCCTCCGCAGATTGCTCAATACGCTGAGACTATAACTTCGTGCATCAAGCAGTTCCTGGGGTCCCGGAAGCCTCCCCGCCTGGTCATAGAGCCAGGACGGTCCATCGTCGGACGGGCCGGCGTGGCCCTGTACACTGTCGGAGCCAGCAAGGAAGTGCCCGGCATCAGAAAGTTCGTCTCCGTGGACGGAGGAATGGGCGACAATATCCGGCCAGCTATCTACGGCTCACGCTATGTTGCAGTCGTCGCCAACCGGGTCTCAGCCCCGAACGAGGAGAAGATCACTCTGGCCGGCAAGTATTGCGAGTCTGGAGACCTGCTTATTGAAGGCATTGATATGCCGGTCCTGAATTCGGGAGACCTTGTCGCTCTGCCGGCAAGCGGGGCTTATTGCCTCTCGATGGCCAGCAACTACAACGCTTCCCTACGTCCACCAATCGTCCTGCTCAATGACGGCAAGGCAAGATTGATTCGGCGTCGCGAGACCTTCGAGGACTTAATGCGCTGCGATGTCTAGCAGTCTCATAGGCTACCCCGAAGTTGTGGACCGCACGCAGAGGGAGATCAGGGAAGAACGCGTCTCTCATGCCTATCTGGTGGTCGGCCCCCAACAGGTAGGAAAGATGGTGATGGCGCTGGAGCTGGCACGGGCTCTCAACTGTGAAGGACCGGAGAAAGCCTGCGGCGCCTGCCCCCACTGTGAGAAGGTCACTGGCGGCACACACCCGGACGTGCAGGTAATTGGTCTGGTCAAGGACCAGAAGGGCGATCGCCTGCGCAAGGAGATAGGCATTGATCAAGTACGCGCCTTGCAGCATGACGCCGGGCTTCATCCGTACTGGGGCCGGTACCGGGTGTTCATTGTTGACGAAGCCCAACGTCTGAGCACTGAGGCGGCTAATTGCCTGCTGAAGACGCTGGAAGAGCCTCCCCCGGCCTGTATCATAATTCTTCTGGCTACCGATGATCGAACGCTGCCTCAAACAGTAAGCTCCCGCTGCCGGCGGGTGCAACTGCGTCCCCTCTCTCGGGCTACCGTAGAGGCAGCCCTTCTGGAGCAGGGGTCGGGTCCGGAAGAGGCCCGTCTACTGGCACGACTGTCACGTGGCCGGATGGGATGGGCACTGGAAGCCAGGAAGAACGGTCAGCTCGGAGGCGTTAGGGCAGACGCCCTTGAGGATCTGAACCGGGCAATGTCCGGCAACCTGCGAGACCGCTTCCGCTTGGCAGAAGAGATGGCCTCCATTTATTATAGGGACAGAGAGGCACTTGACAGGAAATTACAGGTGTGGTTGGGTTGGTGGAGGGATCTTCTGCTCATAAAGGGCAACTTCAGCCAGGGAATCACCAACGTTGACCAGGAGAAGGCCCTGTTAGACCGGGCAACGGGCCTTTCTTTGAAAGATATATCTTCCTATATTAAGTCTATCATCAGTACCCTGGAAGTACTCGACCGTAACGTAAATCCGAGGATGGCGCTTGAGGCACTGATGATCGAGACTCCAGGTCAAGATACGCTGGCACCGGCATAAAGGGGCAATTGCAGGAGGTTTACGGCTAATGCCTGAGATAGTTGGAGTGAGGTTCAAGCAAGCAGGGAAGGTATATTTCTTTGACCCTGCCGGGCTGGAGATGAATGTCAGCGACCAGGTTGTTGTGGAGACCAGCCGAGGCCTGGAGATAGGCCGTGTGGTGGTAGCCCCAAAGCAGGTGGTTGAGTCACAGGTTACGGAGCCACTGAAGCCAGTGGTCCGAAAGGCCGAGGAAGAGGACTTCCGGCAGGTAGGCGCCTGGCACGCAAAGGAGGGTGATGCCCTCCAGGCCTGCCAGGAAAAAGTCGCCAATCACAATCTGCCGATGAAGGTGCTGTCCGCCGAGTACAACTACGATGGCAGCCGTCTGACGTTCTATTTCAATGCCGACGGCCGGGTGGACTTCCGGGATCTGCTCCGGGAGCTGGCTTCCACATTTCGCACCAGGATCGAGCTGAAACAGGTGGGGGTCAGAGACAAAGCCAAAATGCTAGGTGGCATAGGGCGGTGTGGACGCCAGCTCTGCTGCTCCTCGCATCTCTGCGACTTTTCTACTGTGACGATGAAGATGGCGAAGGAACAGAACTTACCCCTCAATCCAATGAAGATCTCCGGCCTCTGCGGGCGTCTCCTCTGCTGCCTTTCCTACGAGGCGGACCAGTACACCGAGATGAAACAGAAGTTACCCCGGCCGGGAGAGAGGGTTACAACCTCCTTTGGCATCGGCAAAGTATTATCGGCCAATATCCTCAAAGAGACAGTCCTGGTAGAGATGGAGACCGGGGCAGTTGTTGAGACAGCAGTCGCCGACGTGCAGGTGCAGAAACGCACCGGCGGGAAACCCGGTCAGCCCCCCACCCCCAAGACTTAAACGCGAGGAGAGTATATGGAAGTTACATGGTTAGGCCATTCCTGTTTCCGGCTAAAGGGTAAAGGCGCCACTCTACTTACTGACCCGTTCGATCCCAGTACCGGTTATTTCCTGGGCAAGCCTGCGGCGGATATAGTCACGGTCAGCATAAGCCTCCCCGACCACAACTACGTGGAGGGAGTTTCAGGCGACCCTACGATCATCGACGGCCCTGGAGAGTATGAGGTCTCCGGGATACTGATCACCGGCATTGCCTCTCGCTCGGCAACGGAGCAAACAGCACGCAACACCATCTATGTCGTGGAGATGGACGATCTAAGACTGTGCCATCTAGGCGACTTGATGAAGGTCCCGAAGAACAACCTGGTAGAGAGCGTAGGCGATGTTGACGTCCTTATGGTGCCGGTCGGTGGCCGTGATACCCTGGATGCGTTACAGGCAATGGAGACGATCAGTCTGTTGCAGCCTAAGATTGTAATCCCAATGCACTACCGGACATCTCTCTTCGGCCCGGAGCTGGAGCCCCTGGACCGCTTCCTCAGGGAGATGGGTGTCAAGGAGCCTGTACCACAGCCCAAGCTGAACGTAACCAGGGGGAGCCTGCCGGAACCAACCCAGGTTGTCGTTTTGGAGACAAAGTCATAAGCCGGAAACCATTGCTTATGACCGGACTCTTCTGTATACTCTTGGCACAATCGTAGAAAGCGGGGATTGATGGGAGAAAGAAGAACTCATCTGTCGCGTCCAATCCGGACAGTAGATAACGCCAGGACCGACCAACTGTCAGCCGAACGGCCTCCAACCCAACACCGCTCTTCACGTACTCTGCTAATAGCGCTCCTGATATTCTTCGGCTTCATCATCGTGATCGCGGGAGCTGCGCTCGTCTCCTACCAGGTAGTTTATAGTCAACGGATACCGCTCGGCGTACAGATACTTGACATGGACGTCGGAGGGCTGGAGCCTGCCAAGGCGAAGAGCCTGCTCTCCGACAACCTGAATGCCTATCTACGGACTCCCATCACTCTCCGGCGCGAAACACGGGAGCTGAAAGTTCTTCCCGGGGAGCTTGGAGCCAGCTTTAACGTCGATGAGTCAGTTGCCCGTGCCCTTAAGCTGGGGCAGCAGGGTGGGATCATCGACAATATTCAGCACCAGGTATCTTACTTGCAGGACCCGCGGCGGCTTGACCTGGCTTTCGTCTTCAATGACGTGGCCTTCCAGGGAGGGGTGGCCCGGCTGGCCAAGGACATTGAACAGCCGGCCCAGGACGCCAGCATAAAACTTGCTGGCACGCAGGTCGTCATGAGCCCGGCCAAACAAGGGTACCAGATCGATCGCCCTGTGCTACAGAAGAGGCTGGCCGAGTCTTTCGCTGCCCTCTCATCCACCCCCGTTGAGGTGCCGGTACAGCCAATCCCGCCACAGGTCAAGGAAGATGATCTGGCCCCGGCCCAGAAGCAGATGGAGGGGATGCTCGCGTCACCCGTAACTGTGAAGTACGGTAGCAAGAAATGGACGCTGGACAAGGCCAAGTTGGCCGGCATGCTCAGCTTTCAGCAGTCCAAGGACTCCTCCGGCAAGCTAAAAGTGCAGGCGGTACTTGCCGCGGATAACGCTGTAGCCTGGGCCAAGGAAGTCGCCAAGGAGGTCAACCAGGACCCGCAAAACGTGCGGATGGCATGGAACGGGGGCAAGGTCGCAATCACTTCCCCTGGCCGGCCCGGGGTATCCGTGGAGACGGAGAAGTTCGCAGCGGCGCTGAACACGACGCTGTCCAAGCCCGACCGCACCATGGACCTGCCCGTCCTGGTCATCCAGCCGGCCGGCACCGGCGACCCCTCCCGGCTGGGTATCAAGGAGCTCGTGACTCGCTCCACCACGTCTTATGCCGGCAGCATACCCGCACGCGCGCACAATATCGCCCTGGGCTCCCAGCGCATCGACGGCACGGTGGTCCCGCCGGGAGGCATCTTTAGCATGAACGACACTGTGGGCGACGTAACCGAGGCCACCGGATATCAGTTGGGCTTTGCCATCATTGGGGCGAATACCGTGCCGGACTTCGGTGGAGGAATCTGCCAGGTCGTGACGACGGTGTTCAAAGCAGCCTTTGCGGCCGGGTTCCCTGTCGTCGAGCGGACGAACCATCTCTACGTCATTGACCATTATGTTCCTGTGCTTGGTGTCGAGGCGACCATCTACCAGCCGGGCGTGGACATGAAGTTCAAGAACGACACCAACCAATATATTCTGATCGAAGCCAAGACGGACGGAAGCAACGTAACAGTCAGCATATACGGCACGAAGCCGGACAGGGAAGTTGTGATCGAGGAGCCGGTCATCAAGAACGTTGTACCCACCGACCGAACGTTGATACGTCAGGAAAGTCCGGCGCTCCCCAAGGGCACCCAGGTCATGACCGAAGCGGCAGAAGACGGCATGGATGTCACCGTGTACCGCAGCATTAGGTCCGGTGGTAAAGAGGTCAGGCGTGACCAGATCTTCAGCCGGTATCGCCCCGCCCGCAACGTCCTCCTCATAGGGACCGGCCAGTAGTCAGCGAAACGAGGGTATAGGGTCCTGGGCCTGATAGAGCTATAGTCTGCGGCCCAGTCTCTATACCCTATACACTAGCCCGTACACTCTCCACACATCCATCTCGCTAAGCCAACTAAGGGTAATTCCCCATTGGGGTAGGGTATTTTAGCCCAATAAGTGGGGTATATTTACCCATTTCCCTACACCCATCCAGGGCTGATAATTGCTCCAGGGAATGCACGGATAACGCGGACAGGGGAAGAATGCCATTCCTGGACGAGGGGACCCGACACTTGATCAAATGGGCCAGGCGGCTCCAAACGCCCCTGAATTCGATAATCCGCCGGGTACGATACAAAGTTCAACTCCGGCCGAGAATCACCCTTGCCGCCCTATCGGCAAGCCTCGCAGCCGTTCTGCTCATCGGTAGCAGCTACATATTGCAGGTCCCCGAGGGGAAGGCCGGGCCGAGCCTACCGCCCCTTGGCGGGGATAGGCCCGCCGGGGCGCCCAGGTTTTCCTTCTCCATCAACGGTGTCTCCCGCCCTCTGGGTGTCGCCGTGTCGCCGAACGGCGATCGCATCTATGTGACTGAGAGCGACGGGCTCAGGCAAACAAAAGTGTTTGACAGGGATGGCCGGCCCATGGGGGAGCTGGTTCCTCCGGATTCCGACCCGGCGACTCGTGTGCCTCTCTATGTAGCGGTGGACATCATCGGACAGGTGTATGTGTCCGACCGGCGAGCGCACGCCGTATTTGTGTACTCCCCGGATGGCGCATACCTGGGAAAGCTAAAGGCTCCCCCGGAGAAGGACGGGCCATGGTCACCGATGGCGCTGGCTGCTGACAATCAGGGCAACCTGTTGGTGACCGATGTAACCACCGGCAAGCACAGAGTCCTGGTGATCGGCCCAGATGGGGAGATCATAAGGGAGTTCGGGCGCGAGGGCGCCGGCGAAGGCGAGTTCAAGTACCCAAACAGCATCGCCAGCGACAGTTCCGGACGAATACTGGTGGCAGACAGCAACAACGGACGCCTGTCAGTCTTTACCCCTGATGGGGCGCCGCTTTGGTCAATGACGAGGACGGATACCGGAAGCACTATGGCCCTCCCGAGAGGCCTGGCAATCGACAGAGGAAATCGTCTCTTCGTCGTTGATACCATAGCCCACAACCTGCTGGTGTTCCAGTTGGAAGACAGGGGAGCGAAGCAACTATTCACCCTGGGAAGCAATGGTATAGAAGATGGACAGTTCAACTTCCCGAATAGCCTGGCACTGAGTGCCGACGGACACCTCTATGTCACTGACCGGGAGAACAACCGGGTACAGGTCTGGCTCGTGCCCAGAGGGGATTAGCCAGCGGTGCGTCTGACCGTAGCTCTGGCTGCGCTACTGGTGCTCGGCGTTGTTGCGGTGGGGGTCGCGCAGGCTACCGGCGGGCCGCACGGTAGCTATGAAGCGGCTACCGACATGTGCGCGGCCTGCCACCGGATACACACGGCCCAGTACCCTAAGCTCCTGCTGAACTCCAACACAACGCTTTGCATGACCTGCCACGGGCCCGCCGCAACCGGAGCCGATACGAATGTTTATGATGGGGTATACGAGGGCACGGCCCACGGTACTCAGCAGGCCGGGCTCAACAGCGGGGGCTTCGCCTTCGCCGTGCAGGACACGTCCCTGGCCGGAGCCCCGACCAGCGGAGCGGTTACGTCCGCTCACGAAGTTGAAGGGATAACCGGCTATAGCCCCGCGGCGACCATGTGGGGGGCGGGGGCCGCGAACAGTGGAGCAGGATCGGCCTTCGACATATATTGCACGAGCTGCCACAACCCCCATGGGGGCAACAACTATCGGATACTGAAGGATCTGGTGAGCGGCGTCTCCATCACGGTCACCCAGACCGACGAGGCCTCCAAGAGCTATACGGCACCTGCTTATACCAAGGCGCCGGGGACCGGCCAATGGGAGATATCAAGCTTCTGCGTAGCCTGCCACACCCGCTACACATCCACGGTAGGTGGCAGCGGAGGCGCCAGCTCCGGCGACAACATGTTCACATACCGGCACCGTAACGATGCACCCTCTGGCTCACTGCTGAAGGGCGCGTATTACACCTTCACAGCCGCAATTAGCCTGCCCGTCAGCACGGTTAACGGCGGCCCACCAACCTCATCGCCCGACAACCGGTCTATGGTCTGCCTGACGTGCCATTTTGCGCACGGAAGCAAGGCCAGCATGGGGACCGAATCAGGTGGCATCACCTGGCCAGGAGGAGCCGGCACGCCCAACGGCAACAGTCGAAGCTCCCTCCTGCGCCTGGACAACCGGGGCGTTTGCCAGAACTGTCACAACAAGGGGAATTAGGGATGTCCGTCATCTTTACCCAGGACTTTGACGTGGCAACCGGGAGTTAGCAATGAGTTGCTTGCGGCAATGATGCGGAATGGATAACAACAGGGGCCCGGGCCGGACCGGATGGCAGTTATGGCGAGAGATTCTGACAGCCGGAGCAGCCGCCGTGATTTGCCTCGCTCTGGTCTTCTTGCTCAGCGGCACGGTCTTTTCGGCAGCACGTCCGGCCAGAGCAGCCGCTGAAGCGCTGTCAGCCTCCGGTGCTCACTCTGAAGCAGATGCCAGGAAGGCCGGCTACGATGCGGAAATCATGGCCATAACCGGACAAGCGCCAGCCTGGACGGGTCCAGCCCGCTCTCCTGTGGTCCGCTTTTCTCTTGAGGTAACTCCCACCGTTCAGCCTACGCTCGCCTCCACGCCAACCTCCGCCCCCACTGCCTCGCCAACCCCGGCTCCGACCGAGACGGCGACGCCCATTCCCCCACCAACACCAACGACGGTACCGACAGTTGCACCAACCGTTGCGCCAACAGCCGCTCCAACGGCAACTGCCACCGAAGCGCCGGCAGAAACGCCAACGCCGGTACCCACACTGGTTCCAACCGCTGTTCCTACCGTTGCGCCGACGGCTATACCTACGGCAGTGCCAACCGTCGCACCAACACCTTTACCCACTGTCCTGCCTACATCCACGCCCTTCGCAACGGCGACATCGGCTCCAACTGATACACCAACAGCCATACCGACCGATACGCCCACGCCCAGCCCAACTGATACACCGACACCGATGCCCACTGAAATACCTACCCCCACGCCGGTTGAATCGCCAACGTCCATACCGGCTAGCACAACGACGCCCGTGCCTGCTGATACGCCAACACCCGCTCCTACGGACACGCCGACACCCGCACCTACGGATACGCCGGCGCCAACCTCTACAGCCACAGCGATTGCCGTGCCGACATCTACGGCAACGGCTGTGCCAACCGCCACTGCGACCGCCTTGCCAACGCAAACGCCTCTGGCGACGCTAACCCCCAGCCCGACGGGCTCGCCGACAATTACGGCCACCGTCACACCAACCTTCACACCCACTGGCACGGCCACGGCCACACCTACAACAACGCGGACACCCACACCCACTGCCAGCCCGACGCCCACGTCTACGGTCCCGGTGACGGTGACAGCGAGCTTTGACCGGGCGCTTTCCGGCAGCCGAGTGGGCCAACATAAGGCCCCCCCGATGACTCAGGTGACATTCACGATCACTGCCACGGTCGGAGGGCCGATTACCTCCACCGTACTTGCCGACTACTTCCCCGCCGAATGGACCCTCATTAACCCATCCGGCGGGACAATCACGGATACTACGTCCGGGCGTAAGAGGATCGCCTGGCCGGCCGGGGACCTCAAGGCAGGCGACAGGATCAGTTCGACGTATGTCCTCCAAAGCCCCACGATGACCTCGCCACCTTCGACCTATGACTTTCAGTCGGAGGTCGCCTACAACGGCTCCCTCGCGGCCAAAGGTCCCATTTGGAGCGTCGTTGTTGACGACCCGGCAATAGGGCCAGCCGGGCCCTACGCCCGCGCGATCAGCGGGTCAGCCGTGGCGGTCGCCTGGCTTCCGGCCGGCGAAGCTTCAACTACCGGTTACAAGGTGTTCCGAGGCCAGTCTTCTGCAGGTCCGTTCTCGGTAATCACCACAACCACCACCGGGCAGCTTGTCTCCTCCATGGTGGACACCGGACTCCAGGCCTCCACGGAGTACTTCTATCTCATCTCCGCTTACAGCGAGCTCGGTGAGTCCAGCCTGGCCGGGCCAGTCAGTGCAACCACTACCCCGCCTGACCCGCCAAAAGGAATCAGCGCTTGGGGAGGGAGCGGCAGCATCACCATCAACTGGATCGCCAACGGTGAGCCGAATGTTTCCGGGTACAACGTCTACCGGTCTGACACCAGCGGCGGCTCATTCGGCAAAGTCACCTCGTCAACTGTGAGCCTTCTCACTTACTCCGACACTGAGGCGGGGCTCAACCAGACCAGCTATTACTACTACCGGGTCACCGCGGTCGACTCCACCGGCGCCGAGAGCAGCCCATCGCCGGAGGTCTCCGCCAAGCCCACGTATAGCTTCACGACGAACGGACCGCACGGAGGTTACTCCGCCCTGACCGACGTCTGCTCCAGATGCCACCGGACCCACTCTGCTCCCGGCGAGCAACTGCTCAAGAGCAGCAGCCAGAAGGAACTATGCTACTCATGCCATGACGGCACCGGCAGCCAGTACAATGTCACCGCCGAATTCACCGGCACGGTCACATCCTCGCATCCGGTGGCCACCGATGTCCTCAAGTGTTCCGCCTGCCATGACGTCCACGTGAAGCCGCAGGTCGTGCCGAAGCTTCTGGACGCCGGCGGAAAGTCCTCCGGGAACGACGTGTGCTACGCCTGCCATGGCGCCGGGTCCTCGCTCCCGGGAGGCGATCACCAGGCCGATTTTGAGGCCGGTTACCACAAAGCCTCTGTCCCCGTCTCGCCGGCCGGCACTCAGGTCCAGTGTTCGTCCTGCCACAAAGGGCACGCTTCAACCATGCGGCGCCTGGAGATCAGGAAGGACGAGAGTTCGTGCTACTCGTGTCACGATGGCAGCACGTCCGGCGGCAACGTCTTCTCAAAATTCACCGCTATCACCGCGCCTCCAAACTCCAGCAGCCCCAACGCCCGGCACGATGTCAGTGATGCGGACCAGTCCGCCAGCGGGGCAAAGGTGGAGTGTACCAACTGCCACAACCCGCACACCAGAACATCGCCCACCAGGGTCGTCGACCCTGAGGCTCCATCAATGGCGAACATCTGGGCGGGAACGACCCGTGCCTTCTGTGAAAAGTGTCATGATGGCGCTTACCCCAGCGCGGCTCAGACCGGGCCGTATGCCCCGGAGGTCAAGGGGCCTACCAGTCCCCTGGCCAACATCAGGTCCGTCTACTCCGCCAACCAGCATGGCGATGGCTCCGCCGGCACAGCCTCGCTCGATCCGGGCATGGGATATGTCGCTGGCGATTCCCTCAAGTGCGAGGCTTGCCACGATGCCCACGGCTCGCCCAACCCCTACCACCTGAAGACATCCGTAACCTCTAAGGACGGGACCAAGAACAAGACCGGCCTCGTGGCAATGCCGGTCTCTGGTGGAGGTTACGACTTCCGCTACTTCTGCAATGCCTGCCACACGGCGACGCAGATGGGGAATAGTCAGCCCTCGCCTACTAACTGCGCGAGCTGCCACAGCCACTCGGGCAACTTCTAGCGAGATGAGTGTAACTAGCGCTCCGGATACACCGCACGTCTTGATGGCGAGCGACACAAGAAGCCGCTCTCTGGTGTGGGCCACGCGGGCTGTCGCCGCTCTGCTGCTGCTCAGCCTTGCAGCCCTGGGAGCCTACTATCTCCAGAGAAGCTCCATCCCGCCTCACCTTTCGGTCATCGATCGCGATATCGAAGCGCTGGAGCGTGATATCCGGCAACGCCCGGACGACCCCGAGTTGCGGGTGGCCGCGGCCAACCTGTACACGGAGAAGGGGCGCCTGGACGATGCCATCAGCCAGGCCGGGCAGGTGCTCAAGATCAACCCCAGGCACTTCGGCACCATACTGGCTCTGGCGGATGCTCACGGCCGCCGGGGGGAGACCGACATGGCCGTCAAGTACCTCACACTGGCTGCAGACCTCAACAAGGACAACCCCATGGCCGGGGGCAGTCTCCTGCTGGCGACCGTACACCAGCGACTGGGTAACATCTACCTGGATCTCGGTCGCACCGCCGAGGCCATCTCGGAGCTCCAGCAGACCTTGGAAATCAATCGCACCGATGCCGATGCACTCAGGCTCCTGGGCAACGCCCTGGAGAAGCAGGGCCGGACCGCCGAAGCCATACTGAGCTACCGGCAATCCATCCGCTACGTACCCGAGTTCACCGAGGCCCATGCCGATCTCCTGCGCGCCTACCGCACACAGGGCGACCTTGCCCGCATGGACTATGCCGAGGGCATGCTGAGCTATGCCCACAGCGAATACGACCAGGCTATCGCCCGGCTTGAGCGCGTGAACCAGTCCGTGCTGGACATGCCGGAGGTCCATCTGGGCCTGGCCATGGCCTATGAAAAGGTCGGCCGTAGCGCCGACGCCCTGGAACAATACCGCCAGGCCCTCACCCAGGACCCCACCTCCGTAGCTGCTCGCCGAGCCGTCGCCCGTCTCGGCGCCCAGCCGTAATGCTATTGTTTTTGCGTTGCGCGCCTTGACCTGACAAAGCCATTCATGTAGAATAACTAGGCGATGAGCTAGGAGTGTAGCTCAGTTAGGTAGAGCAGCGGTCTCCAAAACCGCGGGCCGGGGGTTCGAGTCCCTCCACTCCTGCCAGTAGCGGCCATGCCGAGGTGGTGGAATAGGTAGACACGCTGCTTTGAGGGGGCAGTCCCCGTTTAGGGGGTAGGAGTTCAAGTCTCCTCCTCGGCACCAAGTAACATATAGTGGGAACATGCGGAAGTGGCTCAGCGGTAGAGCATCACCTTGCCAAGGTGAGGGTCGCGGGTTCGAATCCCGTCTTCCGCTCCAGGCGACGTGGCCAAGTGGTTAAGGCGGGGGTCTGCAAAACCCCTATCAGCGGTTCGAATCCGCTCGTCGCCTCCAATTTTTTTAACCACACGGAGCGTTGCCCGCAACCCTTGAATCGCCCCGGTAAACCAGATAGAAAGTGATACCATGTCCATCAGAAGCATTCCTCAACCCCCACCCAAAATAACCCTCGGGCCCATCGGCGTCTGGGCGCTCCTGGCACTCGGAATGATTGTCGTCCTCCTGATCTACTTCTCCGGGGCCATCGTGAACGCCGGCCATGTTGGGGTAGTCACGACCTTCGGAAGAGTAGAGGAAAACGTCCTTCACCCGGGCTTCCACCTGGTAGTGCCCATAGCCCAGAGGATCAATCAGATCGACACGCGCGTGCAGCCTCATCCGTTCAAGGAGATCGATGCGGCCAGCCAGGAGATGCAGACAGTCACCCTCACTGGCATGATGAACTACCACCTGGAGGCTTCCCAGGCGAACTATCTCTTCCAGAATGTGGGCCTGGACTTCCCGGTAAAGGTAATCGATCCTGCCTTCAACGACTTCATCAAAGAGGTGGTGCCTCAGTACCCGGCGGTCCAGATCCTGCAGAGCCGGGAGGTGATCCGGACCCTCGCCCGTGAGAAGCTCGGTAACAATCTACAGCGGTACGGCATCATCGTTGACGATATCTATATCGCCAACATTCAATTCTCCAAAGACTACCAGACGGCAATCGAGAAGAAACAGACCGCTCAGCAGATGGTAGAGACGGAGCAGCAGGTACTCGCCCAGAAGCAAGTACAGGCGCAACAACGAGTGGTCGATGCCAGGGCCTCGGCCGACGCGCAGGTAGTCCAAGCGCAGGGCGAGGCCACGTCCAACGAAGTGCGCACCAAGAGCATATCACCGCAGCTCATAGACTACATTCGCTGGTCCAAGTGGGACGGCAAGCTCCCGATGGTTAGCGGCAGCGGCACCAACACACTGTTCCAGCTACCCACCACTCCCTCGCCGTAGATGTAGTAAAATAAGAGAGCGCTAAGTGCCTGAGCTGATGCTCGTCGCCCTGGTGATCGGGGCGGTGATAGTCATTCTGATCGTGCTGGTAGTCTCGGACTACCAGAGGCAGAAGCTACGGGCCGGCTCCAGCCGGTACGAAGAGCGGATCAGCGATCTGGAGGACCGCATTGCCAGCCTGGAGCTGGAGAATATGCGACTCCTGGACCAGCTCAAGGCGCAGGCTCAGCTCAAGGGCGGCGAAAAAACCGAAAAGGGCTAACACGTGCCGGGGTGGCGGAATCGGCAGACGCGGCGGACTTAAAATCCGTTGGTGGCAACACCGTGTGGGTTCGAGACCCACCCTCGGCACCACTTTTTGAACGCAAAAGTGACGCCGCTCCGGCAATTCTGTTGGAACGGCGTCTGTTGTCTGACGGCAAAGCTCACGGCAAAACGACGCGGATTTTGCCAAATATTGGCCCTTATTCCGCATCGTTACAACGTAAATGAGGCCTTAGGTCCTCACCCAACGGACTCCAGTAATCCGTTGGGCGTGCGTCGATCTAGTATCAAGCAGAATTCCTTCCTGATTGTCGCTAACGGCGAGCGCGGCTCACGTTAACCACTTGCGTCCCTGTTCCAGTTGACCGGGAAATAATATGACGACATTAGTAATGCTGCCTCACCGGCCCGGCTACTTCGTATATTAGATGAAGTGGACACCGGGAGCGCACTGCGAAGAATGGAATGTCAGTGTAAACGTGTTGCCAAAATACGTTCCTGTGACTAGAATGAGAGCGGAACGACCCCGGCAATCATATCAGCACCCGACCGGGCCGGCTGTGCTAGCCAAAAAGAACTTGGTGCCGGCCGCGTGCGGGCTTGCATGGCACCGAGGAGCGAAAATTGAATCGCCACCTTGCATTTACTTCTTTTGGCGGTTTCGGCGAGCGGCAAACGGCGCCCGTGCCGCGGCCACATCCGAGGTCCTCTCGCGTCGCGACTATGGCTCGTGCCATTGTAGGGCAGTCTGAGCGGACATGGCGCTGACAGCTGATTACCGCGGGGCACGCGGATCCAACGCAGGTGACATCTTCCATGAACTATGGGCACTTGAGCAGGTCCTCGCGCTGCTTGACCCAGAGACCAGGCTAAGAGCTGTCAAAGTCGAAGGGGTCGATTCGCAAACTAAATGCGAGGGCCAAGGGGTCTGGGACGGGGTTGACTGTACACTATACTTCGGTGGCACCGATCTGGAGAGCGCCGAGTCTGTAGAAATCGCCCAGCTTAAGTATTCTGGGGATCCAGACCGGCCTTGGACGATAGCGCGTTTAACAGCTAGTTCGGGCCCAAGAAGGAATAACTCAGTCCTGCGCAGGCTTGCCACTGCTTATGGCGCGGCAAGGCAGCGGATGAGGCCCTACACCGAATTGCGTATCCGTCTCGTAAGCAACCAGCCAGTGGATCATGGTGTCCTCCGTTTCGTGGAGACGTCGGCCGCGCACGGACAATTCCGTAGTGACGAGGTTCAGGACTCGGAACGGATGCGGCGGGCCACCGGACTTGGTGATGAGGACTTCTTGACCTTCCTGGCCGCCTTGGACCTGTCGGAATGCGGGAGAGCCTCCCGCTTCGAACTAAGGGAGAAGGTCACGCTAGCTGTCGCTAAACTGGTCGAGGGCAACGCTACGTCTGACATGGCGAATCTTCAGCAGAAGGTCCAAGAGCTGATGCTGCCGGAGCGTAGTCGCGAGCGGGTCACGGCGCAGACGCTGCTGTCGTGGTTTTACATTGCGGACAAGACCGCACTCTTCCCGTGTCCTGCAGAGATCACCAAGGTCGAAAGACCTATTGTACGGGCTGCAACCAAGAATCTGGCTGATGCCCTTACAACCGGGCAGAAGCTCATAGGCTTCCACGGGCCAGGAGGATGCGGCAAGACAACCTCCCTCCTTCAACTCGCCGAATTGCTTCCGAGCGGGTCTCATGTGCTGCTATTCGACTGCTTCGGTGGGGGACGATACCGGTTCTCGGACGATAAGCGACACCTGGCGGATAACGCATTCCTGCAAATGGCCAATGATCTGGCACGCCAACTTAGAACCCCCTTCTTTCTACTTCCGGGAGGAAGGCAGCAGATTGATGTGAAAGCCCTGCTCGGGCGGATCACTAATGCTGCTTCCGTGCTGGCCGAAGCGAATCCGGAAGCACTACTTGTCATGGCTATAGACGCGGCCGACAACGCCGTGATGGCGGCTACAGGCGCTTCCGAGCGCTGCTTCGTCCAAGACCTAACCAACACCGATCCTAACAGCTTGCCCCCAAATGTGCGTATTGTTTTCAGTGCTCGGACAGCACGTGTTCCAAGTCTCCAGTTGCCACGCTCCGCCCCGAGGGTCACGTGCCCCCCGTTTTCGCTCCAGGAAACGACGGACTATGTGCGCAGCGTATGGCCATCCGCTTCGGAGGTTTGGATCAAACAATTCCATCACCTCTCGGGCCACGTTCCGAGGGTTCAAGATTACGCAGTAAAGGCTGCGACGGGCGATCAGGCAAGGGCTTTGGACGCGTTGATGCCAGTCGGTAAGAAGCTGCATGATGTGCTCAAGGATCGTTTCTTCCAAGCGCTACAGAAGAACGGGAGCGAAGAAGCTTTCTACTCGATCATCGGGGGCTTGGCCCTGCTTCCACCCCCAATCCCGCCAAGCTACCTGGCCGAGTTGTCTAGCACATCTGAGGCTGCTGTCGTGGATGTCGCGTACGATCTTTTTCCCGGGCTTCGCCACGGCGACGACGGGATAACCGTTGCCGACGAGGATTTTGAATACTTCCTTAACGAGGAGGCTGAAGAGCACAAAGCCTCCGAGGCGGCCATCGCAGACCTACTTTGGGGCAAGTGTGAATCGGACGCGTATGCGGCAACGCATGTGGCAGACTCTCTAGTCAGTGCCGGGCGCGGGCGGGATCTCCTTGCTCTGATCCAACGGGATCCTTCACCGCGCGTGATAGCCGACCCAATCGTGCGTCGGGAGGTCGTGTTGCGGAGGCTGCGTCTCGCTCTGCGAGTATCCCAGAGCATTGGCAGCAGGGTAGAAACGTTGAAGGTTGTGCTCCTGGGGGCAGAGGCCAACAAGCAGGAAGAGTCCCTGCGAGAGATGCTTAAGCAAGAAGTCGACCTCTCCGTTTGCTTCGCCAAGTCAACACTCCGCCGGCTGGTGCTTGCCAATAAGGACGGCGTCGCATACCAAGGCTCGGTGCTCGCCCAAGATGCGGCACGCGCAGCTCGCGCCGGTGATCATCTAACCGCTCGTGAACGCCTAGCCCAAGGCAATGCATGGTCACGCCTTCGCAATGATCTCCCAGAGAATGAAGTTCAGAATTGGAACGTCTCTGTCGATGATATTGTCGCGAGAGCCGAGGCAATTCTTGAGATTGACGGCCCCAAAGCCGCGGCTTCGGAAATACGACGTTGGAGGCCTCCGCGCGTCAGGATAGCGGCGGCTTTGAAACTAGTACCAGCCTTGATAGCACGCGGCAAAGTGGATGCCTTGGCGGAGGTGCTCCAGGCTCGGATTGTACCCGATCCTTGGAATCTGATGCTTATAGTCCCCTTCGCGCTCGCCGGACGCGAAGTCGACCGGAGAACCCTGTCACGCTCGCTTGCAGGCGTTCGCAAGCGCCACGTCCCTGATAGCCATAGGCTGTTCTTGCCTAGCAGCGACAATGCGGAACAAGGGCTGTTTGAGACCTTGCTCAGCGCTTGCGAGTTGGCTGTAAGCATCGGTGTCTCTCGCAGGGTGGTACTGAGTGTTCTGCGCTTGCTCAGCACTCAGTTAGGCTCCGCACTGTTGGTCTCGTCACCCGATATTGTTGACAGCGCCATCCGGATTTGGCTCCTCCAGCGCCACCTTCGAACTCAACAGATATCAGTCGAATCTCTCGTAACTTCCTTGAAGTTGAACTCTCTCCCCAGCAAAGGGCGCCGTAGAAAGCGCAAGTCTAAGCCAGTTGTCCGAAAGGAAACCCAAGAGGAGCTAAAGTCGCTGGTTACAGCAGTGGCACCCATTTACGTACGTCGCCTGGGCATCATCACTGGAGCACCATCATCGTTGCGAGACGTTTCGTTGGGGGGCCAACTTGCTGATATCAGTCTGGGTGGCTACAAGTTCGAGGATGATTACCACTGGCGTCAAGTGCGTGCCCAAATTGCGATTAGCCTGATGCGGCTCATGGCACTCCCAAACGCTTCTTGGGCTCTGCTTTTCGAAAAGGCCAAATCCCTACTATCAGGCAAAGACTCACCCCCACACAGGGAGGGGACCGCGCGACTGCTCGATCTCCTATTGCTAAGAAACGATGCCCACGCAGCCGTACTCGACGCAGTGGGCGCCGAAGCAATGGAGATCAAGAACGGACGCACCAGCGCCGATGACAAGGTGCAGGGCCTGGTTCGATGCAGCCGTAGACTGCTGCGCATACTTCCAAGCGATGCAGAAGCTTTGTTCACGGACGCTGTCGAACTGACAAAAGAAATTGACCAGGAAGCTCATGATCAGATCGAGTTGCTTGCCTCCCTTGCTCGATCAGGCTTGCCCATATCAGACAGCACACGACGGCAGTATGCCGCGGATATCTTCCGCTTTGTGTCTGGAGCGGCGGCTCGTCTGTCGTCTTACGATGGCTTTCCCTGGAACGCGGCTATGGCTGCAATGACCCGCCTGTGCCTACCGATAGCTCTTGCGGCCTCGGCTCGGTGGCTCGATACAGGTACTAACGATTTAGAAACCACCCTCCAGCCTCTGATAGCCGAAGCCTTGGCTGAGGGGTCGCTCACACCCGAACAAGCGACGGCACTTTCCATTCTGCTTGGACAAACAGACCGAAATGTCACCAAAGAGATTGTGGATCAGGCACAAAGGCGGGGCGTTAAATTGGCGCTTATCGATGAGTTGGCCCGAGACTGCCTGCTCCATACGGCGCAACACGATCAACTTGCGGTTGGCCGAGAAATACTTGAGTACGTGGACCAAGCATCCAGTGCCCAAAGCCGGGTCGTCCAGAGGCTTAGAGCAACTGTAGCGTTTATCGCAGCGTTGACCGCCGGGCCGGCCACCTCGCAGAACCAGGCGCGTGAAGGAGCAGTTGCCGAGACTAAGCTTGAAGAATCTAATGTCGCCGCTGTCAAAGGCCATCGGTTCACGACGTCCGCGGCCATCTCCCGAGTACTGGACCTGCCCCATTCATCTACTGATTACCGGCGAACCCGCAACCTTCTTGCCAGTATTCGGAGCACGACTTCATTGGGAGACAGGGTTGCCTACTTAGAGGCGCTGGCCGACCTAGAGCATACGGCACTTGGGGGAAATGATCGTGCCCGGGCGATCGCGGACGCGCTGGCTGCTTGGAAGGGGTCCCCAGCGGTTGAGCAGTGGCGTGATGAAAAACTCCCTCGCCTCATTGTGTTGCGTTTTTCTGAATTCGCACGCTGGCTTAACCAGGGCGAGTCGTTGCTGGCCGAACTTCTGGCGGAGGCTGGGCTCTCTAGTTCTGGACGTTTCGGGACCCTTGCTGAGGGCGTCGAGGCTTCCGGCGTGGAGCTAAGTAGCCGCACTCTCTATGGCGTGGCCGAGATGATGGTCGAGCAGATGTCGTCAGACCAAGTCGCTGATGTTCTGGCTTGGTACGTTCCCTATCTTCTGGCCCGAATCCCCAATGACGGGCGTGATACGCTTGAATTGAGTGACGTGCCGTCTGCGACCGCCGATGCCATTGCTCGATTCTTGTTTGCGCTCTTGGGTGACATTGATACGCGCTTGCGTTGGCTGGCAGCCCATGCCGTGAGGAGGCTTGCCCGGCTGGAGGCAAATGAGGTCATCGACAGACTTGTCTCCCACTGGGATAGGAAGGAAGACGCGTCGTTTCGTGATCCAGGGGCGCCGTATTACTGGCTCGGAGCCCGGCTGTGGCTAGTTATGGCGCTTGCCCGTGTCGCAGCTGAGCGTCCCGATACCATCGCTCCACATGTGAATCTCCTCGCCTCCATCGCAACTGATATTAACCTGCCGCACGTGCTCATACGCGAGCATGCAAAGCGAGCTGTTCTACAACTCGTACGTCGGGTCGCCGGACTCGACGCCGTGATTGATGTGGCATCGGTCAATACGTCTGGATTGCCTCGGGTGAAGAGGCCGCGGCCAACGCTTAGCTCTGCTAAACCCAGGCGTAGCCCTGAGAGGCTGTTCCAGTTTGACTCCATCGACACCACGCGTTACTGGTACGCTCCCTTGCTGGAGTGTTTCCCAACAGCTAGCATGGAGCACTTCCTTGTGCTGGCTGAAACATGGATAGTGAACCGTTGGGCAGCGCCACCTAACGCCAATTGGTGGGCAACCGAACCACGGAAGGAGCGCCATGAAGCAAGCCGCCACGGTCTTTGGACACACGGGCACGGATCGCTACCAACCGTTGAACGTTACGGCACCCACCTGGAATGGCACGCAATGTTCTGCGTGGTGGGCGAGCTGCTAGAAACTCACTCTCTCGCGGAACCTGGGGGCCCATACGACACTTTCGAGCAGTGGCTACAAAGATGGCTGCCCACCGAGCATGAGCACTGGCTTAGCGACACCAGGGAGGCGGCGCCGTTGGATGTTCGCCTCTGGGAGCCTGACCCTCGCCCGGATCAAGTGTGGCTGCACAGGGCCCGCCTGAGCGACTTCCAAGTTGAGCTGGGCGTCACTAATCGAGATCATGATGGATCTGTCATCATCGAAGGATACTACGAAGTTCACTTCCCCACCCGTGTCGTTACCGTCTTACTCACTTCCGCGCTCGTATCGCCAGATACTGCGCCTGCGTTGGTGCGCGCTTTGCAAACCGTCGGCGATCCAAGTGCTGTTCGCCTGCCGGAGGAAGGGACAGACCTCGAAATCGACAGCAATCCGTACTTCCTGAAGGGTTGGCTAGCCAAAGTCGAGCGAGATGAACACTTCGATAGAGGAGATCCCCTACGTCGTGAGGTCTCTCCTATCCCGTTGATTCCCGGTGCCGAACTCTCTAGAGTCCTGGGGCTGACCCGCCAGGACCGCCCGGCCTACCTCTGGACGTCTGCCAGCAACGCCAACGTTTCGATTGAGGCCGAGATTTGGGACGACCTCCCCGCAGGTCGTTACGATGAGCGGTCTCGTTCAGTGGGTTCGAATGGTTGGCGCCTTTGGATGCGGGCTCGCGACGTTCAAGACTTCATGATTGAAGAACAGAAAGACGTTGTATATGAGGTGCGAATTGAGCGGCGGATCCGAGAACCTTACTCCACCGAGTATGATTGGAGCGGGAAGAAGAGGAAGACGTTCGACAAGATCTTCCTCTTCCGTCGGGACGGCATCCTCGAACAAGCAACAGGACGTCTTGGCTCTTGGGCGTCTACTCGTAGAAGAGCTCGGACTTGAGCCAGGCGTTGATACCCTCGGCAGATGGATGGCCCACCACGTGGCCGAGCTCATTACGCGTGCCGATCAGGCTTCGAACGTCGAAGATAGAGCAGACGCCGAACACAGGGCAGTTGACACGATTCTACGTATTTGGGAGCACCGCGCGGCCAACGACAGAATCAACCCCTTAGTTGAAATTGCGCCCGTGTTGCGTGTGTTGCAGACATTAGCGCAGGAGAATCCGCCATGGAGCTACGCCCGCCAGTCTAAACTGGCAACTGCCGCCCACGGCGTCTATGACCAGTTGCGTCATCTCGTTATCCTGCTATCGCTGCTATCACTTGATAACGTAGAGACTCTCGCTGGCGGGATAGCGCGGGCGAATCGCGCGGCCGCATGGCAGTCCGAAGAGGAGCTAGAACTCCTTCGGCAGTTGACACCATGGATCGAACCTAGTACGACTGCAGAAACAAAGCAGCGTCCAGCGTCGAGTAAGGCTAGGAGTAAGCCCGCCCAACTCCCGTCGACTGACGAACTCACCAAGATTGTCCAGGATAGGATCGACGAACTCGAGGCCGCATTGGCTGACTTACGCCAGTCACTGCGTACAGAGCAAACATGAATCAGCCGGGAGTTTGACGGCAAAACCGCCGGTTTTGGGCAAGAACAGGCGGGTCTTGGCGGAGCAAGAGGCTCCGTTTCACGTTCAGGATGGTGCCTGGCGGGACCCGGCAATACGATTGAAGCCAAACTTATGATCCGTTGGTGGCGACACCGTGTGGGTTCGAGACCCACCCTCGGCACCAAATCGTCAGATTCTGAATTGCAAAGCCCTACCAGGTTAAGCAAGTTCGCAACTTGTTAGCACTCCCTCTTTCCTACCCCCATGGTGACGTCTTCACTGACCAGTCAATCCGTGGCAGAATCATAGACCATCCATGCGCTACAGCGCTCCAGCATGCGGCTTGACAACAACAGGACACCCTGATAGGATGCACGAACCGGAACCGGCTCTGGGTGGTCACACAGCATTTTCCGGGTAGTTTCCTCGCGTATCCCTGAAGAAACAAGAAGGGGGCAGCGGGTGCAGCGTTTTGAATACCTCAAGGCCTTTTCCATAGAGCAGGCCATCTCGTTCCTGGTTACACACAAGGGAGCGGCGAAGCTGCTCGCAGGCGGGACCGACCTGATACCAGAGCTTCAGAACGATTCCCTGGCCCCTGAGTTTCTCGTCGACATCAAGGGCATCTCCGGCCTTGACGCCATCCGATATGACGGAGACAGCCTTTGCCTCGGCGCCCTGACGACCATTCGCGCCATCGAGTCATCCCCCCTCATCTTGAGCTCCAAGCCATTCGACATGCTCGCCCAGGCGGCGGCAACCCTCGGCTCCGTCCAGGTCCGAAACAGGGCGACTATCGGTGGAAATCTCTGCCACGCCTCGCCGTCTGCGGATATGGCGCCGGCGCTCCTGGCGCTGGAGGCCAGCCTGCGCTTCAGAGGCCCCGCCGGCACGAGAACGGTGCCGGTATCGGAGTTCTTCACCGGCCCGAAGGAGACTGTGGTTGGGCACGACGAGATAATGACGGAGGTCCGGATACCGCGGCCTCAAAGCTCCAGGGCCGCCGGGGTCTACATCAAGCACAGCCCCCGAGGAGCGATGGACCTTGCTATCGTCGGCGTTGCGGCGGTAGTCTCGATGTCCACTGACGGCGCCACTTGCAGCGCTATCCGGATCGGACTCGGCGGCGTCGCTCCAACGCCGGTCAGAGCCAGGAGGGCCGAGGCAGCGCTGGAGGATAAGAGACCGGACGACACTCTGGTCGAGACAGCATCGAAGATGGCCGCCGGCGATTGCAGCCCCATATCCGATGTCCGAGGCTCCGCCGAATACCGGCGAGCCATGGTTAGCGTCCTTGCCGGCCGCTCGATAAAGGAAGCCTGGGCAGCAGCGAATTCGATCTGATTCATTTTGAAGCGGAGACCATCTGCCAATGGCGAAGCAAGCGATCCATCTGACCCTGAATGGTAAGCAGTTGAAAGTCAGCGTCGAGTCAAACGAGACGCTCCTGGACGTGATACGGGACCGTCTCGGACTCACCGGGACCAAGAGAGGATGCGATTCAGGGGACTGCGGATGCTGTACGGTGATACTGGACGGCAAGGCCGTTGACTCCTGCCTGGTGCTGGGCGTAGAAGCCGATGGCAGCGTGGTGGAGACCATAGAGGGTCTCGCTCAAGGGGACCGCCTGCATCCACTGCAGGAGGCTTTCTTGAGCCATGGGGCAGTACAATGCGGCTACTGCACGCCGGGCATGCTCCTCTCCGCCAAGGCCCTGCTCGACGAAAAGCCGGATGCCGGCGAAGAGGAAGTCCGGACGGCCATCTCCGGCAACCTATGCCGGTGCACCGGCTACGTGAAGATCGTCGAAGCAATCTTGAGCGTGGCTCGGAATGGCGACAAGGGGAACGCAGGCCATGAGTGATCACTCCGTTGTTGGAAAGCGCCTCCCCAGGCTGGACGGTCTGGAGAAGATCACCGGCGCGACCAGGTACGGCGTCGACTACTCGTTGCCCGGGATGCTGCACGCCAAAGTTCTCCGCAGTGAAGTGCCGCATGCGAGAATAAGAAGCATCGATACGAGCGAGGCCGAGGCGCTGCCAGGGGTAGAGGCGGTCATCACCGCCAAAGATGCGCCGGACGTCTTGATCGGTAGAATCACCCACGACTTCGAGATTTTTGCCCGTGACAAGGTCAGGCACATCGGAGAGGCGATTGCCGCAGTGGCGGCGATTAATGTGCAGACCGCGGAAATGGCTGTCAAGCTCATCCGGGTGGACTACGAAGAGCTGCCGGCGGTCTTCGACCCTCTGGAAGCCCTGAAGAAAAATGCGCCACAGGTCCACGAGCTCCACAGCGACGCCCTTTCCGGGCTCCACAAGGTGGATGGCAATATCTGCGCCACCCGGAGGATCTGCCGAGGCGACGTCACGCAGGGATTCGCGGATTCGGACCTGGTAGTCGAAAACACCTTCCGTACACAGGCCGCAGAGCACTGTCACCTGGAGCCTCATGCGACCGTGGCGGTCGTGGATCCCTCCGGCAAGGCCACCGTCTGGAGCTCGACCCAGGCCCCGTTCACAATCCGTGACCTCCTTGCCAGGTCATTGCAGATGCCGGTAGGCAAGATTCGCGTTGTCAGCACCGCCGTTGGAGGCGCTTTCGGTGGCAAAGCCGATTTGGTGTGCGAGCCGTATTGCGCGCTTCTCTCCAGACGGACCGGCAAGCCTGTGAAGATGGTCATGACCCGAAAGGAAGAGTTTACTGCCTCTACCATCCGGCACCCGATGGTCATAGAGATGAAGACCGGCCTCAAGAAGGACGGGACGCTGGTTGCCAGGAAGATCGCAATCACAGCCGACTGTGGGGCCTATGCTGACATCGGCGACGTGACCCTGACCTACGCTTGCATCTTCGCCCCTGGGCCCTACCGGGTCCCGAACCTGGACATTCAAGGCGTGTTGGTCTACACCAACCAGCACGTAGGCGGAGCGATGAGGGGCTTCGGGGCAATTCAGGCGGCCTTTGCCTATGAGTCGGAAATGGACATCATTGCTGCGAAGCTGGGCATGGACCCGGTGGAGCTCCGGAACAAGAACTTCCTCAATGATGGGGATATCACGGCCACCGGCCAGACGGTCCAATGGGCCGGCCCAAAGGCAGTGATAGATGCGGCCATGCAAACCGCGGATTGGGTCTCCTCTGTGGACAATAGCGACCCAAGAAAACGCAGAGGCCGGGGACTGGCCTGCACCGCCTATTCCTCTGGTGTCGGAGGCAGGGCTGACTTCTCCGGCGCGGCCCTGAAGATGAACGAAGATGGGTCTGTCAACGTCTCGGTAAGCAATGCCGAGGTGGGGCAAGGAGCTGTCACGGTCCTATCGCAAATCGTGGCCGAGGTGCTGGGGCTATCGGTTGAAGATGTCACAATCAATAACTACGATACCGATATCACCCCCCTGGACACCGTCGGCGCTGCCGCCTCCAGGACCACCTTCGTCTGCGGAAGCGCGGCGAAGAGGGCCGCAGAGGCAGCCCGGGAACAGTTGCTTGAGTTTGCGTCACAAATTCTGGAGGCCAGGGCCGAGGACCTGGAGATAAAGGACAGACGTATCCTGGTGAAGGGGTCGCCGGACAAAGCGATGTCCGTGGCTGCCATCTGCCAGGCGGCGTCCATGCGAGGCCAGACTGTGGTCAGCTCGTCGAGCTTCACGACTGATACCGGGCGCATCGACCCGGTGACTGGGCAGGGGAAACCTTTTGAGTTCCTCCAGTATGCCTGCTCCATCGCCGATGTCGAGGTAGACGTTCAGACCGGCGAGACGAAGGTCCTGAGAGTGGTCTCTGCCCACGATTGCGGCAAGGCCATCAACCCCTTGAATGTAGAGGGACAGGTACACGGTGGGGTTGCCATGGGCGTAGGCTTCGCCCTGACCGAGGAGATTCAGAGGTCCAACGGGCAGACCCTCAACGCCGGCTTCACAGATTACAAGTTGCCCACATCGCGCGAGCTACGGCATATCGTGCCCGTCATCGTTGAAGGATACGGGTCGAGAGGGCCGTTCGGGGCAAAGGGAGTAGGAGAGCCTCCGATAATCGGGGTCGCTCCGGCCATTGCCAACGCCGTGTACAACGCTATCGGCGTCAGAATAACCGACCTTCCGCTGACAATGGAGAAGATGTATTTCAGGGTGTCTGGTCTACCGGAGCAATCCTGCAAGACGCTGTAGCCACGCGCCACCCATTCTTGTCCTGGCACCGACTGGGATCCAGTATCAAGCCTGTCAAGCGGTTGCCATTTCCTTGGCTGCAATCAAAATGGCCTCGACGATATTGTGGTAGCTCCCACACCTGCAGATGTGGCCGCCGATCGCTTCTTTGATCTCTTCTTCTGTCGGGTGGCGGTTCTTGTCCAGGAAAGCCTTGGCCGCCATGAGCATCCCGGGGGTGCAGTAGCCGCACTGGAGGGCGTGGCTGTCTATGAACGCCTGCTGCAGGGGATGCAGCCTGCCGTCTACCGCCAGCCCCTCGATAGTAGTGATGCTCTGACCTTCGGCCTGGACCGCCAGCATGAGACATGAGTTAACGGCTCGTCCATCCACTATGACCGTGCAGCTCCCACAGGCGCCCACGTCGCAGGCTATCTTTGTTCCCGTTAGCCCCAGGCTATTCCTGAGCACGTGTGCCAGAGACCATGTAGTGTCAACGTCAACCGTACGTTCAAGCCCGTTGACCACCAGCGTTACCGACTGACGCATCGCTTACTGACCTCCCTTAGCGCGCTCGATGGCTTTTCTCAAGACTTCCCTCACCGCAACTCTGCCCCAGGTCCTTCTGACCTCACTCGAGGCACGGAGGTCCTCCTGGTACTCGATGTCCTGAGCAGCCTCGCTACTGCGGATTACGGCCTCGCCGTCACATTTGCTGCCGGTCAGCGCCTGCTCGGCGCTGCTGGCCCTGATCGGAGTGGGCGCAGCGCAACCGAGAATGATCCTGGCAGACGGGCACCTGCCGTCTGAATCCAAAACAACCTGAGCCGCGGCATTCAGCACAGGCAGGTCGATAGCCCTCCGCTTAAACTTGTAGAACGCCGCCCCTGCACTGGAGGCAGGCAACGGCACCCTCACCTCGGTCACCAGCTCGCCGGCCTGGAGGGCGGTATGCAGGTAGCCCAGGTAGAACTGCTCCAGAGGCAGGGTCCTGCTCCCTGAGTCGCTGGCAATAACCAGCTCCGCGTTCAGAGCCAGGAGGGTCGTAGGCAGGTCGGACTCGGCGCTCATGCACAGGTCGCCGCCAACGGTTGCCCGGTTTCTAAGCTCCAGAGGGGTGATCTGGGAGGCGGTCTCCGAGATTACCTTGAAGGGTCCGCCGTCTAAGGCTCCGGACTCGATCAATGACGTGAGACTGGTAGTTGCGCCAATTCGGAGGGCGTGGCCATCGAGGGTGACGTAGTCCAACCCAAGCCCCTGGAGGTCTACCACCGCCTCAACGTCGGTGAAAAGCTCCCGCCGGTGAGGCACAAAGAACGTGCCTCCGGCGATAGCCACCCCTGAGTCCCCCAGATCCCTCAGCAGGGTGAGAGCCCCTCCCAGAGAGTCCGGTCTATGGTACTGCATCTACCCCTCCTTCTCCAGTATCCGCCTGACGTTCTGCTCAAAGCCGTGCACCATCTCGTCCATCTTGCTGGAGACAATCTTGTTGATAATCGCACCGCCCAGGCCCTTGGCAGCTATATCGCCGACGAAGGTTACCCTGGTCTCCCCTCCAGATACGGCCTCCAGACTCATGTCTGCACGGAGGGTCAGGCCGTATCGATGAAATGCCTCCCTCAGCTCGCCTTTGCCATCATATCTGATGTGACTGGGGGCCTTTATCTCGACAGCTCGCAGCCGGCCCTGGACCGTCCTCGATGTATGCAGGACGCGCACCTCGAACAGGCCGTCCCATTCGGTCTCCGAGACCTTGGTCACGCCCTTGCAGCCCGGTATGCACATGGCCCATGTTTCGGCGTTCTGGAATAGCTCCCAGTTCTTGTCTATCGGGGCGCTAACCGTAAACTCTACTCTTCCTTCCGGCACAACCTTAACCCAATACAGAATCAGCAGCCACCCGCGGTGGGTGGCAGTATTAAAACGTTGATAACCGATAGCTGACCTCCGTCCTCAGAGGCCAGCGGTGTATCCAGCGCGCTGCGATCCACCTGACGGCCGTTGACGATCAGCTCTACAAACCGGCTAATCCTCGTCGGGTCTTCCATTACGCGTTGCCAGAACCTCTCTCCGTACCTGTCCTTCAGGACGTGGAGGAGGTCAGCCACTGTAGCGCCTCGGAACAAGGCGATCTCCACGCGCGATGATCCGACCACGTCGACGAACAGACCATAGAACCTCGTGGTAACGGAGAGTGGTTCAGCGGTGCTCACGCGTCCTTTTCCTTTAGCGCCTGGAGTATTCTCCCGGCAGTAAACGGTGGGTCCACCCGCACTCCGATGGCGTTGTACACGGCCATGGCAATAGCGCTGGGCACGCAACAGAGTGATCCTTCCCCGATTCCCTTCATGCCAAAGGGGTTGCGCGGCTCGAATATCTCCACAAATTCGATCTTGGGATCGGGCAGGTCCAGTATCCCCACCACTTTGTAGTCCATGAAGTTCTGGTTGAGGACATTGCCCTCTTCGTCGAATATCAGGTCCTCTCCCATCACAGTGCCGGCACCCATGTATACGCCACCGCTGGCCTGGTTGAAGATCACCTTCGGGTTCATGATGGTCCCGCTGTCATGGACCTGGGCATAGTCCACGATCTTCAGGATGCCGGTTTCGGTATCGATCTCAACCTCGGCAAATCCAGCCATGGTCATCCTGGCGACCTCGGTGGCCGGGTGCCCGAACGAGGCGCTACCCACGATGGCCGGTGGTGCCAGTGTCTCGTAGAGGGGCCTGCTCAGGCACTCTGCAATGCCCATTCCCTTCTCCGGCTGCGCCTTGACGAATATCCTGCGATCCCTTATGTCAAGTTCGTCGGCATCTGCATCCAGGTATCTGCTGGCAATATCCAGGATCTTCTCTTTGGCATCATCCGCCGCGGCCTTCGTCACCCGGCTTACGATAAACGCGGTCGTGCTCCCGACTGTCGCAGCTACCTCCGGGGTATACATCGTGTCTACGTCGGCGAACATAATGTCCTCGGCGCGAAGCCCCAACACTTCCGCCACCAGTTGGCACTGGGTAGTATCCGATCCCTGCCCCTGCCGGCCAGGCCCAAGCACCAACGTAGCCGTGCCGTCATTATTCACTTTGACTATGGCGCCTGTGGGTCCCAGGGTCGATATTCCGGAGAAATGCTGGGCTATGCCCACGCCGATTCCCCGCCGCCTGGTGCCGTCTACTGCTACCGGCTTACCCCATCCCTGCCACTTCTTCTTCCACCCGATCAGTTCGACTCCCCTTTGCAGGCATTCACCGAGGCCCACACTGGAGACCCTCAGGACCGGTTGAGGCTTGTCACCGAACAAGAATGCTGTGCGTATCTTTTCCGCCGAGCAGTTCAGGATATCGCCGGGCTGGTAGTGATTCCTGGCCCTGAACTCCACCGGGTCCATATTGAGCTTCTCGGCTGCCATGTCGATAACCTGCTCGACGGCGTATTGCAGCGTCAGGTCGCCGACCCCCCGCATGCAGCCCGCGGTCATCAGGTTCGTGCTGACACCTACCGCCTCATAAAGGCCATGCTCACACCTGTAAAGGTCGGAGGCGCCCTGAAAGGGGTCCGGCTTGAATCCGTAGGCACCATTATCGAAGTAATGCCGGTATTCGCCGGCGACGAGCTTCCCGTCCTTCTTCACCCCGTACCTGACATAGCTGACAGGGTGTTCACGCCGTTTGGTGGTGGATGTGACCTCTTCCCTGGTCAGCTCCAATCGTACCGGACTCCCAGCCTTCCGCGCCAGCAGCGCCGTCACCATATGGAAGTTCATGGTCCACCAGAGTCCGTTGGAGGAGCCCAGCGGGCTCTGGAGAACCCTGACGTGGTGTTTCGGGATCTCGAAATACTCCACCAGCTTATCGCGCAGGTCGAAGGCGTCCTGAGTGCCCGTCCAGACGGTTATCTTGTTTCCGGACCAACTGGCAACACAGGCGTTCCTGTCCATGGGGCAGTGTTGCTGAAACCCCATGGTGCTCTTGCGCTCAACGATAATATCGCTGTCCTTGAAGCCCTTCTCGATGTCGCCCCACGTGGTGAGCGCCCTCCGGTAGGTGTTCCCACCCCCGCGGACCTCGGGTGCCTCCGGCTTCATCGCTTCTTCGATATCGAAGACAGCGGGCAATTGCTCGTACTCCACATCGATAAGGCCGATCGCCCTCTCAGCCGTGGCCTCATCATCGGCAGCCACTGCAGCCACATCGTCCCCCACATACCGGACTACGCTGTCCATGACCTTCCCGAAGAAGTTGATATGCCCGCACAGCCACTCTTTGTCGGGGATATTCTTATGGGATATGACCGCACGGACGCCGGGCAGGCTCACCGCCTGACTGGTGTCTATCGACACAATCCTGGCGTGGGCATAAGGGCTCCTCAGAACCTTGGCATGGAGCATCCCGGGGATGCTCAGGTCGCCGGCGTACTTCAGCTGCCCGGTGACCTTCTCGTAGGCGTCCACCAGGGGCACAGACTTGCCTAGCACCGCATAACTCTTGCTTCCCTGACTCACGCCTGCTCTCCTTTCCTCCCTGTCAGCTTCTGGAACTCCCTGGAGAAGAGGCTCCAATTCCCTCTCTCAGTGACCTGGGATACCTTTCGTGCGGCAGCCAGGTTTTCCAGACTCAATGTAGCCCAAACTATCTCCTCATCTTCGCCGCCCTGGTTGTAGATAGCGCAAAGCCTGGGAGGTCGCGGGCCAGCGATCGTGCTGTGTCCGTAGTACGACAGCGTTCTTTCCTTCCCCACATGATTGGCGGTGACCGCGTAAGTTACGTACTGGAAGCCAGCCGCCGCCGTCGCGTGCGTCATCATATCGATCTTGCCCGGCGAGGCCGCGCTTCCGGTTGGCACGAAGACTATGCTGGCTCCCTTCAATGTCAGGATACGCGTCGCCTCCGGGTATTTCCAGAAATCGGCGCAAATCTGAACGCCAACCGGTCCGAACCGCGTCTCAAAGACAGGCAGCTCGGTCCCGGGCCTGAAGCAGTAGACCTCCGTCCAGGTGGGCGGGGTCGCCAGATGGAGCTTCCGGTAGCCGCCGAGGGTACCCTCCGGACCAACCACCGCCGCCGAGATGTAATGCACTGTGGGGTCGCTGGCGTCTCTTTCGGGCAGTCCGAAGATAACATAGATGTCCAGCTCCCGGGCCAGCGCGGCAATCTCCTCTGTGGAGGGCCCGGGTATCGTCTCCGCCCCCTCGGTATGCAGGGCACAGGGTCCATGCTCCGGGCAGCCTCCATCTTCGCTGCACTCGTAGCCGGTCAGTGCCAGCTCCGGGAAGCAGAGAATATCAATACCCAGCCTTTTGGCCTCCCTAACTTTTGCCTTCATCTTCGCCAGATTGGCAACCTTGTTCCCCCAATGGCCTTGCCAGTTGACGGCGCCAACCGTTACCAATGATTCCGCGGCCTGGCCGCGATGCTCACTCATGGGCTACTTCCTGTACACGTATCTTCCCCAACCGGGGTCAGCGACTATCCTGCCATCCTGCATGATGGTCTTGCCTCGCACCATAGTGAGCGCCGGCCATCCCTTGAAATGCCAGTCCTCGTAAATGCTCCAGTCGGCATTGGAAGGAGACATCGCCTGCTTCCAGGTCACCTCTTTGTTCAGATCGACGATAACCAGGTCGGCATCCGATCCCGGGCTGATCGTTCCTTTTTGGGGATAGAGCCCGAAGACCCTTGCCGGATTATAAGAACTGACCTCCACTACCCTCTCCAGAGAAAGCCCCCTCTTGTTGACGCCTTCACTCAGCAGGACGGGCAGGATCATCGCATTGTTGGGTCCCAGGCCCATGGGGACGAACCCTTTGCCCCACATGTCCACGTCCTTCAAGCTCGATTTGATCGGGGTCGAATCAGAGCCGAGTACGGTAATGGTGCCATCCTTGATGCCCCGCCAAAGCCTCTCGTTATCCTCTTTATGCCGGATCGGGGGATTAACGACGGTGAATACCGGCTTATCTCTCATAAGAGCAGGGGCGTTTTCGTGGTTGTGCGTCAGGTACTGGGGGCAGGTCTCGCCGATAACTTCCTTCCCCTCGTACCTGGCCCTGGCAACAATATCCACGCCTTCGGCAATGGTCACGTGGACGATATAGACCGGACACCGGGCAACATCGGCCAGGTAGATTAGCCGGCTCATGCACTCCGCTTCCACGAAATTGGGACGGCTGTCGTGCCAGGCCAGGTGGTCATACCTCCCCTCCACCTTCTTGCGGAGGTAGGGAATGATATCAGGGTTCTCCGCATGGACCAAAGGCAAGGCCGACGACCCTTGCCTCCTCAGCTCGGCGATCCGTTGAAAACCATCAAAGACAAATCCGTCGTCGACTACGACGCTGCCTATCTTGTCCGCCTGGGCACCCTTGTAGCCAGCGAGGAACTTGAAAGTGGTGATACCAAACTCAGAAATGCATCTGGGGATCTCGTCCTTGCGGTCGTCATGTACCACGAGCGAATGAAATATGCAATCCCCGACCGCGTTGCCGTCCCAGTCGCTCCTCTTTCCGGGGAAGATATCGGCCGTGCTCTCGTCCGCAGCCTGCCTAATATAGAACCCCATCGTAGTCACGCCACCGAGGGCCGCCGCTTCGGACTCGGTCCGCGCAATCGTTGCCCAGGAGGCGTAGGGGGGTGATGGGGTATGGTCCTCATGGCAGTGCAAATCGCAAACACCGGGCAGGATATGCTTGCCCGCAGCGTCGATCGTCCTGTCCGCCGAGGGCATGTACTCCTCCTGTCCGACAGCGACGATTTTTCCCTTGTCAACGGCCACCGCCGCCGGTGCGATCCCGGTTGGACTGACGACCAGACCGTTCTTGATGATCAGGTCCATTACGCGTCGCCTCCTGCCACGTCCTAAGGAATTCCTTCTTTGAGACGAGAGTGGGCGTATTCTAGCAGCCAGTCCAAAGGATTGTCAAACCTAACAAGCCGTCAATACAAAAGCAAAGACCGGCGGCTATAATCGTGATAGGGACCGCTAAGACGTAGCCAAGCCTTCCAGTATGGCGTTTACAGTTTGCACCTTCGGCTCGCACCTCATACGGTGACTTGAATTAGCTAAGGAGGCGACAATGCCAAGATGGACCTACCGTCACGTAGAGGTATTCAGGGCAGGCGGCCACTCTGCGAAATCTGCCATCGCCAAGCTGACAAAGGTACGGGATGAGGGAACGTACCTATACGTAGTGGGCAACCGCAGGGATAGGCTGTTTGACAAGCAGATCAAGGATGGGCTTCCCCTAAATCCGCAGCGGGATTGGGGAACAATACTTCACGCAGATGAGAACACCTTTCGCGCCGGGAAGGAAAGCGTTATGTTACGTCAGGAAGTCTTCGCCTGGGATGACGACGCCGGGTATGCTGACCTCGCTATAGAGATCATAAATAAGCTTGGTTCGCAGGGCTGGGAGCTGGCGGGCATAGATCAGGAACGCTATATCTTCAAGAGGGCAGAAGTCATGGGTCCTTAACCTCCGGTGCAATCTGCGCGAAGCACTCCTTTGACAATTGCGCCTCTCTGAGTTATACCGTTGTTGCGTTCGTCTGTGGCCGAAATCGGTTGGCCGGGCGGACGGAGCGACGCAAACGGGGGTACAGAAGGAGGACTTATGGCGGAACGAGAGATGTTCAAGTCCAAAGAACTGGAAGCCAGGCAGGTACATTTCTATGAAGACATTTTCAAGCAGAATGCTGCCAAACGGGAACGGGCAAGCACGGGCAGGATCGTCATCAAAGGACCCGAGCTACCCTGGGAGAAGAGCCGCCAGGCTATCCTCAAGTACTTCCTTCATCCCAGCATAACCGATACCGCCGTCGATGGATGGCTGCTCTTTATTCAGGATATCCGTAGCAAGTCCGGCAAGCACCGGCATCAGGGCGGGCTGGCGATATACGTCCTGGAGGGAAAAGGCTGGACTACCGTGGATGGGGTCCGTCACGACTGGGACGAGGGCGACCTGATCCTTTTGCCAGTCAAGCCTCGCGGCGTCGAGCACCAGCACTTCAATGCCGAGCCCGGCGCTCCCTGCAAGTGGCTGGCTCTGGTCCGCATACCCTGGGACGATGCAGTTGGCAACGAAATGGAGCAGACCGAGCTGGCGCCAGACTTTATCCAGGGCTAAGCGTGAAGTAGAACGTCGCGCCCTTATCGACTTCCCCTTCCGCCCAGACCCGCCCTCCGTGGCGCTGGATGATCCTTTGTACCGTGGCGAGCCCGATGCCTGTTCCAGGGAAATCGGCCTCATCGTGCAGGCGCTGGAAAGGAGTGAACAGCTTGCCGGCATACTGCTGGTCAAAGCCGGCGCCATTATCACGCACGTAATACGCCGGCTGGCCCTCACACTCCGTAACGCCAAATTCTATTCGCCCAATTTCCTGGTTCGATGTGAATTTCCAGGCGTTGGCAAGCAGGTTATCGATCGCGACTCGCAGCAGCCGTGCATCCCCTTGCGCAATCATCCCCGGGGAGATGGACAGCTCCACCCGGCGCTCGGGATGTTCCTCCTTGAGTCCTGAGGCGATGGATTCTGCGATCCGGTTCAGATCAACCTTCCCCACATGCATTTCGCTGCGCGTCAGTCTGGATAGCTTCAGCAAATCATCGATGAGCAGGGCCATTCGCTGGCTACCCCTACGCACGACCTGGAGGTAGTGCCTGCCATCTTCGTCAAGCTTGTCCGAGTAGTCTTCCAGCAGTATCTTGCTGAAGCCGTCAATATGCCGCAGCGGAGCGCGCAGGTCATGCGATACGGAGTAGCTGAAGGCTTCCAGTTCCTTGTTGGAGGCTTCGAGGTCTGCCGTGCGCCGCATCAGTGCCTCCTCAGCCCGCTTGCGCATGAATGCCTGAACGATAGCCGGACTCAGGGTCTCCAGTGCATCCAGATCGTCTTTGTCGTAGCCATCATCCTTATTGGCCAGTGCCACCATGCCGATGGTCTTGCCGTTATGGAACAAAGGCACACCCAAGAACGTCGTCAAGGGGGGATGGCCCTCCGGTGTCCCGATGCTGTCCGGATGTGAAGACGGGTCGTTGGTAAAGAAAGGCCTTCCATCGAGAATGACCCGGCCATAGATTCCATGGAGAGTGAAATCGCCCGGTGGTCTACGGTGTCCCATATTGTCATAGGTTGCACAGGCTTCCCAGCCGAGGTCGCTGATGGCGATATCACGGAGGGAGCCACGTGAGTCGATCTCTCCTATGAATCCGTATTTGCTGCGCGTCAGTTCCTCGGCAATCGCCAGGCAGGCATTCCCAAGCTCCTCTTCGCTGGTGCTCTCCAACGCCGCCCCCAGAATGCGATTGATTGCCTCTTGTATTGCCTTTTGCCGGTTGGCCTTATCCTCTGCTAGCTTGCGCTCGGCAATCTCCCTCTCCAGCTCCGCTTTAGAAGCGGTGACGCCCTTCAGGCTGACCGTCATGAGGTTGAAGGCACGGGACAATTCGCCAACCTCATCATTGCCCTGGTCCGGGATCGCATAGTCAAGATTCCCCTGCCCAACGGTCCTTGTTCCAGACTGGAGAACGGAGATCGATCTCAGCGTTCTCCGGTAGGTCAGGACGTAATTGGTAAGAAGGAACAGACCGAACATGCCCGTTAGCGCCAGGCTCAGCACGATGTTTCTTTGCCTCAGCTCGTCTATCTGGTCGCGCAGTATCTGAACGAGCCGCGAGGCATCGAATATGGTTGACTGGTTCTGGACCTCCATCCGGCTCCAGGCGACCTGGATGAACGCGGGATCAGGCGCCTTGCCACCGCTCGCGTTTTGCAGGTCAGTCTCGAGGGACGCTCTCACCTCTTCAAAGACGGCCCGCAGACGCTCTGTGTTTGCCTTGATGCTGTTGACAACCACCCTCTGTTCAGGGGTATCCGGATTCAGGTCGTTGAGCTCATTGGTTAACGAGGCATACTGCGTCTCCCAGCGGCTGAGTTGCAGGCTCTCGGGATAGAAGAGGTAAGCACTCGATAGATAGCTCAGCTCGTTGGCATCCTGCTGGAGCCTACCGGCAATCTGGCTCTGCTGACTGCCCCGCTCCACCTGCTGGTTGGTGATAATCAGCGATACGGCAGTAGCCAGCAGGATTGCTCCGAAGATAGCTGTAGTGATGATAAACTGAGTTCTTATTTTCATAGCCGACTGCTCTGGCGACCTATATTCACCGCCTGGGGCTTCACCGCCTTCAGGCCGTCGATATACATGTAACCTCTTATGACAACTAACGTCGAGAGAGCAACCCCGCGTAGCATGGGCCGACTACACTGTTTCCCATGAGCTCTACTCATTGTGCTCTCTTCACCGGATGATGCCCACCGATCCGGGTCTGATCGCCTTGAGTCCTTCGTCATAGATGTAGTCCGGGAAATTCGGAACCTGTTTTTCAGCGGTCAGGCTGTTGCTCATCATCCACCGGGCTTCGTCCTCCATGGCAGCAACGAGCGATTGGTCGAGCGAAACAGAGAACTGGTAATCCGGCCAGACGGCCGCCATGTATTCTTCGCTATAGTCCAGCTTCTGTCGAATAATAGCTCTTGCCTCCTCTGGATTACTCGCATTATAGGTTTCAGCTTGAATCAGGGATTTCAAGACCCGGCGAATGAGGTCCGGGTGCTCAGCCGTCCACTTATCTGTAGCTACTACGCCATTGTAGGATGCCTGTGCATTTTGCGCTGACCACACAATTACCTCATCCGCCAGACGGTCTTGAATCCGGTAGACATAGGGCTGCCAGATGCTGACCGCATCAACCTCACCGTTGACTATGGCATTGACCGCCTGGGCTGGACTAACGTTAGCCATGGTCACATCGGAGACATCGATGCCTCGCAAGAACAGTAGCCTTCCCAGAGCGAATTCAGGCCTCGACCTCATCGGGACTCCTATCCTCTTTCCCTTGAGGTCCGAAATAGCGTTAATACCTCTATCTTTTCGGGCGACAAGGTATTCGACCGAGGACCTGTTGATTACTCCAATGATACGGATATCTTCCTTGGACAAGACCTTACCCGCAAAGGCAAATTCGGATGCGGTAGCCATGTCCGCCTCTCCGTTTAGTATTCCCTGAATCGCGGCATTGCCCGAGGCATAGACCTGGATAGTCACATCTAGTCCATTAGCGTTGAAATAGCCCATATCCTGGGCAATATGAATGAGTGAGTTTACTTCGCTGGTTGTCGTGCCGATAGTGATCGGCGAAGTCTTCTCAGAACACGACCAGGAACCCGCAGCAGCCGCGAAAACTCCGGCGACGAGAATCGCCAGCAGTCCCGATCGCCTAAATCGTTGTACGGTATCCATTATTTCCCAGATTGACGCCTCTTATGGCTCAATCGCCAAGACCGCTGCGGTCTGGCCCGACATCGAGGACAGATATGCCAGCAACTTATCAGATGCAACATTAGCGGATAATATTCACTGCTGCAGGTCTGACTGCCTTGAGCGGATCCTCGTAAATATGGTCCAGAAAATTAGGGACCTCCAGTTGATCGGTAATGCCACTGCTGATCATCCAACGCGCCTCGTCCTCCAATGCAACCACCAGCGATTGGTCCAGGGTCAACGAGAACTGGTTTTGCGACCAGACCGCCTCCATATAGGCATCATCCAGCTTGAGACGGCTTTGTACGATAGCTTTAGCCTCTCCGGGAGCTTCGATAACGTACTTCTCAGCCTGTGCCAGTGAAGTGAAAAGCCGCTTAATGACTTCTCCATGCCCCGCTATCCAATCGTTTCGGGTAGCCAGGACGGCATACAATGCCTGACTGCTTTGCGCCGGCCATACCACACCCTTAGCGCCTAGCCGCTTCTCAATAACATCGACATATGGAGGTCTGGAGAGAATGGCGTCAATCTCGCCGTTCATGATGGCATCCTCTGATCCGGAGAGACTAACGTCAACCAGAGTCACCTGGCTTATATCTATGCCGTGAAGGGTAAGAAACCGGCCAAGAAAGAACTCTGCAATTGTCTTCCGGACGACGCCTATCCTTTTGCCGCTGAGGTCCGAGGCGCTATTAATGCCCCGGTCTTTGCGTCCCAGGAGATAGAAGTACTGCACCTTATCGATGCTTGCGATGGCGCTCATCGTTTCCCGCTTGAACGCGCTCCCGACCAGCGGATACTCTGCTGGGATCCCGATGTCCACCTCGCCACTCAACGATCCGTTGAATGCGGCCGCACCAGTATCATAATCCCGCACGCTCACATTCAGACCGTTGTCTGCAAAGAAGCGGCGGTCCTCCGCGACGTAGAGAAGTGCGGACGACTCAAGGGGCGGGCTACCAATACTGATCGACTCCGGTGCCCCAGAGTAGCCGCGCGAGCAAGCCCACGAGCCAACCGCTACAGCCAGGACCACCGCGACTAAAGCCATAGGTGTGAACCGCCCGTGTAGGGACGGCTTTAGCGCCACCCTTGTTTTCTTCAATTGATGATATTCACCGATGCCGGCGCAACCGTCTTGAGGCCGTCCACATAGATATTACCCAGGAAATCAGGCATCGACTTTTCGTCGGTAAGCTTGTTGTTCATCATCCATCGCGCCTGGTCTTCCATCGCCACCACGAGCGCCTGGTCAAGCGAGACCAGTAGCTGGTGCTCCGGCCAGATTGCTGCGACGTACGCATCATCGTAGTTTAGCTTCTTTTGTACGATAGCTCTAGCTTCGTTCGGATGACTTGCGTTGTATTTCTCCGCCTGGACCAGGGACGCCAGGAACCGCTTCGCCAGATCGGGGTGCTCCGATGCCCACTTGCTCGTACTGATGGCCGCGCAGTACGTCGGCTGCTCACCCTGGGGACGCCATTCGACTATTTCGCCGCCCAGACGGTCTTCAATTGCTCTGACGTTGGGCTGCCATGTGACCACTGCATCGACGTCGCCGTTTACCAGGGCGTCTACAGACTTCGCCGGACTGACATCAACAAGGCTCACCTGCCCTACGCTCATACGATTCAGATCGAGAAACCGGCCAAGATAGAACTCCGCCGCTGTCTTCAGGGGCACCCCGATCCTCTTCCCCTTGAGGTCCGAGACACTATCGAACCCCCGGTCCTTCCGGCCGATAAGATGAATATGCCGGAACCTGTCGATGCTTCCGAGCGTGACAACGCTCTCTTTTGCCAGCGCTTTCCCGACGATGACGAACTCCGCTGCGGTGGCAATGTCCACCTCGCCGTTCATCATTCCGTTGGTCGCCGCCAGGCCTGAAGCATATTCCTTAATGGTCACGTTCAGTCCGTTAGCGGCGAAGAGTTTCTGGTCCTCAGCTATGTAAATCAGCGAGTTTACCGGGGTGGACTCCATCCCAACCGTAATAGATTCGATCTTCCCCGAGTAGCTTGCCTGCGAACAAGACCAAGAGCCAAGAGCGACCAACAGCATCACGGTAAGCGCCGTCGTGACCCTGACAACTAATCTCCCCACGGACCTCCTCCAACCAGTCAGCGATGACACACAGGGCGCTCAAGACGCAGAATAGCGTACCGAAGAAGATTATATCATAACTAATCTCATCTCCACCCTATCGTGACGCTTGACATCTGGCGCCAGGACGCTAACATTGTCGTATCCAGCCATCCGACCGGACAGCGGGCTCCAGGCAGTCCGGGCACAACACGGACGGCTGGTTTCCCAAACACTGAGGAGGCATAGCGCAATGGCCAGAGGCAAATCCGCAACCACAACACCAAAAGAGGACCGCTGGATACCTTCGGCCTGCAGCATGTGCTATAGCTGCTGCTCCATCATGGCCCATATGGTAGACGGCAGGCTGGTCAAGATAGAGGGCAACCCCAACAGCACCATCGGTGAAGGGCGCCTCTGTGCCAAGGGAGTGTCCGGGATAATGATGCTCTACGACCCCAACCGGGTCAACGTCCCTCTCAAGCGTACCAACCCCAAGAAGGGCATCGGGATCGACCCGGGCTGGCAGGAGATCACCTGGGAAGAGGCCATGGAGACCGTCGCCGAGAGGCTCAAGACGGTGCTCGCGGATAACCCCCGCGGCCTGTTCATGCAAGGGACCACCACCGCCAATGCGGAGATGCACTGGGGGCTAGACACGTTCAGCCAGGCTTTCGGCACGGATAGCCTCTGGGTGGGAGGCGGTGGCATCCACTGCGGCAGCGGCGCCCACGAGCTGAACGGCCTGATGCACGCCTCCTGGTCGCTGGTGCCGGACTTCAAGCTCTGCAACTACGCCCTCTACTTCGGCGCCAGCAAGGGCCACTCGGCCGGCCACGTCGCTAACCAGAATGCCCAGCTCGCCGCCGACGCCCGCGCCCGGGGGATGAAGATGGTAGTGGTCGACCCCATGTGCAACCACGCCTCCGGCAAGGCCACGGAGTGGGTTCCCATACGCGTGGGCACCGACGCCGCCCTGGCGCTGAGCATGTGCAACGTCCTGGTAAACGAGTTGGGGACGTACGACCGGAAATACCTCAGGCTTCACACCAATGCCCCCTACCTGGTCCAACCGGACGGCCACTACCAACGGGACGCGGCCAGCGGCAAGCCCCTGGTCTGGGACGAAGCCGGCAACCAGGCCAAAACCTTCGATGACCCGTCGATCGGAGAGTTCGCCATAGAGGGCCGGTTCACCGTGGACGGCGTGGATTCCCAGCCAGGGTTCCAGCTCCTCAAGGACCACCTGAAGCAGTTCACGCCGGAGTGGGCATCGCAGATAACAACCATCCGCCCGGCCACGATCCGTCGCCTGGCCCGGGAGTGGGAGGAGCACGCCCGCATCGGCAGTACCATCGTCATTGATGGGAAGGAGCTGCCGTACCGGCCGGTCGCGGCCATCTACTTCAGAGGCTCTCAGGGGCACCGCAACTCCACCTGGAACTGCCTGTCCATTGAGCTGCTGAACCAGTTGGTAGGAGCGGCCGATGTGCCCGGCGGGGCCCTGGGCTTCAACCCGGTCTGCCATGGCTATCCCGGCACCGGCCGTCCCAGCTACACACCGGCGCCCTGCCCGGATGGGATCATGATCACCGGCTCCTGGCGGGTCCCCCACAAGCCCTATCCGGCGCCAACCGCCTTGCCTCCCAAAACCTACACGGTCAAGGAGCTGTTCCCCTGGGCTATGATATCGCCATTCCTCGGATCGGCCGATCAGGAGGAATGGTGGAGCCGGTTCAAAATCGAGGCCAGGCCGGAGGTGATGATCAACTTCGGCGCTAACGCCATCATGAGCGTCGGGAACAAGGACGTCGTCGCCGAGGCCCTCAGGAAGATCCCGTTCATCGTTTCATTCGACATCTTCCTGAACGAGATGACCGACTTCGCCGATATCGTCCTTCCGGACATGTGCTACCTGGAGCGGCACAGCGCCACCCCCAATTATCCGTTCATCTTCAACCATCCCGCCGGCATGGGCGACTGGGGATGGGCCATCCGGCAGCCCGCGGTAGAGCCGGCCGGACAACGAGGTGACTTCGTCCAGGTCCTCTATGAGCTCGGCGAGCGCATCGGCATCCGGGAGCCCCTGAATATCGCCTACAATGTTTATTTCAACCTGCAAGAACCCTATAAGCTGAAGCCCAGCGTCAGGTATGAACACCTGGACGTGCTGGACCGGGCATTGAAGAGCAACTTCGGGGAGGAGCACGGGCTGAGCTGGTTCAAGGAGAATGGCGTCATCCGGTGGCCCAAGAAGGCGGAGGAGGTCTACTGGAGGACCTTCACTCCCGTCCGGGTGCCAGTCTACTTCGAGATGTTCCTGGCGACCGGCGAGCAGGTCCGCAAGATCGCCACTGAGTACGGAGCGAAGATGGACCTCTGGACCTACGAGGCGCTTCCCAACTGGCATCCCTGCGCCTCTCACGAGGTAAAGGACCCCCAGTTCGATCTCTGGAGCTTCTACTACCGGGACGTCCTGCACACCAACTCGCTCACCATGGAGAACCCCTGGCTGGACGAAGCGGCCCAGATGAATCCCTACTCCTACTTCATCGCCATCAATGCTGATGTAGGCAAGAAGAAGGGACTCAAGGATGGCGATACCGTCTGCGTAGAGTCTGACCGGGGACGCAAGATCAAGGGCCGGCTAAAGCTGACCGAGGGCATGCATCCGGAGGGCCTCGGCGTAGCGGCGCTCTGCGGCCACTGGTCGCCCAACCAGCCTATCGCCCGAGGCAAGGGCGTATTCTACAACGACCTGATAGAGGTCGATTATGAGCACATGGACCCCGGCAACCTGAACATGGACCTCTGCGCCAAGGTCAAGATCTACAAGGAATGAGGGTGCGACGCACACCCAAGAGATGATCAGAATCAAGGTCAAGTTCTACGGCGTCATCAAAGATATCATCAAAGAGCCGGCAGCCGAGTTCGAGATGCCGGACGGCGCTACCATGGCCGACCTGCTGGACGTCATGCGCCTGAGATACGGCGACGCGTTCGCCCAGCGCGTCCTGGACGAGCGTATCGGCGTCCGCACCTACGTCAAGCTCTTCCTCAACGATGAGGAGGTGGACAATGACGCCGTCAGCTCAACCCGGCTCTCGACAACGAGCGACCGCGCCGAGGCGACGGTCTATGTCATGCCCTCGTCCACCGGCGGCATGCCCTCGTCCACCGGCAGCGTCGCGCCCCCCGCCAGCTCAACAGGCGACGACACGCAAGAAGAACAATCCTGTTCCCAGCCGTTGTAATTAGCGCCAGCTCGGTGATACGCTGGATTCAAGAGCATGGACGAGACAAGACGAGCCATACCCCTGTTGCCGAAAGCCGCGGTCTGGCTCTCACTCCTGGCGCTCTCGGTGGCATTGGCTGCCGCAGCCGGAGGCGCGTCACGCGGGCAGGCCGGTCCCGTGGGCGGTGCTGCCTCGGCGCCAAGGACGCTCTCCCTGGCAGTCTCCGGGTTGACGGAGCCTACCCACCTCGCCAGCGCCGGTGATGGCACAGGACGCCTCTTCATCTTGGAGCGGGCGGGACGCATACTCATCGCCAGGGGCGGAACCCTGCAGCCAGTGCCCTTCCTGGACATCCGCCTGCAGGTCGGCAGTTCCAGCTCCGAGCAGGGGCTACTGAGCGTCGCCTTCCCACCACAGTACGCAGCCAAAGGGTACTTCTACCTGAACTACACGAATACCAGCGGCAATACCGTCATCTCCCGGTTCAGGTTGACCGCCGATCCGGATGTCGCCGACCCAGCCAGCGAACAGGTTGTCCTGACCGTGCAACAGCCCTACCCTAACCACAACGGCGGGCAACTTGCCTTTGGCCCCAGGGATGGCTATCTGTATATCGGGATGGGCGACGGAGGGTCCGCCGGCGACCCGGAGAACCGGGCCCAAAACCCAACAGAGCTTCTTGGCAAGATACTGCGCATCGACGTCGAGACCGGCAGTCCGGCGACATACACCATCCCGCCGTCCAATCCTTTCTTGAATACCCCGGGCTTCCTGGGAGAGATCTGGGCCCTGGGACTGCGAAACCCCTGGCGCTTCTCGTTCGACGCCGGCGGAAACCTCTACATCGGCGACGTCGGGCAGGGCGCCCGTGAGGAGATCGACTTCCAGCCCGCCGCCAGCGGTGGCGGCGAAAACTACGGCTGGCGAATTCTGGAGGGTACCCAGTGCTTCAATCCAACCTCCGGCTGCGTCCCGCCGGACCGCTATTACCCTCCGGTGGCTGAATACGACCATACGCTGGGTTGCTCCGTCACCGGAGGCTACGCCGACCTCGGCACCTACTTTTACAGTGACTTTTGCAGCGGGCGCATCTGGGGACTCCGGCAGGTGGGGTCGAGCTGGGAAAACACACTGCTCCTTCAAGCGCCCTTCGGTATCTCTACGTTCGGTCGGGGCGAAGACGGCGCCCTCTTCGTCGCCAACTACACCGGGCGCGCCGCGTACAGGCTCAATGCCCCTTCACTCACGTATATGCCGTACGTCCCAAAGGGCGGCTAGGGTTTGGCTACAGGAAAGGTGCACGGTGTCATTGCGAGAAACGGGACAATCTCGTCTGAGCACACCAAGGCCAAAGAGCCGGATGACCAGACATAGCCAGGGCGGTGTCTACCTGGACATAGTCAGGCAGAGCTGGATGCTCCGGACCAGCTCCAACGCCTCGCCAGGGTCGTCCTGGTTAGAAGCCACCGGAGCTGTTTCGCGATACCAGGGGCAGAAATGTGCTGTAGGTTGAGGATGTCGCCGGGTTCGCGTCGGTCACCATCTGGTGTTCGGAGTAGGTGAAGGTGTAGCGAATCTCCAGGCCAGGAAACGGTGTCCCGCGCTTGGTCACGCCGGGGTTGGCCGCGTCCCGGTCCACACGCTGGATGACTGACCCCGCCTTCGGATTACTGTCAACCAACTGGACCTGATCGCGAGACGCCGTGACGCCGGCCTTTGAGGCCTTCGCTGCGATCACCGAGTCCGGAATGAAGATATTAAACTGTCCCGCATCGCCGTTGCTACTGTTTACAGTTACCGAGATTCTGCCCTGGCTATCAACCTGCACGTCGAAAGGCTTCGCCGACGTGCCTGTTCCCCCCGTGCCCGCACTATTGCTGCTGGCGAAGACGGCGTCGACGTCGGGATCGGGAGTCATCGACGAGCCCTTGAACATCACGAAAGCGGCTACCTCCCTGCGTAGGCCAATGGGAAACCCTGAGTAAGTCTCTCCCAGGCGGGAGTTCACACTCTTGATCTGCAAGGTGAGCAGTGAACTGGGAGAGTCAGTCCACGTCCAGCTCACTATATCGCCGACTCCGCCGACGAGGATAGGCTCCTGGCCATTGGTATTCTGCTGGATCGTGTACTCAGTGCCAGCTGGCTGGCTGGCCGGATCGTTTGATCCCGGGATGGGACTGAGCACGCCGAGATAGATGACCTCTGTGTTGGACGCCGAGTCGTAGCCCAGCGGTGAACTGAAAACCACGTTCGATGTGGACGCCGGAGACCCGCTGATCCAGGCGACCGGTGCCGCTGGCGGTGTAGCGGAGCTGGCGGGCCTCGCTGGGAAAGAGACAGAACCTGCGACAGCGAAGAAGGCAATCGCAAGAACTGACACACCTCGCAAGACCGCGTTTCGCGCGTTGTGCTTCAAGTGGATCCTCCTATAACCGGCAGATGAGTGCAGCGAGTCCTCAGTACCTGGGCCCGCCATTTAGCATGTGCCTCACCGCGGCGGAGCTCGCCGTTGCGATAGCAAGCCTATGGCAACGTTCATCATAACACATGAGCGCCGGCGTGACCAAGGGAAAGGAACGTGCGTCCTGCCAGCGCCGTTGACAGGAGAGAGAGCGGGAGACTATGATGAAGCAGGCCAGGAGGTAGCTGTGGAGAAGTATGTGGTTCCAGTAGTAGTCCAGCCCTTGGAAGACAGCGAGGGCTATCTGGCTATCTGCCCAATACTGCCTGGGTGTCACGCCGAAGGCGACACCTACGCGCAGGCTATCGACAACCTACAGGATGTAGCCAGAGCGCATATCGAGCTGCGATTGGAGAAGGGGCTTCCCCTCCCCAAGGAATTGAGGCCCATCGAAAAGGGGCAGCCTTTGGTATTGGAAGGCCATATTCCCGTGCTGATCGGAGCCAATGACCGACAGGTTGCCTAGGGTTAACTATCGGCGCCTCACCAAGAGACTAAAAGAATTGGGCTGTGAGTTCCTGAGGCAGGCCAAGGGTTCGCACGAAATCTGGTGGCATCCTGGAAAACAGCTCTTTACCACTATCCCCAACCACGGACACAAAGACATAGACACGGGCACCGTCAGAAAGATTCTCAAAGACTTGGATATATCCCCGGAGGACTTCGGCCAGCCTGGTTGAGGTGCATCAGAGCCCTCGCCGGCCTCAATCCAAGTGCCCTGCGCCATAATGTGCTATAATAGCATTGTCCCCTTTTAGGGGTATTGTGGCGGAGGGCGGGTCACTCGGCTGCTAAGTCAGTCGAGGGAGCGTGATTGCTCTTATCCTAAGGTCTCCCAGAATGGGCTCTCTACATTTGCCGCCGGGCGGCAGGATCGGGGTCATATGATCACTCGAAAAGGTCCAATGGGCAGCGCGCGCGAGATCCCACAGGCAGGTCAACACGGTGTCTGTTACCAGTGTGGGTCGCGGTCACTCTACTACAGCGCAGACGACGGCCACCATAAGTGCCTGATCTGCGGGAGGGCCCAGCGGGTCGTTCCCCCCGGCTTCGGCGGTGAACTCCCCAACGAGCTCGTGGACGGCGGACTGCTGGGTAGGGACTGAGCCCGAGCCTCAGCGGTGCACCCACTCGTTGGCCCGCTGAACCGTCTTCCAGTACTCACGGTCGATCCGAAAGCCGAATAACCCGGACTCCCGGTCGGCAACATACAATGTGTCGCCTGCCAAAAGCAGCCCTGCAGGCTCACGTAACACGCCCGGCGAGTCGACACGACTGGCATTGAGCAGCCCGACAACGCCCACCAGGGTCCCCTGCTGGTTGTACACGTAGACCATCCGGCTGCGATTATCGGTGAAGTAAACATTGCCGGAGGCATCGAGGGCGACATAGGCCGGTGAGAAGTACTCCGGGTTGCTGCGCATGGCGAACTCCTGCAGGTGGCGGCCCTCCGGCGAGTACTTTCTGATTCTCCCGCTGCCGCTGCTGGCGACATACACGTTCCCCGATGCATCCACCGCCAGGCCAGTCGGCCGGCTCAACCGGTACTTCTCCGAATCTCCCACTCCATCTAGAAAGACGGCGGACTCCCCGCCATCGTTGCTCAGACGCAGGACGGTGTTCTTCTCCGTATCAGCGACATAGATCTCACCATTGGGCGAGACGGCGATCCCGGATGGTAAGAACCGACCGGTCGCCGGTGCTCCCGGTGCGCGGATGTCGATACTGCGGCTGGCAGAGCCATCGGCCGCCAGGACTACCACCTGCCCGGCGCCGGTGTTGGCAATGTATAGCTCGCCCCCCAAGGCTGCCATGGCCCGCGGCTCCTTCAACAGGAACCGGCAATCCCCGCTCTCGCAAAGCACGGCGACCGCCCGACCCTCCCGGTCAACCTCGATCACCCGGTCGTTCCCGCTGTCCAGGACGAAGAGCCTGCCACCGATCATCGCCACCGCGGACGGGTCCGCCCAGGCGCCCACCGGGGCCAGCTGGTCGGAGACCGGCTTCGGGTCTTTGGCGTAGAGCACAAACTCCGGTGGCAGCGGCTTGCCGGGGCCCTGGCCAACCCAAACGAACACCGCCCCCAGCGTTACGACGAACGCCGCCGAGAATATCAATAGTTGCCTGTTCATGATTGTGGCGAGCTGCCGCTGCGGGTCAAAGGGCTCGCCCGTGTGGGACGCCGTTGCTTCAACTCCTTCAGCGGTCGCTTGGGACTTCCGGTTGCCTTACGGACCAAGGATGATATGCAAAGGCGCAATGGGAGTCACCTCCATTTTCACCTCCACCTTGGTATGGCATGCCTTGCAGGACCAGCTCGGCGCATCCGATGTCTCCCGACCACCGATGTCCGGAATGAAGCTGGCGTGAGCGTCATTAAGAAGCTCAGCAGCTTCGGTCGGATGGCAGTCGGAGCATCTTGAGGCCACTGCAACGTGGCCGCGGCCCTGCCTCCTGCCTCCGTGACACCCCTCGCACGTGGCAATCGGGTGGCTCCCAGCGGCCCTGGTAGCGGCTACTTCAGTGACGATCCTGGAATGGCACCTGTTGCAGAATTCTCCCTCTACGTTGTCCCGGTTGAGCTTCCACCACTCGTGGGCGCCGGGGGCCATGGTCCCCTCGAACATCTGGCCTCCCCCAATGGCGAGGGCGCGGTAGGTCAGGATGCTGAGGAAAGAGGCCACCATTACTGCCAGGATCGCTACGCCCAGCGCAACGCGGTGTGACCCCAGCGTTCTAAGCAAACCGGCTAATGATTCTTGTAGTTTCATGATGAAGATTCAAACAGAGGATATTGTCACCTTCCGATACGATCGTAACATGCCGTCTGAGGCAAATACATGAACGATTGGACGTATTTCAGACACCCGTCGCGCCCAGATAGCGGTCTGCGTGACAGCGTTCAGACAGTCGAACACCACTTCCAGGTAGGAGTCCAGGCTCTCGCACCTGCAAACGAAGGCGGCCCTTTGAAAGAGCTTTGTCATGACGGCTGCCGATTTTACAGGCGAGGTGCTAACCACTAATATGTTGATACAGGACCACAGGGTAGGGAGGGCGGCCATGGACCAACAACCACACCCGGCGTCTGCAGGGACGATGGGGATGCTCATCGACCTGCGCAAGTGTTACGGCTGCAACTCCTGCACGGTGGCCTGCAAGCAGGAGCACGCCATCCCGGCCGGGGTCACCCGGAACCGGGTCGAGACCGCCGGCCCGACGGGCGTCTTCCCTGACCTGTCGATGCACTATATCCCGAAGCTCTGCGCTCAGTGCCAGGACCCGCCGTGCGTCAATGTCTGCACCGAAGGCGCCATCACCCGCCGGCCGGACGGGGTGGCCGCCATCGACCGCGCCCGCTGCAACGGCGACGCCCTCTGCGTGCAGGCCTGCCCCTACGGGGCGATCGACTTCGATTACGAGCGGAAGGCGCCGGAGAAATGCGACCTCTGCGCCTCCCGGCTGGACCGCGGCGTCCATCCAGCCTGCGTGGTGGCCTGCGTGGGACGCGCCCGCCTGGTGGGCGATCTGACCGACCCGGACAGCCTGATCGCCCGGGCGCTGGCCGCCGCCGGACCGGAAAACTCCTATGCAGCGTACCCGGAATTCGGGACTGGCCCGGCCCTGTATTATGTCAAGCCAGACGCCATCGCTCCGCCCCTGTCTGCTACGACGTTATTCGATCCCGACCGGGACATCGCAAGCATGCTACCGTCACTGGTTACCCCGGTGGACGAAGAGGCGGGGGAGCGGGCGGTGAAGTCGCTCTGCCGGGGCTGCCACGGAGTGTGCGGCGTCCGGGTGATCGTGCGGGATGGCCGGGTGCTGAAGGTGGAGGGAGACCCGGAGTCGCCTACCAGCTTCGGAACACTCTGTCCCAAGGGGCTGGCTGCGACCCAGCACCTCTATAATCCCGCTCGCCTGCTCCACCCTCTAAAGCGGGCTGGCGAGCGCGGTGAGGGCAAGTGGGAGCAGATCACCTGGGAGGAAGCGCTAGGAACGATTGCCTCCCGGCTCGCCGAGATCCGGGAGAACTACGGCCCGGAGTACGTGGCCCTGGCCAACGGCACCGGCCGCACCTGGAACGGCTTCGGCGGACGGTTTTTCAATGCCTTCGGTACCGCCACCCGGCTCTTCACATCACCTCTCTGCTATTGGCCGAGGATCGCCGTGAGCAAGGCGACAGTGGGATTCAAGATTCCGGTGTGCGACTATTACAGCTTTGGGGGCTCTTACCCAGACTGCGTGCTGGTCTGGGGTAATAATAATATAGCCGCCAACGCCGACGGTATGGCCGGCGCCCGGCTGATCGATACGATAAACCGCGGCTCCCGGCTCATCGTCGTCGACCCCGTCTTCACGAACCTCGCGGCTAAGGCCGATGTCTGGCTGCCGGTCCGCCCGGCCTCCGACGGCGCCCTGGTGCTTGGCATGCTGAACGTCATAGTCAACGAGGGGCTGTTCGATGCGGATTTCGTCAAGAAGTGGACCAACGGGCCCTTCCTGGTGCGCCGCGACACCGGGCAGCTTCTGACCGAGGCGGACCTGTCCGCCGGAGGAAGCGCCGGACACTGGGCCATCTGGGACCGGACGCGAGGAGTGGCCTCGCCGTCGGACGAGCCAGGCGTCAGCCCGGACCTCAACGCGAACCCGACGGTGAGCCTGACCGGCGGCGGGGAGGTGAAATGTTGCACGGCCTGGGAGCTGCTCAAGCAGCGGCTGGCAGAATACACACCGGAAGTAGCCGCCGAGATAACCTGGGTGCCCGCTGACCGGATCCGGTCGGCCGCCCGAATGTTTGCCACCGCCAGGCCGGCGGCCATCCAGTGGGGGGTCGCCGTGGACCACCAGGGCATCAACAGCACCCGTACGTCCCTGGCCATCCTCACCCTCATGGCAGTTACCGGAAACCTGGACGTCCCCGGCGGGATGGCCTTTTGGGTCGGAGGCGACTGGATCAACGGGGGATCGCCGGAGCATGCACTGCCGGGACTGGTACCCCAACGGTCCAGGGATTTTATCCGGGATTACGGCCCCACCGAGTTCCCGCTGCTCGGCAGAGGACCCCACGGGTCGCTGACCACTGCGGGGGTCGTCGATGAGTCGTTCCCGGTGCAGGCGGCTATCTGCATCGGCATTAACCCGATTGTCGGCGTGGAAAACTCTCAACAGGTGCACGAGGCGATGAAGAAGATACCCTTCGTCGTCTCGATGGACCTCTACATGACGCCGTCGGCGGAGATGGCTGACATTGTGCTGCCCATCTCCACCTGGCTGGAAAGGGACCAGATCGGCGACGAGCAGCACTTCGAATGGGCCATCTTCGCCCGCCAGCGGGCCGTCGAGCCCCTGGGCGAATGCCGCTCCGATGAAGAGGTGCTCATGGAGCTGGGGCGTCGCCTGGGCCTGGGGGAGCACTTCCCATGGAGGGACATGCGAGAGTACTTCGACTGGCGGCTGCACCGGACGGGTGTGAGCTGGGATGAGTTCAAGAAGACCGGAATGCTGAGAGGCCCCATGCGCTACCGAAAGTACGAGTCGGAGTTCTACCGCCCGGGCGGAGGCTTCGCGACGCGCACTGGCAAGGCCGAGATCTTTTCGACGGCCTTTGCCTCACTTGGCGCTGATCCCCTGCCCTTCTTCCAGGAGCCGGCCGAGGAGTCACCATACAACCAGTCACTGGCCGCCGAATATCCGCTCATCGCCACCAACCGGCGCAGCCCATACTTCTTCCATACCGAGTTCCGGCAGGCGCCGTGGCTCAGGGAGCTGGAGCCGGAGCCCGTGGTCGAGATCAACCCCGAGACGGCGAAGGGGCTGGGGATAAGGGACGGCGACTGGGTCTACGTCGAGACGCGACTGGGCCGGATGAGGTCACGCGCCAGCCTCACCAGCGGGATCCATCCTCGCGTGGTCTGTGCCCGGCACGGCTGGTGGTTCCCGGAGCGAGATGCGTCTGACGGCCTGCACGGAGCCTGGGAGAGCAACCTGAACGTTCTCACCCGCAACGACCGCGGCCAGGGCTTCGACCCTCTCTACGGCTGCCCGCAGCTCCGCGGCTTCCTGTGTCGCGTCCGTAAGGCCTGACAACAGCCGTCCGCCTTTACAACAGTCGTCGTTGATCAAGTCCCGAAACGCCAGCCCGTAGTGGAAGCTCTAGAGCTTCCACTACGGGCTGGCGTTTCGCTCACCGGCAATCGGCGTACGCTCCGGCACGCGCCTGACGCCTCAGGTTCACTCTGCAATAAGCTTCTCAGAGCCCAGCATCGCCATAAAGGAATCGATTCTTTCGAGAGTACGATGCTCATCAAAGTCACGCTCGTCAGCCATATTACCCTCGTAGCTCATGACGGGAATGCCCTCCTTCAGCAGTCCCAGCCGGCTCTCCGCGACTCCCAGGGTCAACCCTTCACACCCCCGGTTGTAGTGGAGAAGGACCCCGTCAAGCTTCCACTCTCTCGCGATACGTATCAACATTTCTGTCTTGAGATTTGGGTTATAGAATTGTTCCCATACGGGCTTACGCAGGTTCCATTCTATAATGAGGCGGAGGGCCTGGTCCCGGGTCTTAATCTCGATACCCTTCTCCACAGGGGTTTTGGCCGGTCCCCAGGCGCCGTCTGGCTGGTCCTCCCAGACGCCGACTAATCCAAACATATAGGGGTTTCCTACCGAGACGGCTCCGAATTGCTCCAGGTATTTGAACAGACGAGACCAGAAATGCCAGGGGTGTATGTTGTCAGTAATGAGGCGGCAGCGCTCAGACGGAATTGCGGCTATACCGCGGGACACGCGGTCCTTGATCTCATCCCTGGCTTCCATGTAGAAATCAGCGAATTCTTTGTTGGACTTGTCCAGCGTGCCCAGAACATATATCCCGCGCATCGTATTCTCGTCCAAAGGGGCCGGAATGTGCTTGTTCAGGGCGCATATCTCTGCCCAGGTGGAGTTGAGCCTGAACTCGTTCCTCACTGCTTCTATGAGCAGGTCATCCCGGTACTTCCGGCCAGTGGCCTTCTCCATCCCCTCGATCGCCTCATGCAGCTGGTTGACTACATAATCCACCTTGTTGGTATTCAAATCGTTGGGTTGGCCCACCGCTATGTCTATGCAGAAGTACGGTACATTCTGGTATTCGGCGACGGTCTGATACCACTTACCGTGTGTGCAGCATATGTGGATGCTGAAGCAGAAGTCTACCCTAGGGAAGGGCCCCCCGAAACTGAACTCGTCCAGATACATGGATCCCAGGTAGTTACGAAAATATGCACATAGATCACCGGCCCAGCCCCTGCTCTCGACGGCCTCCCGGCAACGGGCGGCGAGCTTGCGGTCCTGCGCGACACCCGCTGCATAGGGCTCTCCGCCCAGGTGGACCACATCCTCCCCCAGACCAGCGGGCACTGAATCCGGGGTTGAGGCGCACCCGGTCCAGCGGAGCACGCCGGGACTGGAGTACCTCTGGTAATACCTCGAACGCAGCTCAACGGCCTTCTTCCAGCACCCCAGGGGTTCAGTCGGATACTGCTGTGATCCAGCCACCTCCTCGCGCCTCCCTCCTTCGGTAAGCCCCATTTGCCAAACCGACCACACTTAGCGCCGAAATCGCCGTTCCAGCCTCAATGACGCGGTGCCTATGGAACCCGCGGCACTCCGTAGCCGGCATCCTGTGGATCGACGCTCACTTCGAGAAGCGTCGGACGGTTCTGTGAGAGGGACCACTCCAGCGCGGACTTGATGTCACCGGCCTGCACGACACGCCTGCCCTCTACGCCGAGGCTCCCGGCCAGGGCCACGAAGTCGATATCCACCAGCTCGGCACAGTCGTAGAGGCCCCGCTCGGTGCACTCGCCTCCGTAGAGGGAAAGGGCGGACTTGACCGCCATGTAGACCCCGTTGCGGCAGACAATGATCGGCACGGCTATCTGGTATCGGGCGGCGGTCCAGAGGGCCTGGAGCGAGTAGCAGGTGCTGCCATCGCCCAGGAACGCCACCACCTGCCGGTCGGGCAGGGCCAGCTTGGCGCCCAGGGCTGCCCCGAGGCCCCAGCCCAGGCAGCCGGCCTCCGATGATAGATAGCTCCCTGGCACACTGAACGGGAAGAAGTGCTGCAAATAGGTGCCGGAACGGGTTCCCTCGTCCACGATCAGGGCGTCCGGGTCGAGCATCCGTCCCATCTCACCCACCAGACGCGCTGCCGACGTCGGCACTGAACCCCACTTCGCCTGAAGCTCTCTGGCTTTGCCTGCCCGCGCGTCACGGTTGGCTGTCTCGATGGCCTTTCGCCTCTGCCGGATGGCGTCCCGCTGGGCTTTGGTGCCGATGCTCCGGTCGACGGCCTGCTTGAGGTCCTCCAGACCGGCCTTCGGATCGGCTACGATTCCTAGCGACGCCGGGTAGTTCTTCCCCACCTCCCAGGGATTCGATTCCAGGTGGATAATCGGCACATTCACGGTGCTGGCTACCGGCGGAAACTCGCGGAAGAGGGGGCTGCCTACCACGACCAGCAGATCGGCATCCTGCAGTGCCGCCTGCAAGCCCTGTCTCATGGGACGCCAGCCACCACAAAGGAGAGAATAGTCCCAGGGCAGAATACCAGGATAAGTGTAGACCCGAAGGGCACAGGTCTCGGCCAGGGCCTTCAGCTCTTCAGTCGCTCCGGATGCCACCACCCCTGGCCCTGCCAGGAGCACTGGAGAACGGGCCTCCGACAAAAGTTGAGCGGCCCGCTCGATATCACCCCGGTCGCCCCTGGGCCGGTAGGCCGGACCGGCCGAGCCACCCGGATAGTCGAGCGACTCCACCTCTTCTTCCAGCAGGTCCTTCGGAAGGGCCAGGAAGACCGGCCCCTGTGGAGGCTGCATCGCGGTCTTGAAGGCCCGGGCCATGGCCAGGGGAAAATCATCCGCCCGGTTCACCTGGTAGCTCCACTTGGTAAACTGCTCGGTCATTTGCACCAGGTCCGACGCCAGCATGGGCTCCCGGAGCAGAGAATCGGTGAACTGCTGCCCGGCCAGGACCACGACCGGCACGCCGTCCCGGCAGGAGTTGAACATCATGCCCAGGCTGTTGGCCAGTCCCCCGGTAACGTGCACGTTGGCAACTCCGGGACGCCCGGAGGCCCGGGCATAGCCATCAGCCATCGCCCCCGCCACACTCTCGTGAAGTGCCAGTACATAGTGAACGGTGGGGAAACGGGTCAGCGCATCCAGCAGTGGCACTTCGGTAGTGCCGGGGTTACCGAAAACATACTCAACCCCCTGAGCCTGGATCGCCTGACATATGGCGTCCTTAGCAGTCGTCTTGCTCATGTTTGCGCCCACCTTTCTGGCCTATTCTGGCAGTCCCTGGAAAAGGACTATTGGAGTGAGGTCTTAGACAATGGTGGAGTATACTCGGACCCCTCGAGCCAGTCAAGGTCACTGATGCGCCTGCCTACTCGCCGTCGCATTAGCGTATCGCGTCTCCGCCACCCAACCTTGTGTACCCTGACCCTAACGCACCGGCCCGGGTTCCGATTGCCTGACGGGGACCTTAGTCTCTTGTAGCCGGCATGACAGGCTCATAGAAGCCAGCATTAAGAAGACTGTAGCGGAAGCAGATTCCTCCAACAATCAACAGGATTCCGGTCAGGACCAACGGGGCAGTAGCTCCTGCCGGGGGTATACCACCTACCAAGAGATATGCAATGAGGACAATGGGGATGAGCAGGCCCACCAGTACACCACCCACTAGAAAAGACAGACCGAGCCGTCCCTTGACCAGCTCCCTTACAGCCAGGCGCGCACCGGACGTAGACGCGCTCAGTATCAACGAGTAGGCTACCAGCATCAGCAGGACCAGGAGGCCCAATGCCAGCCCCACAGCCTCCCACACCTGCAGCGTACTCGTTCCTGAGCCAAGGAGGGGCAGAAGCAAGTAAAGCCCCCCCATGCCAGCCAGCAAGGAAAAGGCGACAAACTGGATAGGCACCAGGGCGCTCTGCCATGCAGCGATAGCCGGAGAATCGGCCAGGAGGAAGCCGGTGTAAGCCATTACCCCCAGGCCGGCAACCGCGGCGATA
>Ga0209514_10000805_pt1 | contig 60757 bp, 54 predicted proteins | sample Subgrocontami58m_FD_187452 | JGI IMG/M metagenome (GOLD analysis project Ga0209514, IMG submission 187452) | Subsurface groundwater microbial communities from S. Glens Falls, New York, USA - GMW37 contaminated, 5.8 m (SPAdes) (version 3) | ecosystem: Environmental > Aquatic > Deep subsurface >... | reverse complement strand
CTCTACTCGGCCGCCGCTCTGGGCGTGGCTGGGCTGATCGGCGAGCACGTCCTGGAGAATTTCGCCGTGCCGGTCCCGGTTCTGGCCCTCACCGGAGGGCTGGTGCTGTTCCTGGTCGCCATGCAGACGGTGTTGCAGCAATTCCATGGCCCGGTGGGGCCCCCGCCGGACGCGCCGCCGCCTTCGTTGCAGCTCGCCTTCAGCCCACTGGCCGTCCCGACAATCGTGACCCCATACGGGATCGCGGCGACGATCATCTTCGTGGCATTGGCCCGCGATGTCCCGGACAAGCTGGCGGTCGGTGGGCTGGTTCTGATGATCCTGGCGCTGGACTGGGTGGCGATGATCTTCGCGCATGTCATCATCCGCTATATCGGTACGGCGCTGCAGGTCTTCGCGGTGGTCCTGGGCGTGACCCAGATCGCCATCGGCTTGCAGGTCATTCTGCGCAGCCTGAGCCAGCTCGGGGTGTTCGCGATGCGGCTGCCGTAGGAGAGGGTGCTGCCGGTTCCAGGACCGATGCGACAAAGACCGATGCGGCAAAGACCGATGCGGCAAAGACCGATGCGGCATTTGGACCGTGACAGACCCGTCCTTCAACACAACCCTCCCAAAGCTTCGCCCATATCCGGTATAATCTGGGGATGCCCGCCCCAGAGCCTCGCACCAACCCCAACCTGTTCGGTCATGACATGGCCGAAGCCACCCTGCTGGACGCAATCCAGGGAGGGCGGATGCATCACGCCTGGCTGATCACCGGGCCGGAGGGGGTGGGCAAGGCGACCCTGGCCTATCGGTTCGCGCGCCGCCTGCTGGCCGGACGCCCCACCGAACCCAGCCTGGCGCTGCCCGCCACTCACCCGGTGTTCCGCCGTGTCGCCGCCGGGTCCCACGCCGACCTGATGACCGTCGAGCGCGGCATCAACGAGAAGACCAAGCGCATGCGGCTCCAGATCCCGGTGGAGGATATCCGGAAAATCAATGGTTTCATGTCGCTGACCCCCGCTGAGGGTGGCTGGCGGGTGGTCATCGTCGATGGTGCAGATGAGATGAACCAGGCCTCGGCCAATGCACTGCTGAAAATCCTGGAGGAACCGCCAGGCAAGGCCATCCTGCTGCTGACCTGCGCCGCCCCCGGACGTCTGCCGGCTACCATCCGCAGCCGCTGCCGCCGCCTGCGCCTGAACCCGCTGGACGATGCGGCGATGGCACGCGTATTGACTGAGATCGCGCCCAGCCTCGATCCGGACGAACGGGGACGGCTGATCACACTGGCGGAAGGCTCCCCCGGGCGAGCGTTGATCCTGGCGGAGGAGGAGGGGCTGAAGCTCGCCGCGATTGTCGACAAGCTGCTGTCCGACCTCCCCAACCTCTCGCCCACCCGCGCCCACGAAGTCGCCGACACCCTCGGCCGCTCCGACACCGGCTTCAGTACCTTCATGGACCTGCTGCGGGCGGGGATCGCCGCGGCGGTACGAGAGTCGGTGCGGGGCAGGGCGGACCCCGAGCAGGAACGGGTGGTGGCGCTGCGTCCGCTTGATGCCTGGGGCGAGGTGTGGCAGGGGCTGACCCGACTGCAGGACGAAACCGAGCGCTTTTCGCTGGACAAGCGCCAGGCGATCATCGCTGGGCTGGGCCTGCTGAGTGAAAAGACCTAGTGAAATCAATGACCAAAAATTTCTATATCACGACCCCAATCTACTATGTGAACGGCGCGCCGCATATCGGGCACGCCTATACCTCGATTGCGGCCGACGTCATGGCGCGGTTCAAGCGGCTGGACGGTTACGACGTCTTCTTCGTGACCGGCACCGACGAACACGGCCAGAAGGTCGAGAAGGCAGCCAGCGACGCCGGCCTCGACCCGCAGAGTTTCTCCGACAAGGTCTCCGCCGATTTCAAGGACATGGCGCGCGCCATGGGCGTGTCCTACGACGATTATATCCGCACCACGGAGGAGCGGCATAAGACGTCATGCGCCGAACTCTGGCGCCGGATCGCCGCGTCGGGCGACATCTATCTGGGGCATTATGAGGGCTGGTACGCCGTCCGCGATGAAGCGTTCTACGACGAAAGCGAACTGACCACCCGTCCGGACGGGACCAAAGTGGCGCCCTCAGGCGCGCCAGTGGAATGGGTGCGAGAGCCGTCCTATTTCTTCCGCCTGTCGGCCTGGCAGGACCGGTTGCTGCAATTCTATGAGGATCATCCGGACTTTATCGCGCCAACCTCGCGTCGGAATGAGGTACTGAGTTTCGTCAAAGGTGGCTTGCACGACCTTTCGATCAGCCGGACAACCTTCAACTGGGGCATCCCGGTGCCGGATGCGCCGGGGCATGTGATGTATGTCTGGCTGGACGCGCTGAACAACTATGTCACCGCCTGCGGGTTCCCTGACGAAAACGCGCCGCGCTGGAAATACTGGCCCGCCGATGTGCATTTCGTTGGCAAGGACATCATCCGGTTCCATGCCGTGTACTGGCCGGCCTTCCTGATGGCCGCCGGGTTGCCGCCACCTGTGCGGGTGTCCTCGCATGGCTGGTGGGTGGTCGAGGGGGAGAAAATGTCCAAGTCCCTGGGCAACGTCATCGAACCGCGCAAGCTGGTCGAGACCTATGGGCTGGACCAGATCCGCTACTTCCTGCTGCGGGAGAAGCCGTTCGGCGCCGATGGCTCCATGAGCCACCCGGCCATCGTGTCGCGGATCAATGTCGAGCTGGCCAACGATCTCGGCAATCTTGCGCAGCGGTCGTTGTCGCTGATCGCACGCAACTGCGACGGCATCCTGCCCGCAGCAGGCCCGCTGACAGAGGACGATATGGCCCTGCTGGATGCCGCCAACGCGCTACCTGACCTGGTCCGCGGCTGTATGGAACGACAGACCTTCCATGAAGCGTTGGAGGAAATCTGGAAGGTCATCCGGGCCGCCAACGGATATATCGATCGTCAGGCGCCCTGGGCCCTGAATAAGACAGATAAGCCTCGCATGGCTTTGGTTTTGCGGGTTTTGTGTGACGCGCAACGGGTTGTCGCGACCTTGTTGCAGCCATTCATGCCGGATTCCATGGCGCGGATGCTGGACCAGCTTGGTGTTCCGGATGAGGCCCGGTCTTTGGAGGCCTTGGCGGTTCCGTTGTCGGGTGGGGTTCAGTTGCCGGCCCCTAAGGGTGTGTTTCCTAGGTATGTGGATGCGGTGGCGTGAGGCAGGGCGGGGCTTCGCCCCGGACCCCACCAAGGGCGACGGCCCTTGGAACCGGATAATAGTGGAATGACACTCTTGGTTCGCGTCGCAACAGAATCGCATTCCAAAGGCCGCGCCTTTGGTGGGGTCCGGGGCAAAGCCCCGGCTCTCACTTCGAATCGCGTGAAGAAATCTAGGTAGACCACTGATGTTAATAGACTCTCACTGCCACCTGGACTACTTCACGCCCCAGGAACTCCCTGCCGTCCTAGCTCGGGCCAAAGCCGCCGGCGTTGGCGAGTTGGTTACCATCGGTACCACCATGGCCCAGTCCCGGACCCTGCCCGCCATCACCGATACCAATCCCGACATCTGGTGCACGGTCGGCGTCCATCCCCACAATGCGGCCGGCGCCCCGATCCCAACCCCGGAAGACCTCGCCGAACTCACCAACCATCCCCGCGTCATTGGCATCGGCGAATCCGGCCTCGACTATTTCTACGACAAATCCCCCCGCGACGTTCAGGCCGAGAACTTCCGTATCCATATCCGGGCGGCCCGCCTGGCCGGACTGCCACTGGCCATCCATGCCCGCGACGCCGACGACGATATCGCGAATATCTTGCAGGATGAGCGGGATAGGGGAGGGGACTTCAGCTTCCTCCTGCACTGTTTCAGCTCCACCCGTGCCCTCGCCGAAGCCGCGATCGCCATGGGTGGCTATCTCAGTTTCTCCGGCATCCTGACCTTTCCCCGCTCTACCGAGTTGCGGGACATCGCGCGCGACATGCCGCTCGACCGGCTGCTGGTGGAAACCGATGCGCCCTACCTGGCGCCGGTGCCGTTCCGGGGCAAACGCAATGAGCCCGGCTGGGTCGCGCATACCGCCCGTGTCCTCGCAGAGGTTCGGGGCCTGACACCGGACACGACCGCCGAACTGACCACCGAGAATTTCCGGCGCCTGTTCCGCAAGACCGCATGAAGATCACCCTCCTCGGCACCGGTGGCTCCGCGGGCGTCCCCTTTGTGGGGGGGGCGGATGGCGCCGGCCACTGGGGTAAATGCGACCCGGCCGAACCGCGCAATCGTCGCACGCGGTCGTCGATCGTCATCGAGGGTCAGGACGGCCAACGCCTGCTGGTCGATACATCGCCCGACCTGCGGGCCCAGTTGCTGAGTTGCCGTATCCCGCGCGTGGATGCCATCCTGTTCACCCATGCCCATGCCGACCATATCGGTGGCATTGACGAGGTCCGGATCCTCAACCGAATTGTAAACCGTCCTCTGGAAGCCTTTGCAACACAAAAGACTTTGGACGAGGTGATCCGCCGCTTCGGCTACGCGTTCGCCCCCTGGAAGCCACCAGGATTCTATCGCCCGGTGCTGGCCCCGGTCCCGGCCGAAGCCGGCGAGACCATCCGCGTCACCGGGCTGGACGTTCGTCTGTTCCGTCAGGGCCATGGGCGGATCGATACGCTGGGCCTGCGGATCGGGTCGTTCGGCTATTCGACCGACGTCGTGGAGCTAGATGAGGCGGCGTTTCAGGCCCTGGACGGCGTCGAGACCTGGATCGTTGGCTGCTTCCGCCGCTCGGAGCCGCACTGGACGCATGCGTGGCTGACCACAGTCCTGGAATGGGTGGATCGGCTGAAGCCCCGCCGCACCATCCTGACCCATATGAGCACCGAGATGGACTGGGCCTGGATGCGTGAGAACCTGCCTCCGGGGGTTGAGGGCGGCTATGATGGGATGGTCGTGGAGATCTGAAACGCGTCGAATCGAACCACGCGTCACGATCCACATTTAACGTATCATTCACAGAACATTACGGTTGGTGCGACCGGGTCGTGCAATTGTGCCGACATACGAAGTCTGGCAGCCAAACCGCGCGGTCTCAGCCTTACCTACCCAAGAGCGCGTTTACCCTGATTTGAAACGGAGAACGCGCTCTAACAGCTTGTTTCAGAGCATGATTCGCGGTCTGATACGTGTCTGCTCAGCCCAATCATGGTCAAGCCGGAGCAAGGGAGAGGGCAAGCGCGGATTGGTCTGCCCGGGTCCGGAAAACCTCCGGGCATCGCGTGAACACGAACATGTCGGGGAAAGCGATTCTGAACATGGAAACCCGTCGCTCGTTCCTGCGTTTTGCAACCGCCGGCTTCGGAGCCCTGGCTGCCGGGGCAACGTTCCCGTCGATCGCCGCCGATGCGACGCCCCTGGTTGATCGCGTTGTGACGGCTTGCCGGCGTTTGGCGCCGCTTGGGTGGCGGTCGTTACTGCTGGCTGTCACCGGCGGGGAGCTTGACCTGGATGCCGCTGACCTCGCGGCCCGTCTGACCCAGCCACTGGGCCGGATCGACCGGACGGCGCCCGGGTTCGGCGATTTCGACATCTCGGCCACGCGCGCCATCGAGCCGCGGATCCCCGAGCGCAGCCTGTTGTATCACGCTTTCGCCGCGCCATCCGTCGTCACCGACCGTAACGGCGTGCTCCTGAGGGGTTTTCCGACTCTCGCCGAGATCCAGGCAGTGGAGGATTTCGTCTACGGCGTCGTCCCGCCGTCGATGGAGGAGTTGCGCGCGCGGGCGGGCGGCTATCGGCTGGGCCTGGTCGTCTTCGCGACCCAGTACCACAACGCACCCGATTCCGTGCATGGACACCACGCGCAGCTGTGCTTCAGCCGAGCGGGAATTGGGCGATTGGGCACGAGGCCGGCGCTGTATGATGGGAAGACGCGAAATTTCACCGCGACGTTCGAGAACGATCCGTTCCAGTTCCGCGTCGTCCCGCGCCGTTACGCCGCCTATATCGCGGCGCAGGTGCCAGGGACCTGGAACAGCTTTGGACCGCAGGACCGCCTGCCGGACGACGACAAGCGGCTCTTCTGGGTGCCTCTGCACAAGTTGTTTTCCGGCAAGGAGTGCATTCGCGGCCTCGATCTGAACGTAATGTTCGAGCGCGGCCTGCGGAATGACGAAATTGCGATGTTCCACCGCTTCCTCGCGCTGCGCGGCATGCAGACCGAGTATCGCGGCCACGTGCTGGAGGAGTACCCGTTCACCATCAAGGACAATCGGATCGGTTCCCTCTCCGACCCGGATCTGTTCGGGGCCGGCGTGCTCACGCCTCGGCATCAGCCGATCATCGAGGTCGCCAAATACGACAAGAAGGATCTGACCTTCCGGGTGGATGGCCGCTACACATCCCAGCCGGAGAACCTGCAACTCGCGTCACTGCAGGTGCTGCCGGCAGCAGGGTGGTCCAATGTGCCGCGCTATATGAACGACGCCCAGCAGGACACTCAGAGACCCGCGCCGGAATACGTCAATATCCGCCATCGCGTGAACGACGACGGGACGATCACCAACCTGAACCATGAGCCCGACCTGATCAAGATCATCAACGAGGGTGGGTACAACACGCTGCATTACGTCGACGGCGCGGGGGATGGCTGGGTGAAGGCGACCTGCAAGGAACTGAACGGCGCCCTGGAGGAGAATATCCCCGCCTATTGCATGATCGGCTTGCCGGATTTCTTCCCCAAGGTGAAGCAACGCGACCTGATGCTGTGGTGGACGCATACCGTGCCGGAGCCGGTGCGCGCCGCCCTGTGGGTCGTTCCGCCAAAGGCCTTGTCGCAATCCCGTCTCGCCGCGAACATCCCCTTGCCGATCGGCTTCAGCATCGACGACGATAGCGTGCCCGCCATCGTGACCGAGCCGCGTGCCACCCTTGGCCCGGTGCAGCAGCCAAACGGCGCACTCATGACCGAGAAAACCGGATTGCCGGATGGCTCCCCCGGCCTGTTCGATCCGGGGTGGGACACCAGCCAGGGCATCTACTTCTCGGACAAGGACGGCCCGCTGCAGAAATTTCTCGCCGGCTATGGCCTGGGCTCTCCGTTCATAGAGGACGCCAAACTCTGCGCGGCCCTCGGCGCCTATTGGCCCGGTGTGGCCCCCGATGCCACCCGCTCCTTTGCACCGGATAAGCAGATTGGCGGCATGCGCTACCCCTATCCGACGATCGCCCCGTTGACCGACGAGGAGGTGGGGATCGTTCCCAGCCCGCGCTACGGCAAACGGATGCCGTGGGATGGGGTGCCGGGCCCGACCGTGGTGGACGGCCAGTTCCGCTACGCCGAGTACATGGACGCCTGGCGCACCGACTATATCGACCTGCTCGGCACCATGACCGCGGCCTTGACGTCCTTGATCGATGCGGCGGAATACAAGGCCCGGATCATGGCCATGGCGGCGGTGTATTGGAGCCTCGGCATCCACGATCCGGACTTCAAGGACGATCCCAAGAGCATGGGGAAGGACGCCCAGACCGCGCCGCAAAAGATCGTGGCCGCCAAGGCGACCTGGGCCGTCCTGTCATTTCGGACTCTACCGGAGCCTGACGCGGGCATGACCGAGGCCTGGCAGCAGGTTGGAAGCCGGATCGCCCCGGGTCCCTATTACCGGTTCCACGTCTTTCGTTGGGGCGATCAAGTCCCGGCACCGAACGACATGTACAAGGTGCGCGTCCAGATGCTGGAAGAAGCCGTCGCCTATGTCGCGGGAACCAAGGTCTTGCTGCAACGCGACGGGGGATCATGGACGCTCGACACTTCGATGCCGACGTAGTCGTGGTCGGCGGTGGGCCGGCAGGAGCCGCCGCCGCGATCGCCTGCGCCATCCGCGGCCAACGCGTCATGCTGATCGAGCGTGACCGGTTCGTCCGGGAGCGTCCGGGAGAGACGCTCCATCCCGGCGTGGAACCATTGCTGGCGCAACTCGGCCTGGCTGACCGCCTGCACAGCGTGGTCGGCGCGCGCCATGACGGGATCTGGGTTGAGTGGGGCGGCCCGCCGCGGTTCGAAGCCTTTGGCAGCGACGAAACCGGCCCCTGGAGCGGCTTCCAGGTCTGGCGCGCTGATTTCGATGCCTTGCTGTTGAGCCGAACGGGGGAGGTTGGCGTGGATGTGCGCCAGCCAGCGACGGTTTTGGGGCTCTTGAGCTCCGGCGGAGTCAGGACGGATTTCGGCGACGTCGCGGCCCGCATGCTGGTCGACGCCACCGGCCGGAGTCGCTGGTTGGGCCGGTTGCTGGACATCGGGAGTTCAGCCCATTCCCCTCGCCTGCTCGCCCGTTATGGCTATGCCGAGGGGGCCTGTCCCGCCCGTGATGCGGCGCCGGCCCTGGTCGGCGACGCCGGCGGCTGGACCTGGACGGCTCGGGTCCGTCCGGGCACCTATCAGTGGACCCGCTTGTGCCTGGACGGGACGCCAGACGGTGGATGGGTGCCTGAAGAATTCCGCGGGCTGACCGCGACCACCCCGCCGCGGGGCGCTGACGTGACCTGGCGACTGGCGGCAGAGACCGCACGTCCGGGTTGGTTCATGGTGGGCGATGCAGCAGCAACGCTCGACCCGACGTCGTCGCATGGCGTGTTGAAGGCGCTCATGTCGGGGATGATGGCCGGGCACCTGATCGCGGCGGTGCTGGACGGCAAGGCCCCCGCGCAAGAGGCCGCCCAAGCCTATCACGACTGGATCGCCGGCTGGTTCCGGACCGATGCCGTTCGGTTGGCGGCGTTCTACCGCGACCTTGGCATGCCTGGGTTCGCCCCAGTCGCGGGCGCGTCTGTCGGGCAGACGCGCCCTTGATCGCTCCTACCCCTCATCCGTCGCCAGTTCCCGCCGCTTCTGGTTGAACATCGGCAACAACGGCGACACCAGGAGAAGCACGGCCAGAATCAGACACGTCGCGGAAATCGGCCGCTCCAGGAAGAACATGAAATCGCCCTGGCTCAGGATCAGCGACTTCCGCAGATTGTTCTCCAGCATCGGACCGAGGACAAAGGCCAGTACCAGCGGGGCGGGCTCATAGCCGTATTTCTTCATCAGCCAGCCCAGAATGCCGAAGCCCAGCATCAGATAGATGTCGAACACCTGGTTGGAGACACTGTATGCGCCGATGACGCAGAACAGCAGGATCATTGGGAACAGGATCTTGTAGGGCACTTTCAGCAACTGCACCCACAAGCCGATCAGTGGCATGTTCAACACCAGCAGCATCACGTTGCCGATATACATGCTGGCGACCACGCCCCAGAACAGCGTCGGCTGCTGGATCATCAGCAGCGGCCCCGGCTGCACCCCATGCACGATGAATGCGCCCAGCAGCAGCGCCATCACCACGTTTGGCGGGATTCCCAACGTCAGTAGAGGGATGAACCCAGCCCCAGCCGCCGCGTTATTGGCGGTTTCCGGCCCGGCCACGCCCTCGATCGCACCTTTCCCGAAGCGTTCCGGCGTCTTCGACAGCTTCCTCTCCAGCGCATAGGACAGGAACGAGGCAATCACCGCGCCGCCGCCCGGCAGGATGCCCAGGAAGAACCCCAGCACCGAGCCGCGGGCAATCGGCCCCGCGCTTTGCTGCCAATCCTTCTTTGTCGGCATGATGCCTTTGACGTTGGCCTCGAAAATCTGGCGGTCGAGCTTCTGTTCGATGTTCACCAGGATTTCCGCGATCCCAAACAGGCCCATGACAATCGGCACCAGACCCAGGCCGTCGATCAACTGCATCTTGTCGAAAGTCAGGCGGGGCAGGGCGGTGATGCTATCGATCCCGACCAGCCCCAGTACGACGCCGAGGCAGGCCATGATCAGCGCCTTCAGGATCGATCCCTGGCTCAGCCATACCAGGATGGTCAGGCCTAGCACCATCAGGCTGAAATATTCCGCTGGTCCAAATTTGACCGCGAACATGGCGAGGGTAGGGGCCAGGAACATCAGACCGATCACCGCCAACGTCCCCGCGATGAACGATCCCATCGCCGCCATCCCCAACGCCGGCCCCGCTCGGCCTTGCCGCGCCATCTGGTAGCCGTCCAGGCAGGTGATGACCGAGGCGGCCTCGCCGGGGATATTCACCAGGATGGCGGTGGTGGAGCCGCCATACATCGACCCGTAATAAATGCCGGACAGCATGATGATCGCGGCTTCCGGGGTTATGTTGAAGGTGATCGGCAACAACAGCGACATCGCCGCGACCGGCCCGATCCCCGGCAGCACGCCGATCAGGGTGCCGATGAAGACACCCGCGAAGCAGAACATCAGGTTGATGGGCTGGAAGGCAACGCCAAGGCCGAGCCAGAGGCTTGAGAAGACGTCCATGGGTGCCTATCCGATCTCGAACATGCCGGTGGGGAGCTGCGTCCCCAGCCACGCAACGAACACACCCCAGGCCGCCGCCGTGGTGAGGAATGCGCCAGCGAGGGAAACGCCCCAGCTTTGCGGCTCTACCGTCTTGAACAGCACCACCAGCAGAACGAACGTCGTGATGACGAAGCCCAGTGTTTCCAGCAGCGCCGCGTGCACGACCAGCAACGCCACGACATAGAGTACCTTGCCCCACCGGGAGTCCTGGAAGACCGAACCCAGGCTGAAGGTCGGGCCGCTGCCAATCAGGCTGCCGATCAAAACGCCAGTCGACAATCCGGCCATGACCAGGCCGGTCCAGAACAGGATGAAACCGGACCCTGGGTTGGACGCGGTTCCAAGGTCGAGGGCGTAGCCTTCATGCGCGATATACCCTGCAACCGCCAACGCGATCACCGAAGTGACCGTGTCCGCCTTCAACCGCGTCATCCGTTGTCCCCCGCGTTACCCTTTCGATCCGTATGGCATGCTGGGAGGGGCGACTCAATTCGCCAATCGGATGCGCAACCGCATACAGCCCAGGTCGAACAACCTGGTCAAACCGCCCGATGTCCTCGGGCGCCACATCCCCCTTGCCAGGCATCGCGCCCGCACCGTATTCCCCGCCCTGAAAAGCAACACGATGGAACGGGTTGGAGGACAGGGAATGGGTCGCACGGTGCGCCTTGGGTGGCTTGCGTTCGGTATGGTGATGGCGACGGTAGCGGGGCTTTCCACCCCAGTCCGGGCGGCCGATTTTCCCACGAAACCAGTGACACTGATCGTGCCGTGGCCAGCGGGAGGCGCCACCGACCGCCATTTGCGTGTGCTCGCCGAGGCCGCGAGCAAGCATCTCGGCCAGCCGATCGTGATCGACAACAAGCCTGGCGCCTCGGGCACCTTGGGCGCGGCAACCATGGCCGCGACCGCCAAGCCTGACGGCTACACGATCGCGCAGTTGCCCATCACCATCTTCCGCCTGCCCTACATGCAGAAAGTGTCCTTCGATCCGACGAAGGACTTCTCCTTCATCATCCACCTGACCGGTTACACCTTTGGCACCGCGGTCAATGCCAACTCGCCGTGGAAGACCTGGAAGGAACTGTTGGATTATGCCCGGGCCAACCCTGGCAAGATCCGCTACGCCACGCCCGGCACCGGTTCCACCTTGCACATCACGATGGAGCAGATCGCGTTGCAGGAAGGCCTGAAATGGACCCAGGTGCCCTTCCGCGGGGAGGCTGAGATGACGGCCGCACTCCTCGGCGACCATGTGGAGGCCGCGGCCGGCGGCACCGGGATGGGTCCGCTGGTGGATGCCGGCAAGTTCCGCATGCTGGTGGTGTGGACGGAAAAGCGATCCCCCCGCTTCCCGGACAGCCCGACCCTGGTGGAGGAGGGTCAGAAGATCATTTCGGCCTCTCCGTATGGTCTGGCCGGCCCCAAGGGCATGGACCCCAAGGTTATCAAGGTGTTGCACGACGCATTTCAGAAAGCGATGCAAGATCCGTCGCATTTGAAAGTGCTGGAGGACCTGTCGCAGCCGATGGTCTACCTGAACAGCGAGGACTACCGCGCCTTCGCCATGAAAATCATCGCCGAGCAACAGGAGTTGATCGCTCGGCTGGGGCTGGCGAGCAAATAAGGGCGTGAACCCGGGCGGCGGGGAGGGCGCATGACGCGCCATGTGCCCAGTTGGGCGCCCCGTTGGGCGCCCCGTTGGGACTGGTTGAAGGAAGGGTCTGGCAACGTGTGTGTTGGTCGGACCGGTGCCGATCGACAGCGCCCTGGCGTACCGAACCGCATCAGGCCGAGGAGGGTCAGGCCAACGGGAATCAGGGCGGCGGAGACTGATCCGGTATCTTCCAGGGGCGCCACCCCGGAATCACGATGACAACGGGCGTCCAGAGCAGGCTGAAGGAGCGGTTGGCCCGGATATCCATCGCTAACGGGTCCCCGGAATTGCCGGGTCTTCTTGCGATACCATAGCAGCTTCCATTGACCGGCGCGCGTATAGGCATCGGACGATGTGCTGTATTCGAATTGCCGGTCCTTGTCGTCCTTGACGTTGACCGAGCCGACACCGGCGGCGAAACCGCGCTGGGAGCCGCCGGACATTTTCCCGGACAACCCGAACTCGAACCACGGCGAAGGCCGGCGCGGCATTGCGTCCAGCAGCACGCGCGCATCGTCCACCGGGAATGTGGAGTCATTGCCGTAGATCAGCCGGTCCACGGTTGCCGCGATCAGGAACCGATCGATCGGAGGCTGACTGTCCTTGGGCATGGGCTTGGGTTGCCACGGACGGTGTGCCTGGGGCAAGCGGAAGGTCAGTCGCTGGCGAAGCGGATTTTATTTAACATAATATACATTATGCGGCTTAAGGCGCACACGCAGCGGTGAGATGACGCAATTGTGAAAGGTTGTGGTGACACTTCCGGGTTTCAGGGTTCCGCGCGCCCACCCAGCCCCACCAGCGCCCTCTTCGCGCCGGCGGGGCTTCCCGCATGCTAGTCAGAGACCGTTCAGGCCGCCGGCATACGATGCAACGCGCACAGCTTGTTGCCGTCCGGGTCGCGAAGATAGGCTAGATACATGGAGCCGCCCGGACGCACGCCCGGCGGGTCTTCGATCGATGTACCGCCATTCGCAACGCCCGCCGCATGCCAGGCTGCGGCTTGCTCGCCGCTGGCCATGGTGAAGCCGATGGTGCCGCCGTTGGCATGCGTGGCGGGCTTGCCATCGATGGGCGGGCTCACCAGGAACACTCCGCCGTTATGCGCGTAGATCAGGCGCCCCTTCGCGTCCTGCACCCCGGCCTTGCCGCCAATTGCGCCAAACACGGCGTCGTAGAAGGTCTTCGATCGGGCGATGTCGTTGCTCCCGACCATAACGTGGCTGAACATGCTGTCCGCTCCCTGAGAAAGTCACACGAGACCTCTGTCTCTGCTCCCTCACCAGACCACGGTTTCGAGGCTGGGAAAAGAGCCACCCCCCGTTCTCTCTGGACGTCACCGGCTGTGACCGCGGGGAAGACGATCACGTTCGAATAGCGCCCCGCGCCCAACCTTTTCGACAGGCATGCCGCCCAGCCGGCGACCGTGTCCCCGCTGCTGATATTGGCCCGCACCAGGCCGTCGATCACGCAGGTCGGTGACACGTGGATTGCCATCCTGGCGGGCATCCTTATCCAGCAGTTTTCATTTTGGCCTGGAGCCGTCTCATCCAAGCCCACCCGTCTCTGATCCGTCCGACCGGTCTCGAAAGCAGTCTTTTGCCCAATCCGCGTGCAATCATGAATGACAGGGTTAATCGCATGGAACCGGAACAATACCCCCCGAGTCCCGCATTGCTCCGTAACGAAATGCCCCCTTATCCGCGCCTGGTCGGAACGGGTTACTGAAAATCCATATTTGAAGTAGAATCTCAAGAGTGCCGATAAATGGTGTTATATCAGAGAGTCACAACGCAGTCCGAAACCTGAAACTGAGCTTCGGCGAAAATCGCCAACTGCCAGTCTCGCGCTAAATTAACCATTCGGGGTTTTTGTTAACCATCGCCCAAAATCCAGGCAAAACACCATCGACCTGACGGTTTTGACCGCCAAAACCCGTATGTTACCGCCGAAATCCACTTTTCACTTGCCACCGATACCGTGCCCGGCCTAGAACAAAAAGCAAACAATCGGCCGCTTCCGTTGCCCCAGGATCCCTCCACCACCCCAATGATCCCCGCTTCGAACATCAAAATCGCACACCCACAGTCGAAAACGGTGCGATGAAACCGGGGCAAGGCCGAGCATGACAAGGAGAATGCCGCATTTCGCCATGATGGGAACTGCTGCATGCTTACTGTGCCATTTGATTTCCTGGTCGAGGTCGGGAACCGTGAAAACCTCGGCCAGTTGGACGCCGCTGTAGCCCTTGATTCGCGCGATGAGGTCGTTGGGCGATATGGCAGACTTGTCCCAAGCGCTGCCGCGAACGGCCACTGACCTTGCATCCTGCCCGCGGGAGCGTCTATCCGCCGTCATGCCCCAGACCGACCACTCGGCCGAAGCCGAACTCCGCCGCCTGATCGACATCATGGCCGCCTTGCGTGACCCAGCGACGGGTTGCCCGTGGGACAAAGTGCAGGATTTCGACACCATCGCGCCCTACACTATCGAGGAAGCCTATGAGGTCGCGGACGCCATCGCCAAACGCGATGTCTCCGCCTTGTCGGACGAATTGGGCGACCTGCTGTTCCAGGTCGTCTATCACGCCCGCATGGCTGAGGAAGCCGGACATTTCGCCTTCTCGGACGTCGCAAAAACCATCAGTGACAAGATGATACGGCGTCACCCTCATGTATTCGGCGATGCCGCCGCGCGGGACGCTGCGTCCCAGACCATGGCCTGGGAGGCGCAGAAATCCACCGAACGCGCCGCTCGCCAGGAAACCGGAGCGCTGGCCGGAGTGCCGACCGCCCTGCCCGCTTTGACCCGGGCCGCCAAGCTGACCTCCCGCGCATCCCGCGTCGGCTTCGACTGGCCGGATGCCGAGGCGGTCCTGGACAAACTGGACGAGGAAATCGCCGAACTGAAAGCCGAACTGGCTGAACGGGATGCGGAACGGCTGAAGGATGAGGTGGGGGATCTGCTGTTCGTGCTGGCCAACCTGGCGCGCAAGCTGAACCTGGACCCGGAGACCTGCCTGCGCCATGCCAATGAGAAATTCTCCCGTAGGTTCAATGCGATGGAGCATGATTTTGAGACAAAAGGGCAGTCCGTTGCGGGCACGCCCCTCGATGTCCTGGAGGCAGGCTGGCAGGCCGTGAAGAGAGCGGAGAAAACCACATGACCGAACCCGAATGGCGCCGGCTGAACCGGGCAAACTGGGACGAACGGGCAAAGATCCATGTCGGCGCACCCAGGCATTACAACCAAAGCCGGCTCCGCGCTGGCAGCGCTCGGTTCGGCACGGTCACCTCGGACGTTCTGGGGCCGGTGGATGGGCAGAAAATTCTGCATCTTCAGTGCCATTTCGGCATGGACAGCCTGATCATGGCGCAGCAGGGCGCCCAGGTGGTCGGCGTGGATTTCTCTCCGGTCGCGATCGAGGCCGCGCGCAAACTGGCCGCCGAACTGGGATTGGCCGATCGCGCCCGGTTCGTGGAATCTGACGTCTACGACGCTCCGGCGGCGGTCGGCGATCCTGGCGGCTTCGACCGGGTCTTCGTCTCCTGGGGCGCGTTGTGCTGGTTGCCGGATGTCGGAGCCTGGGCCAAGGTGGTGGCACAGGCCCTTCGCCCGGGCGGGTACCTTGCGCTGGCCGAGGCGCATCCCGCGGCCTATGTGTTCGACAGCCGAACCGCCACGCCTGACGGGATGCCGGGATGGTACGCGCCCTATCTCGGCCGCGAGGGGATGGCCGAGGACGATCCTAGCGATTACGCCGATCCGGACGCGCGGTTGGTCAACTCGAAGACCATCCAGTTCCTGCATCCTTTGTCCGACGTTGTCATGGCGTTGATCGATGCCGGGCTGCGTTTGGACAGGCTGACGGAGCATGATTCGATCGTGTGGGAGATGTTTGCCAACCTCGCCGGCAACGACCGGGACGGTTATCGGTGGCCGGACAAACCCTGGCTGCCGCTGTCCTATACAATCCGCGCCAGTCGTCCCCTCAACGATCCTCGTCCTACTGGCCTCCCTTGACCGCAACCGTCCTTGGCGCACATTTCTGCCCCTCGCCAAGGAGAGTTCCGCACATGAGCACAGGCCCCCTCGCCCGCTTCCGGGTCATCGATCTGACGCGCGTGCGCGCCGGCCCCACCTGCGTGCGGCAATTGGCCGACTGGGGCGCCGATGTGGTGAAGATCGAGGCGCCGGAGGGCGATTCCGGCCTGGGCGGCGAGCGGCACGGCCCGGATTTCCAGAACCTGCACCGCAACAAGCGCAGCCTGACCCTGAACCTGAAGGAACCGGACGGGCTGGAGGTGCTGAAGCGCCTGGTCGCCAAGTCCGACGTGGTGGTGGAAAACTATCGCCCCGACGTGAAATTCCGCCTGGGCGTGGATTACGAAAGCCTTGCGAAGATCAATCCGCGGCTGGTCTATGCCTCGATTTCCGGGTTCGGTCAGGATGGGCCGTATCGGGACCGGCCGGGATTCGACCAGATCGCGCAGGGCATGGGCGGGCTGATGTCGATCACCGGCTTGCCCGGCCAGGGGCCGGTGCGGGTGGGCATCCCGGTCGCTGACCTCACCGCCGGCATCTTCGCGGCCATGGGCATCCTGATCGCCCTGCTGGAGCGCGAAGAATCCGGCAAGGGCCAATGGGTCCAATCGTCCCTGCTGGGCGCGCAGATCGCCATGCTGGACTTCCAGGCGGCGCGCTGGACCATCGCCAAGGAGGTGCCGGAGCAGGCCGGCAACAACCATCCGACCAGCATCCCGACCGGGGTGTTCCAGACCGCGGACGGCTATATCAACATCGCCGCGGCCGGCAACGACATCTACCACAGGCTGTGCAAGGCGTTGGACGCGATGCATCTGGCCACCGACCCGCGCTACACCACCGGCAAGGCCCGCTCGGACAATCGTGACGCCTTGAACGAAACGATCGAGGCGATCACCAAGGGCCGCACCTCCGCCGACTGGATTGAGCGGCTAAACGCTGCGGGCGTGCCTTCTGGGCCGATCTACAAGATGAACGAGGTGTTCGACGATCCGCAGGTGAGGCATCTGGGAATTGCCCGGACGGTCAACCACAAGGTGCTGGGGGACATCGAGGTCATCGGTCAGGCGATCGAACTCAGCCGCACGCCCTGGTCGATCCGCAGCGCGACGCCGGAAGCTGGGGAGCACACGGACGCCGTGCTGGGAGAACTGGGCTACAGCGCCGCGGAGATCGAGGGGTTGCGAGGCCGCAAGGTGGTGTGACCCGTCCCTCATGCTCGTGGCCGGCGTCGCGGACAAGGCGGCGGCCGGCGCCGTTTCCACGACCGGGTCCGGATGATCGCGGATCGGACGGCCGAGCGGATGGCAATGAAGGCGGCCATGCACCGGTGAAGCTCATGCAACCGCCTCGCGACGTCCTGGTCGCGCGAGGCTGATCCGCACGCTTCAGTCGTGGAAACCCGGTCAGGTTCAAGCAGATACGCAGCGGGGCATGGGCGGGTGACGCCCCATCATCCTGAATTAGGTAGTTGAAGGCTAACCCTTTGAAATAGCAGCGTCATCGTCAACTGCTCTGGTGTTGCATCAAAGCTAAGATTCCGACGTTATATCAACGCGATCAGGTCGGTTTTGGCAGGAAACTGCCGAATTTAGGATCATGGTACCGTGTGGGATCAGGTCTCGTCGGTGGTCAGTGAAGCGGGCTTCGCGGGTGCCGGCTCGGTGTGCGGCGGGGGCTGCTCTGCCGTCTGCTCAGGCCCCTCCGGTATGAGCTTCACCGGGCGGCCGGCGGACGACGGAGGCGCCTGAACGGTCGAAACCCCCGGTGTGGCCGTGGCGCCCGGTAGAGCCTCCTGCCCCGGCAACGTATAGTCCGGCACCACCCGTGCCTGCGTGCCAGCGATCACCAGTACCTTCATGTGCAGCGGCAGAGGGGTCGGGTCCTTTTGCGTCACGCTCACAAGTTCGTCATTGCCCTTGCGGACGATATACTCGAAGGCCTTGGTATCCGCCGCGATCTGTTCGGCCGCGACCCCGGCCAGGCCGCCGACCAGGCTGCCCCCCAGGGCACCGAATGCACTCGTCGGGCCGCTGCCCATTTGCGCACCGGCCAACCCGCCGGCCGCCGCGCCGGTCACCCCGCCAACCGCACCGGACGAGGCAACCGTGACCGCCCGCACGCCGATGATGGTGCCCTGCTCCACTTTGTTGGCTTGTTGGACGGCGCTGGTGGCGTAGGTGTCGGGGGAGTATTTGGGACCGCATGCCGCGAGGGCGGCAACGAGCGGAATGACGAATGGGAGTCTGACGTTCAAGGCCCGGCCTTTCGCGTGGGGGTTCAAGGGCGGGGCTTCGCCCCGGACACTACCAGGGACTTAGCCAGCCCCCGACCAAGTGGCAGAGCCCTGGGTCGGGGGGCCGTGACGGGAGCCCCACCCTTCCTCACTCCACCAAATTACGCCTCGCCGCAACCGCCTTCGCCGCACGTGCGAGCACCTGCATCGCCGCGAACCGCTCGGTCCGAGCCGGAACCAGGGTCGTGCCATGATCCTCCGCCGCCAGTACCATCGGCGTCATCAGGCTCGTCGCCCTCACCCGTGTGTCGACCGTGCTCGCTCGGCATGGCGACAGCACCTGATCTCCCCGGCAATGCTCCTTTTCCAGCAGCCGCAACGCCCCACGCCGACATCTGCTCACGCCGGGGGAGATCAGGGGCCACGGATCTGACGCATCGCCTCGGCAACCTGGTCGGGCGATGCACCGATTGTCCGGGCGTGCGGACGTGCAGTGGCGAACGCGACGATCAGGACGATTTCATCAGGTCGTGGCGCGCCTGGAATCGACACCTCCATCGCGTCCATCGCGTCGTAGTTCCAGGCATCTTCGGCGCCGCCGAAGATCAGATCGATCGCGGCCCCGGGTTGCGCGACCTTTTTCGTGCCCGGGATCAGGGCAGGACCCGCGCGCAGCCCCTGGCGCATCGCGAGGCCCAACCGCGCATGGATCATCGCCGCGCCATGCTCGCGGTCTCCGTTGATGCCGACAATCACCCCCTTGGAATAGGCGATCGGCGGCCGTTCGGGCGGAAATCGGTCCAACGCCCGGGCGGTCAGTTCGGCGCCGACCTCAACGGAGATTTGCGTCAGTTCCGTCAATTCGCTGTCGGAGGCGGATCGGCGGGCAGCATAGGGATTGGCCAGAACGGCGCAGGCCGCGACCTGACGTGTGCAGGGGACGATAGGATAGCCGGTCTCGATGCGGGTTTCTCGTTCTATGACAACGATCTGGCGGATATTGGTCACCTCGGCTCGGCCCTTCTGCATGCGGCGACCATGCTATGACGGTTTCGGTGGTCTCACCACCAGGGTTCCCCGCATCCGATTGAATGGGCGGGCGGATCTCCCTGACCGGGTTCGGCGAGCCACTCTGGCGGTCTGTCCTGGCGCCTCACTTCGTGTGATACGCCGTTCGACCCGGACACGCTCTATGCGCACCCGGCATTGACCTGGCGGCACGACGCGGCAAAGGCCTCGGAAACGAACGGTGGCTGTTTGTACAACCCCTTCATCCAACTTGCGAGCATGCAGAGTTCCTCAAGCCGCAACACCTCATCCAGCGTGCCATCCGGAAAGGCCACCTGGAAACTTTCGGCGATGATCTGTAGCAGGGCTTCCACCTGCTCGATCACCAGGCCGCAATCGGTTTCCAGAACGGCGGTGCGGACCAGGATTGCCTCATCGACATCGTACTCATCGCGGATCAGCTTCACGATCCAGCGGAACATGTTCATCCAGTTCTTCACATCGTCGATCGGCCGTGACATCGCGCGCCTTCCCTTGGGGGCGGCGGGATTGTGCCCCCGAAGCGTTCCCGGATGGTTAATTTCAAATATCGTCGTGTGCGGGAGGTCGCTTTTCAGTCGGTCGCACGCATCTTTTCGGCGTCAGGCACCCGCCCGGAGCTGTTGTGCGGTGCTTCAGCATCCATCCGAGATCGTTGCTCCTGGCGCCCGCGCCCCACCCCGGCCCGCGGCCAAGGTCACGTAGGGACGAAACGGTCCCCGCCACGCGGACGGAACGCCCGGAACCACCATGGATGCCACCAGCAATGCCACCCGCTTCGATGCCGGTGCCGCTCGGATCGAGCACCATAACCAGCGTCGTCCCTCCGACGGGCGGCCTCCGCGGATCAGTTCTCGCCCGACCACCCAGGCGGCATCCGCCTCGGCCCTGTGGCGTAAGGCCACCAACTGCTCCCGGGTCAGTCGGTTGGCCAGGTCCGGCACGGTAAACACAGCATCCAAGCACATCCGGAACGCCTCGGGGTCCGTCGCTCGACTCGCGTAGGCACCATCGGGACGCTCCCGCACCAACAACAGCGGCGCCCGTGTGCGCACCCTGGCGAATTCGCCCTGCAGGGCCACGCGTGTCCAATACTCCCAGTCCTCCCCGAACGTCAGATCCGTCCGGAACAGGCCTGCCCGCCGCACCGCCTCGGCCCGGATAAGCAGGTGTCCGCCATTCACATAGCGATTGCGCACCAGCAAGCGCTCCAGCACATCGCCCTCGGGCGGACGTGCGCCGGCATGAAGCGTCCCCACCGGATCGACCCTGGCCCAAGGCGCCGCGGCGGCGACGGCCCAGGGCGCATCGTCCAACGCGTGCGCCAACCCCGCCAGGGCAGTGGGCGCCAGTACATCATCGGCATCCAGAAACAGCACGCTGTCGCCATCGAGCAACCCGATGCCCAGATTGCGCGCGGCGGATACGCCGGCGTTGCCCTGTGTGACCAGTCGCACGCGTGGATCGGAGAAAAATCCCACCACATCGCCAGTCCCGTCCGTGGAGCCGTCATCGACAACAACCATGGACCAATCCGCATGGGTCTGCCGCAGGACCGATCGGACCGTGTCGCCGATGAAGCCTGCGCAATTCCAGGCAGGCGTGACAATGTTGATGTGCACGACAACACCGAAGCCAGAGACGGGAGGTCCGATCAGATAGGCCCAGGTTATGGAGATTCGGTTAACAGAAGCCATGATCCCTGATCGAAACGCCGCGGGTCGGGGACACGAACACCGGTTTCCCCAACGGCCACATCTAAAAAAAGATTAACCACCGCCGCCTTTTCAGCCACAAGAGTACCAGCCACCCTGACATTGATGCGCATCGTGTTTCGAGGATTCACCCGATTGTTCGCCGCCATCGGCATACTCATCTTGCTCCTGGCGGTGCTGATCGGCGCCGCCCTGTGGCTGACCTTGCCGCGCGGCAATCAGCAGGCACGCATTCCCGGCCTGTCCGCCCCGGTCGAAATCAGCTTCGACCAGGATGGCGTTCCCCGCTTCCGCGCGACAACCGAGCGCGACGCGGTCGCCGTCCTCGGCTACCTGCACGCGCGCGACCGCATGTTCCAGATGGAGTTGATGCGTCGCGCGGCGTCGGGACGCCTGTCGGAGATCGCGGGCGCGATCACCTTACCGATGGACCGCTCCATGCGCACCATGGGGTTGCGCCATCGCGCCGCGGCTGATTTTGCCGCGCTGCCCGACGACGCCCGCGCCTTGCTGGAGGCATACGCCACCGGCGTGAACGCGCGCATCGAAGCCCGCGGCCGCTTCATCGCGCCAGAATTCCTGGTTCTGGGTCGTCCGGAACCCTGGCTCCCGGTGGACAGCCTGCTCTGGGCCAAAACCATGGGACTGTGGCTGTCGGCGAACTGGCGGACCGAACTGTCCCGCCTGGCCCTGGCCGGCCGGGTGCCGCAACAGATGATCGACGAACTCTGGCCGCCCAAGGACCAAGCGGGCCGTCCGGAGGTTTCCCTGCCAACGCCCGCGGATTTAACGGAAGCAGCGGGGAAACTCGCCGAGGTGCTGCCGAGCTTCCCGGGAGCTTATTCGATGCCTGGGTCGGCGTCGAATGAGTGGGCGGTGGACGGGCGCCATACCGAAACCGGTGCCCCTCTGCTTGCCGGCGACCCGCATCTGGTACTCAGCTTCCCGGGGATCTGGTATCTGGCCAGAATCGAGCTTCCCGACCGGGTTCTGGCGGGTGCCACCGCGCCCGGCGTGCCCGCCCTGGTCATGGGCCATAACGGACATATCGCCTGGACCTTCACCACGACCGGGGCAGACGTGCAGGACGTGTTTGTCGAAACCGCGGCCGGTCCTGGGATGTATGAGACTCCGGATGGGCCTCGGCCATTCATTGTCCGGGAAGAACGCATTGCCGTCCGCGGCCAGCCGACCGAAGTCCTGACCATCCGTGAAACCCGCCACGGCCCGGTGATGAGCGATCTGAGGCAAGGACCCGGCCCCATCCTGGCCGTCGCGATGGGCAATCTTCAGGTTGGCGATACGGCCGCGGCCGGACTGATGGCGCTCAATCGCGCTCGGACGATGCGAGAAGCGGGTAACGCCGCGGCCATGATCTCCTCGCCGGTGCAAAACCTGCTGGTCGCCGACCGGCAAACCATCGGCCTGTTCGTCACCGGTCGTATTCCGATTCGACGCGCCGGGAAGGGAACCAGTCCGGTGCCGGGGGATGGCTCGCATGACTGGGTCGGCTGGGCTGAGGGGGACCGGCTGCCTCGCACGATTGCCCCGGATAGCGGGCGCCTGGTGAATGCCAATGATCGCATCGCACCGCCCGATTTCCCGGTCTTCCTCGGTCGTGACTGGTTCGGCGACTGGCGCACACGTCGCATCCGCACCCTGCTGGACGCGACGCGGCGCCACACCGCCGCCGGCTTCGCCCGCATGCAAGCGGACGTGACGAGCACCTTCGCCCAACAAATCCTCCCGACCCTGCTGGCGATAACGCCGCCGGGGGAGGCCGAAGCCCGCTTGCATGCCCTTCTGCGTGGCTGGAATGGCACGATGGACAGCGACGCGCCCCAGCCGCTGATCTTCAACGCCTGGGTAAGCCGGTTCTACCGCGCGGTGCTGAAGCAGGCTGGCGTTCCCCTGGAGCATGGCGGGCCGCGGTCGGATTTTGTCGCCTTCGTGCTGTCGGATGCCGGCAAGCACTGGTGTGGCGGCGACTGCACACAGATGTTGCGCGATGCCCTGGCGGAGACAGTGACCGAGATGACCGCGCGGTTCGGCGCCGATCCGACCGCCTGGCGCTGGGGGATCGCGCATCCCGCGGTGTTCGCCCATCCCTTGCTGCGGACCATCCCGATGATCGGCGGCCTGGCCACGTCCTCCATCGCCAGTCCCGGCGACGATACCACCGTCAACCGCGCCGGTCTGGACGCCCAATTCCACTCTGTCCACGGCCCGGGATTCCGAGGGGTCTACGATCTGGCGGATCTGGAACGCAGCCTGTTCGTCGTAACCCCCGGACAATCGGGAAATTTGCTCAGCCGCCATGCGCGGGATTTTCTCACCCGGTGGCGTGATGGTGCTACGATTACGCTGGCTGCCAAACCTGACAGCGTCCGCTCCATCACACGGATCGTGCCATGAGTTCCTCCGGCTACTCTCCCGACGAATATGAGATGACCCGAGGCGTGATCATGCGCCGTTGCCTGGCTTGGTGCGTGGACGCGGTGCTGATCTCCCTTCTGGTGTTCGGGCTGTGGTGGGCGATGGCCGCGATCGGCCTTCTGACCCTGGGGCTGGGGTTCGGGCTGATGGCCCTGCTGCCGTTCGTGCCGTTGATCTATCATCTCGTCTGCCTGATGGGTCCTGACAGTGCCACGCCGGGCCAGCGTCTGTTCGATCTGATCGTGCGCCGCGATCTGGATCTGGGACCTCCCACCCCGTTGCAGGCGGTGATCGCGATCGCAGTGTATTACCTGACCCTGGCAACCAGCGGGCTGCTGCTGGTCGTGGCACTGTTCACGACCCGGCAACGGACCTTGCACGATCTGCTGAGCGGTCTGGTCGTCGTACGACTGCATGCCTTTCGTGCGTTCAGCGACAACGCCCGCTTCTCCCAATTGCCCCCGCCGTTCGGCTACGGGAACATGCCGCCACCCCCAACATCCGGATACCCACGGTCGGGTCCATGACCTACAAACAGCCCCGCCGCCCGCAGTTCTTCTACACCACGGCCCCGCTGCCCTGCCCCTACGTGGCCGGGCGGGTGGAACGGAAGGTCGTCACCGAGATTACGGGACCGGAAGCGGAATCCCTGCACGACCGGCTGTCGCGCGCCGGGTTCCGCCGCAGCCACAACATTGCCTATGCCCCGGTTTGCCCGTCCTGTCAGGCCTGCATCCCCATCCGGATCCCGGTCAAGAACTTCCAACCCGATCGCACTCTGCGCAAAATCGTCAAGGCCAATGCACTGGTGGAGGGATTCGAGGTCTCATCCCGCGCCACGACCGAGCAATACCAGTTGTTCCAGCGCTACCAGCGGGTCCGCCACGGCGAAGGCGATATGGCGACCATGAGTTTCTACGACTACCGCGCGATGGTCGAGGATACGCCGATCGACACATTCATCGTCGAATTCCGCGACCCGGATGATCGCATGGTGGCCGCGTGCCTGTCCGACCGGTTGGGGGACGGTCTGTCGGCGGTCTACAGTTTCTTCGCCCCGGGTCTGGAGAAACGCTCACTGGGCACCTACACCATTCTGTGGCTGATCGAGCGAGCGAAACTGCTGGGGCTACCCTATGTGTATCTGGGCTATTGGGTCCCGGAGAGCCGGAAGATGGCCTACAAGGCGCGCTTCCGGCCAAGCGAGGTGCTGATCGGCGGGGCGTGGCGGATGCTGACCGAGCGTGACATCGCGGACGGGGAACCACTCGCCCCTGCGCTGGTCTCGGCGACGGCGGGATAACGCCGGCCGTGTCTTGGCATCGGCGGCGCAGGCTTGTCGCATTCGACCGAACCGCACGAGAAGCCTCGCCGACCGGCGATTGACCCCCCGCGGCATTTGCCGGATCCGACCTCGGGGCATGCGGCACTCGCGTCGTCTGTCCGAGGCGGGACGCGCGAGCGATGCCCAGGTTCCGCCAAGCCGTCTGTCTTGCAAGGCGCTGCAACCGGGTTCAGCCCGACGACATTCCCGGTCGTCCTCGATCACCCCGCCGCGGGGGACTTGGCGCGGATCAGAGTCAGAAGATCGCCGACGCTGCGCAAATTGTCGAGTTCGCGCGTCGACATCTTGATCGAAAAACGTTCTTCGACGGCCATGATGATCTCGATGTGCTTGAAACTGTCCCACCCTTCCACGTCGGCGGCGGTCAGGTCCAGGCGCAAGGTCAGGTCGTCGCGCAGGAATATTTCGCGGAATATTTCCGTCAGGCCGGCCAGAATTCTTTCGTCAATCATGCAGTCAGACCCGCTCGATGATGGTGAAGGTGGTAAATGGGGTGAAATGCCGCAGATCAAGTGCCGCTCGACTGCCGCCGTCGGGGGTTTCCCCGATAGTTGTGAACCCGAGCTTCTCGTAATGTTTTCGTACCATGGCGTTTTTCTTGGTGGGGACATAGTCGCCCAACAGCCGCCCGGCCCCCAGTCGCAGCGCCTCGGCGGCCAGGACATTGAGCGTGGCTTCCTCGACCTGCCGGCCGAGCACACGGCAGCTCATGAGCCAGGTGTCGATGAGAAAGTCGGCGGTGTTGGCCAGAAGCCGACCAATGGCGATGGCGATGATGCCGTTATCTCCGAAACGATCCAACAAACGGAGTTGCAGCCCGACGGCCCTAGGATCGTCCATCACCGCTTGCACCTCAACCTCTGTGTAGCGGCGGGTGGTCAGATTGAACTGGTTGGTCTTGTTAATGAGCTGCACAGTGCGGGCAAGCCCGACCCGGTCGAACGGGCGCCAGGTCAGCCGCATGTCCAGCCCGCGGAGATAGCTCTCCATGTCGGTGGCGGTTTCCTTCAGCGCGTCCCGTTGCAGGTTCCCCTGGTAATGCCTGGCGCGCGCATGGTCTTCATCGGTGATTGCCAGGGCCTCAAAATAGCCGGCATCGGCCATCAGGGTCGGCACCAACGCAGGGTCGTCCGGCACTTCCGGCACCGCCACCATCGGCAATTCCTGGCGCACCAGGTTCCGCTCGAACGGGTTGTCGTCCAGGAAAACCAGGCTATCGAGGCCAATGTTCAACTGCTGGGCGATGCGGCGGATATTGGTGGCCTTGTCGTCCCAGTTGGCCATGAAGCATGCGATATCGCCGCGCGTCAGCAGCATTTCCGGGTGTTTGTCGAAAACCTCGAGCGCATTCGCCGCATCGTTCTTGGAACAGACCGCCAGGATGACGCCCCGCCTGCCCTGCTCACGCGCATAATCCTGGACGGTGAGAAACCCCTCCCCGCTGGCGCTGCCCTGGCCGAGAACGATCCCCTCCAACCCATCATCACCGATGACGCCGCCCCAGAGCGTGTTGTCGAGGTCGAGCACCAGCGCCTTGAAACTGCGCCCCTGTTTGGCGGCCAGCAGACGGGCCACCAACTCGCCATAGAAGGGGGCGGCCGTCGGGATGACCTCTTGCTTGCTGCGATGCCAGAGCGCCGCATCATGCCACCCGGCGATACCGTCCTGAGCCGCCCGCGCGTCGAGGCCGACGATCTCCGCGCCCTGAGCGTCGGCGAGGTCTCGCAGCATGGCATTCAACCGCACCACGAAGGCGGCGCGCGAGCCCGGCAGGCGATGTTCGTTGCCGCCGATCAGGACCGGATGCACGGGAAGCACCGCCTGCTGGAGGATGATACAGCCGAACGCCGAGCGCGCGAGCCGCCAGCATTCGCCGACGCGGCGGCGGATTTCGGCCAGTGCCGCATCGGCCTCGGCGGAAGTGGCGCCCGCCGTAAGACCGGCGCACAGGTGATGGGCGTCGAAAGCGAAGAGAATGGCGGATGGTTTGAACACATGCAGGCTGGAGGCGGGATCTGCCAGTTCCTGCAGATACTGCCCGTACTCGCCTTCATAGCTCTCGATCCAGATCGATCGCCGGAGCCCTGCCACGCGGATGGCGGGCAGCAGATGCGTCATGGTCGCCGAACCGAGCACCGCAAGCCTGACGCGTGTCGAACCAAGGCCTTCGGGCATCAACGGCCAGTGCGCGCGCACCACCTGGTCGAGCGCGTTGGTGCGGATGAAATCAATCCGGGTATTCGCCAGGGCGATGGCGTCGTCGATCGTCGGCGGCTGCGCGGCTCGAAGCGTGGCCAGGCGGCCTCGCCAATCGACGACTGGCGGCAACCAAGCAAGTTGTGGCGCCTGCCCCACGCTGCGGTTCCTTTGCTGGACTTGCGGTGACGGCGAAGCCAGCCGCCGCGGTGCCCTCGGGGAGATAGAACGGACCGCGCCGGACACGCAAGAAAAAGGGGGATGATAATGGCTGTGTAACCTCGGCGCCGGAGCCCCTTCCCCTGCATGGGCTGAAAGGGACCCCTGGCCGCATGCGTGCGCACGCACATGCGTCTCCCGCATCCCAGCGGCCGCCGCCATATGTGCAACCGGCCGGACGCATTCCTGCGGGCGCATTCCCGGGGGAGTGTTTCCGGGCGCGCATTCCTGGGGGAGTCGCCCAACCGCCGTAACGCTGGTAGTTTCGCACCAGCCAACACACGCGCGGGGAAACCAAACCAATGAGCGAGATCCCAATGGGCCAGATCAAAGTGATCGCAAGCGGACTGCGCTTTCCGGAAGGTCCGATCGCCATGAAAGACGGATCCATCGTCCTCGGCGAGATCGAGCGGCAGACCGTCACGCGTGTCAAACCGGACGGCGCCACCGAGGTCATCGCTCATACCGGCGGCGGCCCCAACGGATTGGCCATCGGCCCGGACGGCGCCATCTATGTCTGCAACAATGGCGGTTTCCAGTGGCGGACGGAGTTGAACCTGCTGCGTCCGGCCGGCCCATCCAGCGACTACACCGGCGGCTGCATCCAGCGGGTCGATCCGAAGACCGGCGCCGTCACCGTGCTCTATGACCACTGCGGCCCGCACAAGCTGCTCGGCCCCAACGACATCGTCTTCGACGGTCTCGGCGGCTTCTATTTCACCGATCTGGGCAAGGCCCGCGCGCGGGATCGCGACTGGGGCGGTGTCTATTACGCGCTGGCCGACGGCTCGAAGATCGTGGAGGTCGCGCATCCGATCCTGACCCCGAACGGCATCGGCCTCTCGCCCGATGGCAAGACGCTGTATGTCGCGGAAACCGAGACCTGCCGCCTGTGGGCCTGGGACGTGCTGGCGCCCGGCGTGCTGGGCAAGGCCCCCTTCCCCTCCCCGCATGGCGGGCGACTGATGGTAGGCCTGGGCGGGTTCCAACGCTTCGACAGCCTGGCGGTCGACGGACATGGCAATATCTGCGTGGCGACCCTGGTTAATGGCTCAGTGAGTGTCATATCGCCGAAGGGCGGTCTGGTGCGGCAGGTGGCGATGCCGGATATGTTCTGCACCAATATCTGCTTCGGCGGCCCGGACCTGCGCACCGCCTACATGACCTTGTCGGGCACTGGGCAGTTGGTGTCGATGCCGTGGCCGGAACCGGGCCTGCGGATGGCACACGAAGCCTGATACCCAAGACAGGAGCACAGGATGTTCACGGACAAAGTCTTCATCGTCACCGGCGCGGCCGGCAATGTCGGCTCCGCGGTGGCGCATCTGCTGGCATCGCGCGGCGCTCGGATAGCCGCGGTTGATACGGTGGCCGACCGGCTGGCGACAACGGTTCAGGCGCTGCCAACGCCCGGCCGGCATCTGGCCTTGTCCGAATTCAACCTGTTAGACGCAGCCGCCTCCCATGCTCTGGTCGCGAAAGTGGTGGCCGAGATGGGCGGGTTGAACGGCGTCGCCACCACGGTGGGCGGTTTTGCGATGGCGAAGATCGAGGACGCCGGGCTGGACCAGTGGGATCTGATGTTCAACCTGAACGTCAAGACCACCTGGAACATCTACCGCGCCGCCGTGCCCGCCTTGCGCTCGCGTGGTGGCGGGGCGCTGGTGGGCATCGGCAGCGCGGCCGGGTTGCGTGGCAGCGGGCAGATGGCGGCCTATTCCGCCACCAAGAGCGCGGTCATGCGACTGACCGAAAGCCTGGCCGATGAGTTGTGGAAGGAGCGTATCCGGGTCAACGCGGTGTTGCCAACCACGATCGATACGCCGCAAAACCGGGCGGCGATGCCGGACGCGGATGGCTCGAACTGGGTGAAACCGTCGGAGGTGGCGGAGACCATGGCATTCCTGCTGTCGGACGCAGCCAGCGCGATTTCCGGGCAACTTGTGCAAGTGGGGCGCTAGTCATGAGGAGGCGGAAAGGCATTGCCGTCCGGCAACGTCTCGCGCGCCGTCCGATCATGCCATGGGTGGCGCGATTCGCTGTGGCCGTGGGCATCGCGGCCCTGGTGTCGCTGCTGTCACCGACCGGTGCGGCCTGGGCGCAGGACCGCATTAATTTTGGCCTGGACTGGAAGGCCGAGGCCGAATACGGCGGCTACTATCAGGCTCTGGCCACCGGGCTCTACGCCAAGCGTAACCTCGCGGTAACCATCCATGAGGGCGGACCGCAGATCAACCATATGCAGCTGCTGATGGCCGGACGTTTGGACCTCAATCTGGGGGGCGGCCGGGCGATCGAGTTCGCGGCCGAGGGGCTGCCTTTCCTGGCGGTCGCGGCGATTTTCCAAAAGGATTTGTCCATCCTGATCGCCCATCCCGGTCAGGGGATCGACGGTTTCGCCTCGCTGAAGGGCAAGCCGATCATGATCGGTGCGGACACGCGCAACGGGTGGTGGCGCTTCCTCGCGGCAAAATTCGGCTACGACGACAGCCAGATCCGCCCCTACACGTTCAACCTGGCGCCATTTCTGGCCGACAGGAACGCGGTACAGCAGGGCTATGTCTCCTCTGAACCCTATCTGATCCGCCAGAAAACCGGCATTGAGCCGGTGGTGCTGCCGCTGCCGGACTCCGGCTATCAGGGCTATGCCAATATCATTACCACCAGCAGCAAACTGGTGAACGAAAAGCCGGATGTGGTGCAGCGCTTCATCGATGCCTCGATCGAGGGTTGGTATTCCTATCTTTATGGCGATCCCACACCGGCCAACAGACTGATCCTGAAGACCAATCCGGAAATGCCCGCGGATCTGGTGGACTTTGGCCGCAAGACTATGATCGAGCGCGGCACCGTCGATTCCGGTGATGCTCTCACCCTGGGGATCGGCGCCATGACCGATTCACGGTGGCAGGCGTTCTATCAGTCTATGGTGGCAGTCGGCGTCTACAAACCGGGTATCGACCTGACCAAGGCCTATACCACGCGCTTCGTGAACAAGCGGGTCGGTATCGAGGGCAGACGTTAGAGTGCGACCACACGGAGCGGAACGAAACGGCGTATCAATCACGCGGCAAGCCAAACCCTGAGAGCAGTTGCCGCGCCCAATCACAGTGATGTCGCTCTGGAGGCCCCCTCGTCACCGATGACCCTGCCCCCGAACCCACCCTGGAAAGGCCTGCAAACCGACCGGATGCCGGTGTTCATCTCGTACGACCAGGCCGAACGGATGCTGGCCGCGCTGCTCGACCGCGCCAGTGCCTGGCAACCCGACGCAGTGGTGGGGATCGCCCGCGGCGGGTTGGTGCCGGCGACGATGATCTCCTGCATGATGGCCTTGCCCTTGGCGATGATCGGGTGGGAGCGGCGCAAGCGAGAGATCGGCTGGATCGGACCGCCGCCCGCGGGTCGGCGCGTGCTGCTCGTCGATGACTGTTGCGCCACCGGAGACACCATGGCGGCCATCCGCTCGGCCTTGCTGGCCCAGGGTTTCGACTGCGCGACGATGACCATCGTGCACGACCCCGACACCACGCGGTTTGTCCCCGACTACTCCCACCCCATGCGGGAGCTGTTTCGTTTCCCATGGGAGCGCGGCGAAGCCACCCCTCAGGCACGCCAGATGCGGGCCACCGGCGCCCCGGCCGACAGGTCCACCGAAGCGCCTTATTTCGGCTTGGATCTGGACGGCATCTTCCTGCCCGACGTGCCGCGATCGGACTATGTGCTGGACCTGGAAACCGCCCTTCGTCGGCGCCACGCGCTGGAGCCATTGCCCGTCCTGCCCTCGTTCTCTCCCGATCGCGCCGTCGTGATCACCGGCCGGCCGGAAATCGACCGCGCACCGACCGAAGCCTGGCTTGCCCGCTGGGGCCATGGCGGGTTGCGGGTCATCTGCCGCCCGGCGGAGATCTCCGACGACATCCAATCCGTGGCCCGCTACAAGGCCGAAACGGCGACCCGATGGGGCTGCACACATTTCGTGGAAAGCGAGGCGGAGCAGGCGATCCGTATCGCGGCGCTGGCCCCGCATCTGGTGGTCAGTTGGTGGTCCGCAGCCGATCTGCGCGGCTGGATGATCGGTTCGGCCGGCCAACCGTCGCCCATATCCATGATCAACGCCGAGTAGTCCGACCCTGATGGACAGTGACGTCCCGCCGGACCAGGGGTCTTTGGTCTGGTGTCCCGTCCACACATGGTCCGTCGCAATCAGACCCATTGCGCTGGTCGGCGGCAATCTCGAACGCTTGGGCAGCATCGCAACGCGGCTCTGCCGTTGCCGACCCAAGGCGGTATCGTGTTGGGTCTGGACAGGCCGAGCATTGATGTCGAAGGGGGAGGATCGATGGCACGGAACCTCGCGCGGCGGGGCTGGCTGTCGTCGGGGATCTACCCGTCAGCGCCAGGGTTCGACGATGATCTTCGTCTGCTGCTCTGGGTTCGCAAGCGCCTCAAAGGCACCCTTGACGCCATCGAGGCCCACCTTGTCGGTGATCAGGGCGCCCGCATCGACCTGTCCCTCGGCAATGATATGCAGGGCCCGGGCAAATTCGGTTGGCGTGTAGGCCAGCACGTATTGCAGGTTCAATTCCTTGAAGATCCCTAGCATAGGCTCTTGCCGATCGGTCTCCATGCAGACGCCGACCACCACGACCCGGGCATCGCGAGGCGCACCCTCAAACATCTTCTGGATCATCCCGGGCACACCCACGCACTCGAAGAAGAGAGCCTGCTTGAATGACGGTTTGGCTTCGATCAGACGGGAGACGATGCTGGCACCCGACGGCTTGTCCTCGGGCAGCCTGGCGAGGGAACCCCAGGTTTCATAGGGCGACGTGCCGGCGGGATCGATGACGATGTCGGCGCCCATCTTGACGGCCAGATCACGGCGCTTGGGCGAGAAGTCGGCGGCAATGATGGGGCCGAGTTGCGGCAGGAGGGCTTTCTTGCGCTTCAGGGCGGCAATAACGGCAAGCCCGACCGGACCGCATCCGATCACCAGCGGCACCTCGTCGCCATTGACACGTGCCTTCTCGACCGCGTGCACGCCGACGGCCAGAGGCTCGGTCAAGGCCGCGAGGGCCGGTTGAAGACCATTCGGTACGGGAATCAGGAGCGGCTCCGACAGCAGCATCTGTTCGCCATAGCCGCCGATGTTGGTATTGGAATAGCCGATGCCGCCAACCGTTTCGCCGACGAGCAGGCGCGGCACCGAGCAGACTTGCGTGCCGACTTTCAACGTGCGGTCGGTGCCCGGGCCATAGTCGAGAATCTCGCAGCAGTACTCGTGGCCGAAGACGATGTCACGGGTCAGGTCCACCGGCTCGCGCCCAGGGATGCGGCTGCTGAGTTCGGCGAATTTGGCGGCATGCTGGCGAGCATGCAGATCGGTGCCGCAGATGCCGCAGGCCAGCGTTTTGACCAGCACCTGTCCCCTGGCTGGCTTGGGCGCGGGCAGCGTGTCAACGACTATATCACCGTTCCGGAAAATGGCAGCGCGCATGGTGACTAACTCCAGATATCGATGTCATGTCTGCCGCGCACGCATGCACCAGTCGAGTACGCGGCCGGTTGGACGGCGACGGCAGGAATGCGCTGGTGCGCCGACTCGTGCGACCGGTGGGCACCATCAGTCGCGACCGTAGCAATAGAGCGGTTTCACCCTAACTGGAAACGGAAAACCGCTCTAGCACTTTGTTTTGGCGCATGATTCATACGCTGTTGCGTTTCGCTCAGCGTGATCATGCTCTAGGATCGGTGGAACGGTCGGTAAAGAGACCCCGAGCTGGGATTTAACCCCGCGCGCGCCACCTGGCGCCCATCTCCGGTCGTGACCGAGCCGGATGCAGGCGCAAAACCACGCCCCACCCCCTTGCCACGGCAGCGCTTGGGTGTTCATGGTTTCGCGGAAGGGCGGGGTCTGCCGCTGCCCTGGACGACAACAAACAAACTCCGAGGAGGACCGTTGATGCTTTCACGCCGTACCCTGATGGGCACCAGCCTGGCCGCCGGCGCCGTGCCGCTTGCCGGCACCGCCCATGCCCAGGAGTATCCGCGCCGGTCGCTCCAGATCATCGTCGCGGCGGCCGCCGGCGGTCCGACCGATATCGGTGCCCGCATCCTGGGCTCGATCCTGGAGAAGGATATCGGCCAATCCGTCGTTATCGTGAACAAGCCCGGCGCTGGCGCGCAGCTTGGTCTGACGGAGTTCGCTCGCTCCCGCCCCGACGGCTACACCCTGGGCATGGTCCACATGCCCGGGACCAACACCATCATTCTGGACCCGGAGCGCAAGGCGATCTTCACGCCGGACAGTTTCATCCTGCTGGTTAATCAGGTGTTCGATGCCGGGGTGATCTGGGTGAAGGCCGACAGCCCCTTCAAGACCTTGGCCGATCTGGTGGCAGCGGCGAAGAAATCCCCCAATACGATCTCCGCCTGCACGACCGGGATTCTCAGCGACGACCATCTCGCGATCATGATGCTGGAGGAAGCGGCCAACATCAAATTCCGCATCGTGCATTTCGACAGCGCCGCCCAGCAGTTCACCGCTATCCTGGGCAGCCATGTCGATGTCGCCTTCGACAATGTCGGCAGCGTGCGCAAGCGGGCGATGGCCGGGGAAGTTCGAGTGCTGGCGGTCACCGACAGCCAACGTTCCAAGCTGATGCCGGATTCGCCGACGACAGCCGAACTGGGATACCCGACCGTGATCTCCAGCTCCACCCGCGGTGTGGCCGTGCCGAAGGGCACGCCGCCGGCCGTCGTCGCCTATTTGGTCGCGGCGCTGAAGAAGGCGATGGAGAACCCCGAACATATCCGCAAGATGGAGGATGTCGGTCTGGAACTGCGCGTCATGACCGGGGATGAATACACGCAGTATTTTGCCAAACTGCACAAGCAGGCACAACATTACATCGAGTGGTCGAAGAAATTCCAGTAAGCGACCAGACGCAAGGCATCAACCCTCTCGCGTTCGCGTGGACGGGGGTTGATGGCCGAACGATCCGCTGCTGCTGATATGTCCCGCCAATGTCAGCGGCCGTCGGGGCCTGACGAATGCCGATCCGCGATCATGCGTGGTTTCAACCTGGCGGTTCGCCTTCGGTGCCGGACGTGCCCGAATCAAAGCACGCCCTCCGCCCGCAACGCGGCAATGTCGTTCGCCTGATAGCCAAGCTCCCCCAGCACCGCGTCGGTGTGTTGACCTTTCGCCGGAGGGAAAGACACCACCGACGGACTGTCCGCGCCAGCCATGAAGCCGGAGGCGAAGAGGGTGATATCCCGTTCGATCCCAGGACCACCGGGGAGTTTTGCCATGATGTTGCGCAGCGCGAGTTGCGGGTGGGCAACGGCTTGCGGCACGCTCAGGATGGCGGAAGCCGGGACACCCAGGGCGCCGAGACGCTTCTCCCAGCCGGCGGCGTCATCGGCTGCGAATGCCTGGATCAGGATCTCTCTCAACGCCGAACCATGCTTGCGCCGGTTGTTGCCGCTATCGAAGCGCGGGTCCGCCGACAGGTTCGGTTGGCCGATCGCTTGGCAGGTCGCGGCAAACTGCTTGTCGGTAATGGCGCTCATGAGGATCATCCCGCCGCCGCCCACCGGGAACGCATCAGCGGTGGGTGCCTGCGCGGGGGAGCTGTTGCCGATCAACCGCGGCTCCTCGCCGAGATTGAGGTAGGTACTCAACAGCGGAGCCATCAGGGCGAGCGACGTATCCAGCATGGAGACGTCGAGGTTCTGCCCCTCCCCGGTGGTGGCGCGCCGGTACAGCGCGCTGGACACGGCAAAGGCAGCCATGATGGCGGTGGCGAGGTCGACCACGGTGAACCCCACGCGGGTGGGGCCGGTCGACTGGTGGCCGGTCACCGCCATCATGCCGGAGACCGCCTGGATCGCACCGTCATAGGCCGGCGCGCTAGCATAGGGGCCGTCCTGGCCGTAGCCGGAGATCGAGCAGTACACGATATCCGGCCGGATCGCCCGCACCGCCTCATAACCGAAGCCCAGTCGCTCCAACACGCCGCCGCGAAAATTCTGCACCACGACATCGGCGCCGGTGATCAGCTTCGTCAGGATTTCCTTCGCCTTGGGATGTTTCAGGTCCAGGGTCATGGACCGCTTGTTGGCGTTCATCGCCAGGTAGAAGGGCGACATGCCGATACGGCCCAGATCGTTGTCGGCCGCGATGCTCCGGGCCTGGTCGCCGAACTTGGGTTCCTCGATCTTGATGACGTCGGCGCCCAGGGAGGCGAGTTGATGGGTGCAGAAGGGACCCGCGAAAACCTGGGAGAAATCGACGACGCGGATACCGGAGAAGGCCTTGGCCATGTCATTGCCTCGATAGGGCTGGGGTGAACGGGATGGCGCGCTGCCGGTTCTCCCGACGCGCAATATAGAGGCCGGCCCCAACGATCACGCCGGCGCCGACCCAGGTCCAGCCGTCCGGCAGGTTCTGATAGAGGACGTAGCCGGTCAACGTGGCGCCGATCAGTTGCAGGTAATTGAACGGGGACAGCAGCGCCGCGGGTCCCCGCTCGAACGCCTTGGTCAGCAGGTAATGCGCGCTGCCACCGATCATGCCCATCGAGAGAAAAACGGCCCAGTGTTCCCAACGATCGGGCATGGTGAAGAAAAACGGTGCCATGGCAAGCACAACGCAGGAACCGACGAATCCGGACCAGATGTTGGTGGTCTCGGCATGGTCCTGTCCGGCGAGGCGGCGCGTCATGAGCTGGTACATCGCCGAACAGACGGCGCTGACGACCAGAAGGATCGCCCCCCCTTGATCAACGCCGGCTCCACCCGGGCGAATGATGATCAGGGTGCCGAGAAAGCCCGTCAGGATCGCGGCCCAACGGTGCAGCCCTACTTTCTCGCCCAGCAATGGCCCCGAGAGGGCAGCGACGATCAACGGGGTACTGAAACTGATCGCCGCGGCGGTGGCCAGGGAAAGCTGGGTCAGGCCGGTGAAATAGGCCAGCGAGGAGGAGATGCCGAACAGGCCACGCAGGATCTGGATGCCGGGGCGTTTCGGCACCAGGATGCGCGGGCCGTGGCGGGGCGCGAACAGCAGCAGCATCCACAGAAATGCGATGCCGTGACGGAACAGCGTCACCTCGAACGGATGGAACGACTCGGCCATGACCTTGCCGGCGGCATTCACATAGACGATCAGACCGACATAGATGCCCATCAACCCCATCGCCTGAAGCAGGCGGTCGTCCTTGCGGGCGGCGGGGGCGAGGGTTTTCATGGGGTGTGATCCAGGAGTGGGCGGGCCGGATAAGCACGCCACGGAAAAACGAACCGGGTCGGGGGTGTCTACGCATACCCCCGATGTCTGGATAGCCCGTCATGTGACATCCCACCAGCGCCACTCCGACGGCGGTCCGCGCCGCGGGTCCCCTCGCAGGAAATCTAGCCCGCGCGGCATTCAATCGCCACCACGCCTCGCCCCACGTCGGCACCGTCAGCATAGGTTCGTCCGGGCTGACCAGCAATTTCCATGATCGCCGAATGACCCATTCGCCGCGTCAGGCTCGGCCTTCACCGGGTTCCATCGCGCCGTTTTCGACTGTGGGCGTGCGATTCTGGTGTTCGACGCGGGGCTCATTGGGATGCTGCGGGGATTCCGGGGCAAGTGTCCGTCCGGGAACATAGTGTGCCTTTTCAGAGGGACACCGTGAGGCGGCTGGCAGGCGCGGCCCCGAAAGCGATGCGGGGCCATCGATGAGGGGCCGCAACGCACCAGACGGCCACGGTATTCCTCTGAAAAGGTGCATTATGTTTCCTGACGGACACTGAGGGAAGCGGTTGAGTGTTTGCTTTTTGTTCTAAGCCGGGCGCGGTATCGGTGGCAAGTAAAAAGTGGATTTCGGCGGTAAGATGCGGGTTTTGGGGGTCAAAACCCTCAGGTTTGCGGTGTTTTGCCTGAATTTTGGGCGATGGTTAACAAAAACCCCGAATGGTTAATATGCCGCGAAACCGGCTGTCGGCGATTTTCGTCAAAGCTCACACCTGAGTGTCGGGTCGGGTTGTTAGCCTCTGATATGATGCAATCAATTGGGTTTCCCAAGATTCTACTTTAAGCATGGATTTTCAGTAATCCGTTCCGATCAGGCGCGGATAAGGGGGTATTTCGTTACGGAGCAATGTGAGACTCGCGGGGTATTGTTCCGGTCCCGTGCGGTTAATCCCGTCGTTCATGATTGCCTGTTGATTGGGCATATGGCTGTTTTTGAGACGGGTCGGACAGGTCAGAGACGACTGGGTTTGGATGAGACGCCTCCGGGGCCATAATGAAACTGCTGCGGGTTGACACCGCTCATATTTCGTTGGAAGAAATGAGTCTATCCACCGGCTTGCCTCCATCTCGGGTCGCTCCGCGGGTTGCACGTGATGCACCTCGAATAGGGATAACAGTTTGACCTCGGCTGCGGTTACCGTTTCCGGTGGGGGAGGACAACGATATGCAATCACTTAACTTGTGCCTCTTCTCTGCGATCACCGCGTTGGCGGCATCGCTGACGCCAGCCGCGTCCCAGACTCCCGCTCCGCCGGGCGCGATTCCGTTTCCACCAGGATATGACTTCCCGGCGGATCCTCGCGATCTTGCGCGCATGGTCGCGGACCGCGACGTCTCCGGCGTCCGTCGGCATGCATGGTTCCTATGGGCCGGGTTGAACCAGAATGGTCATAACGGTTGGCCCATCTGGCGCTCCTGGCCAATCGCGACCCAGGTGTTCGCAACGGACCAGGTGTTCGACGTGGTGGCGCCGATCCCGGGATCGGGGGCCACGGCGGCGCCGATGTCCCCACAGATCGGGCGGTCGATGAAGGTCATCAGCCAGGAGCACAATCCGGCCATCAATCTGACAATACCCGGTTATATGATCCCAAAGGTGGTTCGCGAGAAATATCCCAAGCTCCTGCAAGGGATCCATGTTTCGGCGAACATTCCCGATGGCCAAAATTTCCAGAACAACGGCGATCTGATGCTGGTGTCCGAGGCTTACTCGGCGGACGCCTATCAAAGCATTCGTGATCTGAAACTCTACGCGTCGTCGACACTCGATTCGTTGCTCAACGATCGAGCTCCGGATATTCCGGCGGTTGAACCAAGGTCGATCGTCCTGAAACACATGTATTGGCCGGTGAAAAGGGCCGGACTTTCCGCATTGCCGGTGTACGACATGCAGGGCTACGAAAAACCCGCCCAAGACCCCAACACCTATATCGGGTTTGAGAACAGGGTGCGTTGGAAACGCGCGGTTGCCATCGATACGACGGGAAGGCCGATCCCACCGGGCAAGACAGCGTCGGTCACCTATCTGCACGATGTCCGCAAGTATGAACCGAGGTCCTCGACGCAGAAAATGCCCCCGTTGCTTGGTCCTGTTACCTACCCACACGCCAAGGTCGTGCCAATTTCTGATTTCTACTTCAAACAGATATTCGAGGCGGATTATCAACAGTTGAGCGACTGGGATAGGGTCCTTCTCGACGCATCGTTCTACTGGGCGCATGGCCGGCTTTTTGAATTCGGCGACTATGTCGTCGCGGTGGCGAGCCATGTCATCACCAAGGAGATGCCATCCTGGACCCTGCAAACCGCGTGGTGGCATCCGGAACCGAGCAACAACCCCTATGCTGCTGACCGCCCGGAGCTTCTGGGAGCCAAGGGACCCTGGCAACACTATCTGATGGCCGTGGACTACGGCATTCCGGCCACACCCGGCGGGCCGCTGCCGATCGCATACAACCCATACATTGAGCTGGCATCCCACCCGGTCGTGACGAATTGTCGCAACTGCCATGTTCGTGCGGCCTGGCCGCATGGTCAGTACATCCAGAATCCGGGACCGGATGCATTGGCTGATATCAGCGTCAGCAACCCGATCTTCAAAAATCTTCTCCGTACCGACTTCCTGTGGACCGTGACCGGCAGAGCCATGCCACGGCCACCTTTCCAATAGGGCGGCGCTGCCCGGGCTTTGTGACGAACACGCCAGTGTCGGTCTCAGCAGAGAACGCCGTCATGGCGACCACTTGGCCGGCCACAAACCGGGTCGAAAGCATTTGTCCGAGCACCTCGGTGGCGTTGCAAACAGCGACGGGACCGGGGGGGCGAGGATCAGTGTTTCGCAAGCCGGTCATACCAACCGCCGGAAAGATTGACCGTCCGACCTGCGCCTGCCCGTCATGCCGGGGCAGGTTGGCATCAATGGCTTCCTCAGGCCGCAACGCCGGAAAACGTGGATGGTGGGCCTGCACCCACCGTGACGAAGTTGCACGGCCGGCGGGTCATTGCTCCACCGGTTTGTACCGCACGCAGACGGACCATGATCCGCCAGCCGACAGGACGCTTAAAACCCAGGCCGGGTCCCGATCACGCCCCGGGTGTGATCGGGACCGACGCCATCCGACTGGAGAGCGCCCTTAATGGCTCGCCCGATGGAACGGCTTGTCGCCCTTGATGGTCACGCGGAAGCCAGCGCGGACCTGCGGGAAGTAATCCCACATCGCGATGTGCTGGACGCAGCGGTTGTCCCAGAACGCGACGCTGTCCGGCTGCCAGCGGAAACGCACCTGCCAGTGCGGACGGCCACAATGCTCATAAAGGAAGTCCAGAATCGCCTTGCCCTCGGCTTCCGGCAGGTCCTTGATCCCGACCGTGAAGACCGGATTGACGAAGATCGCCTGGCGCCCGGTCACCGGATGGGTGCGGATCAGGGGATGTTCGGCCCGCGGAAAGTCGTTGCGCTGCTGCGCGCCGATCAGATTGTTGGTGCGGTTATAGTTCGGCGCCCCATCATGAATCGCGGTCAGGCCGGACAGAAACACCTTCATCGGCGCCGACAGCGCGTCATAGGCCGCGTACATGCTGCAGAACAATGTGTCGCCGCCGGTTTCCGGGATGGTCTTCAGGTTCAGGATGGAACCCATCGGAGGTTCCGGGTCGCATGACACGTCGGAATGCCACCGCTCCCCGGCGACGCGCTTGGAGTTGCCGTCGGCGTAGATCGGCAGGATTTCCGGATGACCCTCGGGGCCCTTGGTGTTCGGATGGATGTGCAATTCGCCGAACAGCCGGCCGAACGCCTTATGCTGGTCCAGGGTCAGTTTCTGGTCGCGGAAGAACAGCACCTGATGCGCCATCAGCGCGTCGTGCACTTCCTGGAACTGCTGGTTGCCCAGCGGCTTGCCAAGGTCGATGCCGAAGATCTCGGCGCCGATGGTCGGCGTGACGGGCTTCACCTGAATGGTCTGATAGGTCATGGGCGTCCTCCTCCGGTTTTTCGATCCGTTGGTCGTGATGACAGTATCCGAGGCTTTGGAGGCGAAGGCAAATGCCGCAAGGCCGACGATTTGTCGCGTGGGCGGGCCGCCGGTGATGGTCATTCTGCCTCATGCCAGGCTCGGGTGCCGCCGCTGTCGAACAGGGTCTGCGCGTCCAACCCGCGCGCGAGCTTATGTGGCAGAATTTCCGTGCCGGCCACGGGCACATTGTCATCGGCGCCGATCAGCACAGGGAGCATTCTGGCCCGCGCCGCTCTGTTCATTGTGCCCAACCTGAGGCCGGGCGACATCATGGTAATGGGCAACCTCAGGCAGCCCCAAGTGCGGGGCCGAGCGGGCGAGGATACGGGGAGCGGGCGCCAGACGGCTCATCCTGCGGCTATGGGGCGGCGGAAGCGGCGCATCACCCTTGGCAGACTGGGTAACTCCAGTAGGATGTCTCATATCGGGCCGCAGTAAAAGAGGAGGACACTGCATGAAGGTAGAAGCCGAGATGCCGCGCATTCGGCTTGACGCGTTGACCGGGCTGCGCGGAGTCGCGGCCTACGCGGTGCTTGTTGCCCATGCGGTCGACTCGACGTTCAATGCCGGAGGGATATCGGTCTTCCACGACTTCGCCTCGCGATTGGCCTATTTCGGGATTGCGCTGTTTTTCGTGCTCAGCGGATTTGTGATGCAGTACAATTACGGCCCATTATTTAGAGCGAACAAGCTGGGGGCGGCGACCCGCCAATTCGTCAGGGCAAGGTTCGCCCGACTCTATCCCTTGTACGCGATCAGTGTGATCTGCTATATCATGGCGGTTTCCCTGCCCACCAGCTGGGAGGATATCCTGCTGTTCCTGGCCTATGCCACCATGACTCAGTCCTGGTTCAATATGGAAATGGCGGTGTTTCCCCCAGCCTGGTCGATCAGCACGGAGGCGTTCTTTTATCTGACATTCATCCCATTGACTCTGCTGTTGCGCCGCCTTCCCGCGCCGGCCTGGGCACTGATGGTATTCTGCGTGGCCGCCACGATCGGCACTTCAACGCTGTTTTTCTTTTTCAAGGCACCACTTGTCGCGTTTATCGAACAACTGTCCTGGCTCAATGGCAAGGGCAGTGCTAATGCCTGGGCGTGGGTGGTCTATTTTGCCCCATACATCCGTGTGTTGGAATTCATCTGTGGGATGCTGGCCGCGCAAACTTATTTGTGGCTGCAAACAAGCCCGCGAACCCCGGTATTGGCTCGCGTGGCATCGGCGGGTGGCCTTCTTTGGTGTGGTTTCGTCGTGTTCTTTGGTCAGCTTCTTGAGGGGAACCCGGTCGGCAGTATCTTGTCGAATTTCATCTTCGCCTCTGCTTTAGCCCCCATCCTGATCGATTGCGCGCGACAGGAGTCTACCTTGTCGCGCCTGCTGTCGTCGCGGCTTCTGGTTTTCGTCGGCGAGATCAGCCTATCCGTCTATGTGTTTTCCTTTTACGTGATCATGATATTCGCCGGACGCTTGGCACCGGGTGCGGCTTTCGGCGGAGTGGACGTCAACTCGGTCGTAAAGGTCGGCATGATTGTCGCCCTGACGACCGTTTTTGCCTATGGAAGCTATAGCCTGATCGAAGTGCCGTCGCGCGCCTGGTTGTTGCGCGTTCTGGGACGTCCGGACGTCCCTCGGCCTATCCCCCAAGGGGCACGGTCGCTTCAGGTCGATTCGATCTAACGATTCCGGCGCGACGGAAAGTACGATGTAACTTCACGAGATGCGGGCCAACATGGGCACGGACACGAAGCCGATGACCGATCCAAACTTCCGCCCAATGTGCTGTAGGCGAGCAAGTCAGGCCCGGTGCTGGTGGATTTCCAGGCGGAGTGGTGCGGCCCCTCCAAGCAGACCGGGCCGGCGCTGGACGATATCGCTGGCACGATGGCAGGTAAGCTGACGGTGGCCAGGATCAATCTCGATAGCCATCCGGTGTCGCCCGGTCAGTATGGCGTGCGTGGCATTCCTGTGTTGATGACTTCCAAGGACGGCAAACTGGCCGCCACCAAGGTCGGCGCCACGCCGATGACCGCGCCGGACGCATGGATCGGCCAGAATATCCGAGCGGCGGCGAACCGTACCAACGGGGTGGCCTGGCTTGACCTGCTCATTTGTCACCTTGCGGTCCATGATCGGACAACCGCGACATTGGTCTATTGCGCGGCCGGGTATGACATTGGGAGCAACGACGGGGGCCTAGTCCAACTTCCTGATCATGACCGCGCGCCGATAAGGCACGGATGCGTATTTTTTCCAGGGTCGTGGACAAACCGGTCGACAAGGTCGATGCCCCAACCATTACTAGAGCAATTTCGTCATGTGGCATTTACCACAGCATGGTGGAAGGCCTTTCTCATACATCCTGGTCGTCCACCCAAGGCGACGGATTGGCCGTAGCCGGGAAATCAGACCAGGAATCAGAACGATGTCCAACACACTCGCGGGTACGACATGGCAGTTCACAGCCGTGCGTCATGACTTTACTTCGTTCAAAGGCGCCTTTCATGAGGCGGGCACCTGGACCCAAACGTTTTCAACCGGCTCGAGTTTCAACGGCACCTATAAGCAGAGCCCAAATCTCCGCAGCTTCATTGCCAATGTTACGACGCCCGATGGAGACTGGGCGATCGTTGGGTCGCACCGGCTCGCGGTGGGTGGTGGAAACATCACTGTCACGCCCGACAGTGAACTGGTGAGCCAGTACACCATGCCCTTCGTGATGACGAAGGTCTGAAGGCGCGACAAGCCGTGCCCAGCCGCGGTGCGGCGATCGACGCCACCGCCTTGCATCGCGGTGAAGCGGCCGGCTTCGAATTCCCGGCCGCTTCTTGCGCTCAATAGCCCGGCGGCCTTTCCCGCACCGAGCACCAGTGCTCACTCTTGATCTGGTACAAGAACGACTGATTTGATCGCTGATGCTTGGTCGCGCCTAGGGCAAACGGCAGCGGGTCGAGATGCGGGCTGAAGCGGAGGCCTGCCCGCATGGCAGCACCTGTTCTCTCGACCTTCGCAAACGTGTCATCGCCGCGGTGCCGCCGGCACGAGCCCGGCCAAGGCCGTCGCGACCGACATCACGACGCGGCAGGGCGGCGGCGGCGCTCCGCCGAACGGTCAGGCCCGAATGCCGCCGTTGTCGAACAATGTCTGTGCGTCCAACCCATGGGCAAACTTGAGCGCCAAAATTTCCGTGCCGGCGTTCGCCACATTGCCATTGGCGTTGAACATCACGTGGCTGCCATCGACGCTGTCCACGATGCGGACGTAGTTGTCGATATCGCCATGACCGGTGGTCGGATCGTAGCCGGCCGCGGCAGCGGTATGGAAATTGGAACCCAGCAACCCCCCTGCTTTCATCAACAACGTCAGATCCAGGAAGTCTCCGCCCGTTCGGCCGTCGAAGCCCAGCATGATATTGTCGTCGCCCAGGCTCCACCCCTTGCTGGGGTCGAACAGTACCCAATCGTCCCCGGCAGTGGAGACCAGCACGTTGCCCCGCCCGTCCGGCCGCATCTCAAACCCATCGCCACCGGTGGAAATCAACAGGCTGTTGTCGCCGCCGCTTTTCAGATCCGAGCCGGTATGCGCCCCGATCAGCACGTTGCTGAACAACGAGCCACGCACCTGGTTGATGTTCACCAGGATGTTGCTTTCGGCGTTGGATCCATAGCCGACCCCATGCTCCACATCGACAAGAATGGAGCCGGGCGACTGGGTGTAGACGGCGCAGTTTCCCTTGCCGTCCTGCCCGCCGCCCGCGGTACCGCTGCCGCCGATCATATAGGCGCCGACACCGCCTTGGATGGTATCCCAGGTGATCCCGCCGTCGACGGTCATGTGATGAGCCGGCGGACCGTAGGAAGCGGCCGCGGCCGTGGGTTGGCCATTGGCATCCAGCACCTGCAGCAGCGTATAGTCGTTGCCGGCGGGCGGTGGAGGCGGCGCCGAGGGTCCGTCGCGGCACTCGCGGCCATCCGCGTCACGGCCAATGACCTTGGACGAGCCGCCGAAGTCCAACCGCCAGGATCCGTCGCGCTCGACATCCAGGCTGAAGCCGCCGTTGCCTGTCTCGGTGTCCAGGAAACCAGACCGCGCTTCCACGTGCAGGCGGCCACCCGGCGCATAAGCCCAGAACAGCTCACTGCTCGCGCTCGTCGCGCCATCGCGGCCCGCCGCAACCACTTTCGGTTTGGGATGTTCGATCAGCGCATCGACCAGTTTGATGAATGCGACCTGCGACAGGTCGAAGCCGAGATGTCCGGAGTCGAATTTGCAGGAATCGTGATCGTGATCGTTATCGTTATCGTCCTCGTCGCGATCCGGGCCCTTGCCCTTCCTGTTTTCAGACTTCCTGTTCGACATTCCCCGTCCCTTCGATCATCGGTCAAACGACCGGCTGCCCCTGCCTGCGGCCGTCTCGCGATACGAGAACAGTGGTATCAAAATAGTTGCGGCCCGGGCAATCCAAATTGAGAGCCGTCCCATGTCACTTTCCGCATCAGGGATCGCGCGAGGATGGAACCTGCACGGCCGTGGCCGGGATGGCCGGGGCCATGGTAGCAAGGGTACGTGAACATCCTCTTTATCCACCAGAACATGCCCGGGCAGTTCCGGCACCTGATCCACCACATCGCGGCAGCCGGACAGCATCGCGTGGTCTGTGTCGGCCGGCGCCGGGATTTCGCGCCCGCAGGGGTCGGCCGGGTGACGTACCAACTGCCCGACAGCGCCCTGCCGGCGGCGAACCCGTTCCTGAGCCCGCTGGACACCGCTGTGCGGCACGGGTTGCAGGTGGCACGAGCCTGTAATGCACTCGTCACAAATGGCTTTCGCCCTGACCTGGTCGTGGCGCATCCTGGCTGGGGCGAGTCTCTGTATGTGAAGGAAGTCTTCCCCAACGCGCCGTTGCTGCATTATTGTGAATTCTACTATCGGACGCACGGCGCCGATGTGAATTTCGACCCCGAGGACCAACAGGATCTTTCGGCGAACTGCGTAACCCGCACCCGCAACGCCCATCTGCTGCTGGCGCTGGAGAATTGCGACTGGGGCATCAGCCCGACCTCGTGGCAAAAACAGCAGCATCCCCTGGGGTATCAGGACAAGATTTCGGTACGTTTCGACGGCATCGACACCAACGCCGCCTGCCCCGATGCGGCGGCTCGGTTCGTTTTGCCCGATGGCCGGACCCTGCAACCCGGCGATCCGGTGGTAACCTATGTCGCGCGCGGCCTGGAACCGTATCGCGGCTTCCCGTCGTTCATGCGGTCCCTCCCCGAGATCCTCCGCCGGGTGCCGGACGCCCAGATCGTCGTGGTCGGCGGCGATGAAATTAGCTACGGCAAGGCGCCGCGCGATGGCCGGACCTGGCGAGACGTCATGTCCGACGAAGTCGCGGTTGATCCGGCGCGCGTCCATTTCCTCGGCCGGATTTCCTATGCGGATTACCTGCGCCTGCTGCAGGTGTCCGCCGCGCATGTCTACCTGACCGTGCCCTTCGTCCTGTCCTGGTCGATGCTGGAGGCGATGGCCGCCGGCTGCGTCGTCATCGGATCAGCCACCCCGCCGGTCCAGGAAGTGATCGAAGACGGCAAGAATGGCCTTCTGGTTGACTTCTTCTCGCCGGCCATGATCGCGGACCGGGTGGTGGAGGCCGTCCAACAACACCTGCCGGTCGCCGAGATCCGCCGAGCGGCGCGCTGGACCGCGCTCAGCCGCTATTCTCTGGACCGCTGCCTGCCTCGCCAGATCGAGGTCCTGAACGCCGTGGCCGCCAGGCAACGGCCCAAACCCGACTGAAACGTTCGGCGGGCTCGCGCCGGCCCGGGGATTTCCCCTCGAAGGCGTGCGGGTCTATCGTGCTGACTTATAAAGTGCGTGAGGCATTCATGATCGCGGTCACATCCAGCAAGTCGCACGAACAGATCCAACGAGCTCGCGACCTGGCGCCGCTGATTGTCGCCGAGGGCGCTGAAATCAACCGCCGCCGCGAACTCACACAAGCCGTTTCCGACGCTTTGAAGGATGGCGGCTTTTTCCGCATGCTGCAGCCGAAGTTCCTGGGTGGCATGGAATTGCAACCGGTGATTTTTTGCCAGGTCACAGAGGCGCTGGCCCGCAGCGACGCCTCGGTCGCCTGGATCACCTGCCAGGGCAACGGGTGCTCCATGTCCGCGGCCTATCTGGACCCGGAGGTCGCGCGAACGATGTTTGGTCCGCGTGACGGCATCCTGGCCTGGGGACCGGCGTGGCCGGGGCCGTACCCCGTCTCCGCCCATCCGGTTGACGGCGGCTATCGTGTCTCCGGCACCTGGAGCTTTGCCTCCGGCTCCCAAAATGCCTCCTGGTTGGGCGCCCACATCAACGTCACCGGCACGGGGGAGTTGTTGACCTTCCTGTTTCCGAGATCCAGCGCGACCATGAAGGATATCTGGCACACGGTCGGACTGCGCGGGACCGCCAGCAATCAATACGCGGTTGAAGACCTGTTCGTGCCAAACGACTACGTCATGCACCGCGACAATCCCCGCTTCCGACGCCAGGATGGCCTGCTGTACCGATTCACCAGCGGCCAGCTCTATTCCGCCGGTTTCGCCGGGGTCGGGCTCGGCATCGCGCGCGGGCTGATCGACGCCTTTCTGGCCCTGCCATCCAACAAGACCGCGCGCGGCGCCAGTAAGCCGATGCGAGAAAATAACGTCGTGCAGTCGCAGTTGGCGCAGTCGGAAGCCCGCTGGCGGTCGGCGCGCGCGTTCCTGCACAACACACTTGAAGACACCTGGGCGCATGTCGAACAGCACCGCGAGATGACCGCCGATCACAGGATGACCATACGCCTGGCCTCGACCTGGGCCATCCAGCAGGCGCGGGAGGCCGTGAACACGCTGTACCACGCTGCCGGCTCGGTCGCCGTATTCGAGGAAGGACCGTTCGAGCGCCGCCTGCGCGACATGCACACGGTTGCGCAACAGGCTCAAGGGCGGCAACTTCACTTCGAGACCGTCGGCCAGATCATGCTCGGCCTGAAACCGGAAAACGCCTTCTGAAGGGAGATCATCGGATGCCAGCACAGTCCCTGAACCACTACACGATCATGACCCGCGACCTGGAAGCGACGAAGAACTTCTACTGCGACATTGTCGGCCTGACCGTGGGCGACCGCCCGCCTTTGGGCTTCCCCGGCTACTGGCTGTATTGCGGCGGGGTGCCGACCGTGCATCTGCTGGGCTACCGGTCGATCGATCCGGTCATCCCGGATGGCCCGTCCTATCCCGCCAAGACCGGACGGCTTGACCATATTGCGTTCTCCTGCGTTGGCCTGAAGGACATGCGGGAGAATTTGAAAAGCCGCGGCCTGAAATACGATGAGCGCGTCCTGCCGCGCCTGAACATGACGCAGCTTTTCTACCTCGATCCCGACGGCGTCGCGGTGGAGTGCAACTTCCCGGCCGAGGAAACCGAGGCGCGTCCCGGCAGCGGCTATTAGTGTTCTGATCGCGCCAGACGGATCAGGCCCGTCGCGTGAATCGGATCTCCACATCAAAGACCCAGTATTCCGGCCCGACGGCCCTGGCCGTCAGGGTCGGAACACCGGGACCGCGTCTGTCCGCAACGATCTGCTGCTGATCGGTCACGGATCGGTCCGTCATCCGGATGCGGCCGCCGGGCTTATCGCCCATGCCGACGCTTTGCGGCTGGGTGGGCGTGTCGATCAGGTCGCGGTCGGGTTGCTGAACGGCACGCCCTCGATAGAGAGCGCTCTCGCAACCCTGACGGCGAAACGCGTTCACGTGGTCCCGTTCTTCATGGAAGACGGATATTTTTCCCGGATCGCGGTGCCTCGCGCGGTGAACGCCGTGGCGGCAGGGCGGAGCTTACGATTCTGCCCGCCGGTAGGGGTGCACGCCGACCTGGCACCCCTGATCGAGCGGCGGCTTCTGGTCTGGTGCGAAGCCGCATGTGTGCTTCCCGCGCACCTGTCGGTCGTCCTGGTGGGACACGGGTCCGCCCGTGCGCCCGGCCGCGTCACGGCCACACATACGCACGCAACCTGGCTGAGCGAGCGGGGGCGCTTTGCCGCCGTACAGGTCGCCTTCCTGGAGGAAGCGCCGTTCGCGCCCGATGTCCTGACCGCGGCGCGAGACCATCCGGTTGTGGTCGTCGGGATGTTCGCCCACGCCGGACGTCACGCCCGCAACGACATGTCTGATATCATCAGCGCGGAAAATGCCCTGCGGGCTGTTGCGATTGCCGATCTTGGATTTGTCGGCGACGATCCCGGAATGCGGCCGATCATCCTGGATCAGGCGGGATTGTCGCGTGCCGAAGATGGTAGCGGCGGACGGATTTGAACCGCCGACCAAGGGATTATGATTCCCCTGCTCTACCGCTGAGCTACGCCGCCATCCTTCGGAGGCGCGGGAGATACTAGCCCGCCCCCCTGCCGTCAACCGACTTCCGAACCCCGAATGAATCCGCCACCGAGAACCCGATCCCCGTCATAGAACACGCAAGCCTGCCCAGGCGCGGGCAGCACCGGCTCATCCAGCAATGCCTCCGCCGATCCGGTCGCCGCCGCCGCGGAAACCCGCACCAATGCCGGGTGCTGCTGGTCCCGGGCACGCAGCTTCACCGTGCAACGCAGCCCATCCGGCGGGGGTTCGACCAGCCAGTTCACCTCGCGCAGACGCACCGTCCTTGTGCCCGACCCACGCGGACCGACCACGATTCGGCGACGGCCGGGCTCGGTCGCGATCACGATCTGGCGCTCGCCGGCCACCATCGCCGCGGGACCCAGCCGCTTGCCCTGCCCCACCGTATAGCGGGCGATGCCGTCATGGCGTCCCAGGACGTCACCGGCGGCGTTGACGATCTCGCCGGCCGCCAAAGCATCCGGGCGCAGCTTGCCGACGACATCCATGTAGGTGCCGGTCGGCACGAAGCAGATATCCTGGCTGTCCGGCTTGTCCGCAACCGGCAGGCCCAACCGGTCCGCCACATCGCGCACCACCCGCTTGTCCGGCATCCCGCCCAGCGGAAACAGGCAAAAATCCAATTGCGCCTGGGTCGTCGCGAACAGGAACCAACTCTGATCCCGTGCCGGGTCGGCCGCACGATGCAATTCCGCCCCGTTCGGTCCATCCACGCGGCGCACATAATGCCCGGTCGCCAGCCGTTCGGCCTCCAGCCCCCGCGCCAGAGCGGTCAGGTCGGTGAATTTCACCGTCTGGTTGCAGCGCACGCACGGGATCGGGGTTTCACCCGCCGCATAACCCGCGGCAAAGTCGGCGATGACGGCGCGGGCGAATCGATCCTCGGCACCGATCACGTAATGCGCGATGCCCAGGCGATCGGCCACCCGGCGCGCATCATGTATGTCCTGACCGGCGCAGCAGGACCCCTTGCGGCCCGTGGCGGCGCCGTGGTCATACAATTGTAGGGTGACGCCGATCACCTCATGGCCCGCCTCGTGCAGCAAGCCGGCAACGACGCTGCTGTCCACACCCCCGGACATGGCGACGACTACCCGCATCGAGGGGCGCCATACCCGAGCGCGCACCGCAGGGCATCCCCCAGGGCATCCCCCAGGGCATCCCCCAGGGCATCCCCGAGGACACAACCGGGCGCACACCGGCGCACGCATGGTGGGGCGCCTGGGAGGATGAGCATCCCCGTTACCCCATCGCGTTGCGCGTCGCGGCGGGCAGCTTCACCACCAGCCCGTCCAGCGCATCGGTCATCACGATCTGGCATCCCAGCCGGGACGTTTCGGTCAGGCCGAACGCCAGGTCCAGCATGTCCTCCTCATCCTCGGTCGGCTCGGCGAGTTTCTTGAACCAGCTTGCATCCACGACGACGTGGCAGGTGGAACAGGCCAGCGAACCTTCGCAGGCGCCCTCGATATCGACATTGTGCTTATGGGCGATCTCCAGCACCGACAGGCCGAGGGGCGCGTCGACCTCACGGTGCGTGCCGTCACGCTCGATAAACGTCATTTTGGGCATGCGTGTCAGGCCTCGGCCAGGCGACCGGCCGTGGTGGCGGTCGAATGTGTGGAATGGGCTGCCGCCAACGTGGCGGCCGCGAACTCGATATCGGCCGGGGAGGTAAAGCGTCCGATCCCGATCCGCAAGCTGCGTGACGCGGCTTCGTCGGACAAACCAAGCGCCTTGAGGACATAGGACGGCTCGACGGCGGCGGAGGAGCAGGCGGAGCCGGTGGATACGCACAGGTCGGGGCTGGCGGCCATCAGATCGGCGGCGGTGGCGGCGGGGAAGGTCAGGTTCAGATTGCCGGGAATGCGTCGTTCCGGGCTGGCGTTCAACACGACCCCCGGGATGGCCGCGCGCAGCCGGTCCAGCAAGTCCGTGCGCAGGGCGACGATCCGGACGGCTTCGTCCGCCATTTCCGCCGCTGCCAGACGGCAGGCCTCGCCCAGGCCGACAATCAGCGGCGTTGGCAATGTGCCTGAGCGCAGTCCCCGCTCTTGCCCACCACCGGAAAACAGCGGGGTGAGACGCACGCGCGGGCGGCGGCGCACGAACAGCGCGCCCACGCCCTTGGGGCCATACAGCTTGTGGCCGCTGACCGAGGCCAGATCGACCCGCCATGACGTCAGGGCCAGCGGGATTTTTCCGGTCGCCTGCGCGAGGTCGGAATGAAACAGCGCGCCCGCGTCCTTGGCGATCGCGGCCAGCGCCTGGATGTCCTGTATCACGCCGATTTCGTTGTTCACGGCCATGACGCTGACCAGCAGCGTCGGGACGGTCAGCGCCTGGCGCAGCACATCCGGGTCCAACAGGCCGTCCTCGCCAACCGGCAGGAAGACCGGCTCGAATCCTTCCTCCTCCAGGTCGGCCACTGATTCCAGGACGCATTTGTGCTCGGTCGCGACCGTGACGATGCGCCGTCGCTCGTCGCCCATCCGCCTGGCATGGCGAGCGGCGCCCTTGATGGCGATGTTGTTGCTCTCGGTCGCGCCGGAGGTGAACACGATTTCCTGGGTGCCGGCACCGAGCAGGGCGGCCACGTGGGCACGGGCGTCCTCCACCGCGGCCTCGGCCGTGGTACCCATGATGTGTTCGACGCTGTGCGGGTTGCCGTATTGCTCGGTGAACCAGGGCAACATGGCGGCGAGCACGCGCGGGTCGCAACGGGTGGTGGCCTGGTTGTCCAGATAGACCGGGCGGTTCGGACGTGACGGAGCTTCGATCATGGCCGGTATCTGGTCTCAGGCGGCATGCGGCACCAGCGCCGAACGGAGCCTATCCGCCATGCGTTGGTACGCGAAGACGAAGGCATCAACGTCCGCGTGGGTGGCGTTCCACGGCAGGGAGACGCGAATTGCCTGACCTGCCAGGGCGCCAAGACCCATCGCGGTCAGTACGTGACTGGCGGCCACCTTGCCGGAGGAGCACGCCGCCCCGGCACTGACCGCGATGCCGGCGAGATCCAGCGCCATCACCTGGGCGTCAGCCCGCACGCCGGGCATGGCGAGCGAGGTGGTGTTGGGCAACCGCGCCGCCCCGGCACCGCAGACGCGTGCTCCGTATGATTGGGCGGCCCATTCGGCAGCGTCGCGCAGCTTGGCAAGGTCGGCGGATGCCTGGGGTGAGCAAGCCTCGGCCGCGGCGGCAAACCCGGCGATCACGGCGACGGGCAGGGTGCCGCCCCGACGTCCACGCTCCTGACCGCCACCGGCGATCAGCGCGGGAATGGGCGGCGCATCCGGGGCCAACAGCAGCGCGCCGGCCCCGGTCGGACCACCCAGTTTGTGGGAGGACAAAGCCAGCGAATGCGCGCCCAGGGCGGCGAGATCGACCTGGATTCGGCCGGCGGCCTGCACGGCATCGACATGCAACAGCGCCCCGTGATGGCGGCAGAGAGCGGCGGCCTCGGCAATCGGCTGGATCGTGCCGGTTTCGTTGTTCGCCAGCATCAGGCAGACGAGGGCCGGCGGACCGTCGCGGAGCAGGATTTCCAACTGGCCCAGATCGGCGATTCCGGTTGCATCGACAGGGAGCACGACCGCGTGGCCGCCGTTCGTGACAGAGGCGGTGCCAGCACCCGAACGAATGGCATCGTGCTCGATCGCACTGACGATCAGCCGGCGACCGGCCCCCAGGGCATGCAGCGCCAGCGCGTCGGCTTCGGTCCCACCCGAGGTGAAGATCAGGTCTTCCGGGCGGCCACCGAAACGCCGCGCCAGGGACTCCCGTGCGTCTTCCAGCCAGCGCCGAGCGGCGCGGCCGGAGCGGTGGATGGAGGATGGATTGCCGGTTGCGTCCAACGCTTGCAGCAGCGCGGCGCGGGCCTCGGGCCGCAGGGGCTCACTGGCGTTGGCGTCGAGGTAATGCATCTCACTCCGCCGCCAGCTTGCCCATTCCTGTCGGCGGCAACGCCACCGCCCGCCCGGCCACCTGGCCGGCAATCACATCCGCCAGGGTGACCGCGCTCAGGAAGAGGTGGATCTGCCGGCCGAGTTCGAACCACAGATCATGCGTCTGACACTGCTCATGGGCACCGTCGCGGGCAGGGCCGGCGAGGCATCCGCCGCTGCCGCGCTCACAGCGTGTGGCATGGATCGGCTCATCCACGGCGGCGACGATATCGGCGATGGCGATCTCGTCGGAGCCGCGGGCCAGCCGGTAGCCCCCGCCGGGTCCACGGGCCGACGCCACCAGGCCCGCACGCCGCAGCTTGCCGAACAACTGCTCCAGGTATGACTGGCTGAGTTGCTGTCTGGCCGCGATTTCGGCCAGACAGACCGGGCCGCATTCGCAGCCAATGGTCTGGCGGGTGGCGAGATCGACCATCGCCATGACCGCATAGCGGCCCTTTGTTGACAGATGCATGTCTATTCTGCCGCGGTTTGGCGTGTGCGCGGGGCGCTTTCGGTCAGGCGAGCCACCCTGGCCTCGACTTCGGCCAGTTCGGCGCGCAGGCCCTCGAGATCGCGCACCAGCGGATCCAGGCTATCGTCGCAGGGCATGCCATAGGGGTCGAAACCCGGCTGCGTGGAGCCCGGCTGCCGACGCGGGATTTTGCGGTCCACGGGGCGTGCCGGGACGCCGACGACGGTTGTATCGGCGGGGACGGGGTCGACCACCACCGCATTGGAGCCGATTCGGGCATTGTCGCCCACCGTGATGGGGCCGAGGACCTTGGCTCCCGCGCCGATGATCACATTATTTCCGACGGTCGGGTGGCGCTTGCCGCCGCTGGTGCGGGCGACGCCCAGGGTGACCTGATGGTAAAGGTAGCAATCGTCGCCGATCTCCGCGGTTTCACCGATCACGACTCCCATGCCATGGTCGATGACCAGACGGCGGCCGAGGACGGCGGCGGGGTGGATTTCGATACCCGTCAAAAATCGCGAGACATGGGATGAAAATCGACCCAGAAGATAGAATTTGTGCCGCCATAGCGCGTGCGACAGTTTATGCCAGATGACCGCATGCACGCCTGGATAGCAGAGCAGGACTTCAAGGTTAGAACGGGCGGCCGGATCGCGTTCCCGATATGTCCGGACGGTCTCACGCAGGAACATGAAAGCCATGCGACATTTCCATGATGAAAGATCGGTAAGTCTGTCCTATAGTCGGTTTCGCCGCGCGGCAGGCAGCCTGCCACGAGGCCCAGTCAATCGGACATTCCGATCGAACCGGGAGGGGAAGGCGAAAAGCCGAGACGATGCAAGACATGGACGCAGACTATAATTTCCGACTGCGTAGGTCAAGAATACCAACTTCGGACGCGGCTCCCGGTTTGAACCCAGGAGAATGCGGTCCTAACTGACGATCGACCCGCTCCACCTCACGACAACGTCGTCGAGAACGAGCGTGGACAGGGCCGACGGACGGGCTGGGTCACGGGGGCCCTGTCTCAAGTACCGTTGGATGCGACAGGAAACAGGTTTCGAATTGCCATGCCCGAGGTAATGTTTGCCGGCCCAGACGGCCGTCTCGAAGGTCGTTACCACCATTCAAAGGAGAGCGGAGCACCCGTTGCCCTGATCCTGCATCCCCATCCGTTGCATGGTGGGACGATGAACAACCGGATCACCTACTCGATGTATCAGACCTTCCAGAAGCTGGGCTGCTCGGTGATGCGGTTCAATTTCCGCGGCGTCGGCCGCAGCCAGGGCCGCTACGATGGCGGCATTGGCGAAATTGGCGATGCCGCCGCGGCGTTGGATTGGATGCAGGCCGTCAACCCCAATCATGGCGGGTTGTGGATTGCCGGCTATTCCTTTGGCGCCTTCATCGGCATGCAACTGCTGATGCGCCGTCCGGAGATCTCCGGCTGGGTCAGTGTCGCACCACCCGCCAATCACTATGACTTCGGGTTTCTGGCGCCTTGTCCTTGTGGCGGTCTGATGCTGCATGGCGACACCGATGAACTGGTGCCCGAGCCGGCCGTCCGGAAGCTGGTCGACAAGCTGAACACGCAGAAGAATGTACACGTGGATTACCGCGTGTTCAGTGGCGCGGATCACGTTTTCGCCCAACACGCGGATCAGGTCGCCGAAGCGGTCGAAGACCATTGCGGCAAGGCAATCGCCCGCCGCCAGATGGCACTCGCCGCCGATTGATAGAGTCTTGTTCGTGAAAATGGGGCGGCGCCGCAGGGCTTGCCGCCCCTTTTTACGTTTGGGGGCATGGGCAGGGTGAGCAAGGGGGCATGAGCTGCCCGATCGTCAGGATCGCGAGCGGCACGCCCGACAGACACTATTGCCGAGGCCGGCCGGCGCTGATGCCGGCCAATGCCGAGGCAGGTCAATTCTGGGGCCGGTCAATGCAGAATCCGGCCAATGCTAAGGCAGGCCAATGCTGAGGCAGACCGTTTCTGAAACAGGTCGGTCAAGGACCGCCGTGCTTCGGGTCGGCCACGCGCCCTCCTGGCAAGGGCGCCGAAACTCCGGTCGTGCCGGGAAAGCTCAGGGGCAAACCCGCCACGACCCGGACGGCCAGGAAACCGAAGCATTGCGCCTCCAGGGCGTCTCCGTCCCATCCCAGGCATTCGACTGGCTCGACAGGGACACCCAGTCGACCGCGCAGCTCTGCCATGATCGCGGGATTATGCCGCCCGCCGCCCGCGACCAGCCAGCGCTTGGGCGGGGCGGGAAACCGACAGGCCGCAACGGCCCCGGCCGTGAAGGCGACCAGAGTGGCGGCCCCGTCGGCCGGCGACAGCGCCTGTAGTCCGCTGGCCGCCAGCGCCGCCGCGAAATCCAACCGATCCAGCGACTTCGGCGCCAGACGAGCGAAATAGGGATCGCCCAGCAACCGCCCCAACACCACCGCGTCGGTCCGGCCCGCGCGAGCCAGCACCCCGTCGCGATCGAACGCGGTTCCCGTGTGGCGAGCGGTCCAGTCATCCAGCGGCCCATTTCCCGGACCGGTATCGCAGGCGATCAGGGTTCCGTCCGCTCCGATCCAGGTGACGTTCGCGACTCCCCCGATATTCAGCACCGCTACCGGCTTCGGCAGGTCGGCTGCCAGGGCGGCATGAAACACTGGCACGAAGGGAGCCCCCTGCCCTCCCACCGCGACATCGGCCGAACGGAAATCGTAGGCGACCGGGAGGCCGGTACGCCAGGCCAGTTCCTGCGCGTCGCCGACCTGCCAGGTCCGCCGCCGGTCCGGCTGGTGCAGGATGGTCTGGCCGTGAAAGCCGATCAGATCGGCCGGGCAATCCAAATCGCGGACCGCGCGCACATGGTATTCCGTCAGCCTGGCGACCGCGGTCTTCAGGCGGCGATCATCGGGGTCAAGGCGCGGTGCAAGGTCCAGGATGCGGCGCAGGTCCTGACGCAGGCGGTCGTCGTACGGGATTGTCAGGCGAGGACCAAAGCGGGTCACGCTCTGTCCGTCGGTGTCCAGCCAGGCCGCGTCCACCCCATCCAAGGACGTGCCGCTCATCAACCCGATCACCCTCGGCATTTGCCGGTGCCCCTGTCTCTGTCAGTGAAGCTCTGCTAGTGAAGCCGCCCTCGGATACACAGGGTCTGGTTCCATGGCGAGCAGCGACTTCATCACCGAAGCCACCGAACGCGGCTTCGTCTTCCAATGCACCGACACCGATGCATTGAGCGCCGCCATGCGGGACGGGCCGATCACGGCCTATATCGGCTTCGACTGCACCGCCGACAGCCTGCATGTCGGCAGCCTGGTGCAGATCATGATCCTGCGCCTGCTGCAAAAACATGGCCACAAGCCGGTCGTGCTGATGGGCGGCGGCACCACGCGGATCGGCGACCCCTCCGGGCGCGACGAATCCCGCCAGTTGCTGACCGACGAGATCATCGCTGCCAACATGGCCGGCATCCGCCGCTGCTTCGGTCCCTTCCTGCGCTTCGGAGAGGGGCGCTCCGATTCCTTCATGGTCAACAACGCGGATTGGCTCGACCGCCTGGGCTATATCGAGCTGTTGCGCGATGTCGGCGTGCATTTCTCGGTCAACCGCATGCTGGGTTTCGACTCGGTCAAGCTGCGGCTGGAGCGAGAGCACTCGCTGACCTTCCTCGAATTCAACTACATGATCCTGCAGAGCTACGATTTCCGGGAGCTGCATCGGCGCCATGGCGTGACGTTGCAGATCGGCGGGTCGGACCAATGGGGCAACATCGTCTCCGGCATCGAGTTGACGCGACGGACCGACGCGAAATCCGTCTATGGCCTGACCACGCCGCTGATCACCACGGCGTCCGGCGCCAAGATGGGCAAGACCGCGCAGGGGGCGGTGTGGCTGACCGCGGACCGGCTGTCCGCCTACGACTACTGGCAGTTCTGGCGCAACACCGAGGATGATGATGTCGGCCGCTTCATGCGCCTGTTCACCGACCTACCGCTGGCCGAGATCGCCCGCCTGGAAAGCCTGGGCGGGGCGGAGATCAACGAGGCGAAGAAGATTCTGGCGACCGAGGCCACCGCTCTCTGCCACGGCACCGAAGCCGCCACCCAGGCCGCCGAAACCGCCAGGCGCGCGTTCGAGGAGGGCGAAGCCGCGGATACCCTACCAAGTGTGGCAATTGCCCAAGGTGAGCTGGAGGCAGGCGTCCCGGCATTCCGCCTGTTCACCCAGGCCGGTCTGGCCGCCAGCAACGGCGAGGCTCGACGGTTGATCCGGGGCGGCGGCGCACGGGTGAACGACGCGCCGGTGACCGAGGAGGGCCAGGTGATTTCACTGTCCGACCTGCGCGGCGGCGCCATCAAGCTGTCCGCCGGACGCAAGCAGCATCGGCTGGTTCGAGTGGGGTAACACCGGGGGTCGGGAGCGGATGCCCATCCCCGACCATCGTCAAACCCGCTGGCCTAACGCCCCGCCACAATACGGCGCACCGGAGTCGCCAGCGTTCGGCGGACCTCGGTGGCTCAGATATGACCCAGAGGCCGCCCGCACCTGGCCGCCATAAAACAATTCTTCATACATCGGCATGATACTGGCCGCGATGCGCCGGTCCTTGCCCGACAACCCCCTGCCCTATCTCTGCGCTGGCCTCGCGATCGCCGGCGCGGCCGGTTCGGCGGCGCTCGCCCCCACGGTATTCTGGCTGCTGCTGACCGGCACGGTGACCGCCGGCATCGTCTTCCTGGCATTTCGCCACACCACGACACTCTGCGTGATCTGGCTGCTCATCACCGGGGCGACGATCGAGATGGCGCTGTCCGACCTGGTCGATCCGTCCGCGTTCCAACCGACCATCGCCGCGCTGAAGGCGAGCCAGATCGCCCTGGCGGCAATCTGCGCGGTGCGGTGGGGGCCGCGGCTCGATCCGTTCAATCCGGCCTGGGGATTCGGCTTCATGACGATCTCGGGCCTGGTCGGAGGCCTCCACCCCGGCCTCGCCCCCATCGACTCCCTCCGCTCCATGCTCGGCTCCATCGCACCGTACGCCTTTTGCTTCGTCCGCCCTCCCCTAGCCTGGGCGAACGCGATCCTGTGTGCCGTTCGCTGGGCCCCGATCGTCGCGGTCGCCGCCGGGATTGCGGTCAGCCTGACCGGCCTGCGCCCACTGTTCGTCGATAGCGGCGGGGCACGGCTGAGCGGCCTCGGTCATCCCGCCTTCCTCGCCGGGGTCTGTCTGGCCGGCATCTATGCGGGCCTGATCGAGGCCTATCGCCATGGTCGCCGCGGCGACCTGGCCATGCTGGGTGCGAACCTGGTGATCCTGCTGCTGACGGGAGCACGCGCCCCGCTCGCCTACGCCGCCGTCGTCATACTGCTCAGCCTCATCTTCGTCCGGTCTTCGGTGATGCCAGCCCGCTTCCGGCTGTTGGTGGTCCTGGCAGTCGGTGCGTTCGTGCCCACCCTGGTCGTCCTGGCCGGCGAGTTTGCCTTCATTCGTGTGTTCAACGTGCTCAGTGAGAACCCGACGCATCTGAGCGGGCGGGAGTATCTGTGGCCGATCTTCGAACGGGTGGCAGCCGGTGCGCCCTGGTTTGGCTGGGGCATCGGCGCCGGCAACGTCATCATCCCGCCCGACAGCGAGATCGCGCAGATTCTGCAAACATGGGCTGCCCACAACGAATATCTGCGGATCCAGGTGGAGGGCGGGTATGTCGGACGCGCGATCCTCGTCGCGCTGTTCGCCCTGTGGGCCTGGCGACGGACGGTGCACCTGAGGCAATCCGACCGCGTGATCATGCGCCTGGTCTTCGTGGCCTTCGCCGCCCACGCCGTCACCGATAACGTGCTGATATCAACCCCGTCCTGTGTTCTGTTCACCTTCGCCGCCGCGGTTTTCGCGCGCGGCGAGCGGGAAGCACAGGCCGACAGGGCAAAGGGTTTCCCGGTCTGTCTGGAGCGCAAGGCCACCATGGCATAAGGCCGTCATGCTGGCTTTCCAACATGCCGACTTTCCCATGCCAGCATTCCTACATGTCAGCATTCCTACATGTCAGCATTCCTACATGTCAGCATTCCCACGTCGGGCATTCACACGTCTGGCATTCCAAGAGGTTCACCCGGCCGCAACCTGGGCATCCGGAGCTGACCGGCATTCGGAAATTGCTCTGTTGTCAGCCGCGCGCAGGCCGCACCATGGCCGCGCCAATGCAACAGACGGACCCACGGAATGCCGGTGTCGAATGCCCAGGACTGTACCATCCGCCCATGCCATGAACCCGACATGCCAGCGATCGCCGGCATCTACGCCCATCACGTGCTGCACGGATTCGCCTCCTTCGAAACCGAACCGCCATCCCTGGCAGAAATGATCCGTCGCCGCGCGGATATCGCCGCCAAGGGATTGCCTTATCTGGTTGCGGAGCGGGGCGGCATCATCCTGGGCTATGCCTATGCCGGCACTTACCGACCGCGTGCGGCCTACCGCGACACGGTCGAGAATTCGATCTATTTGCGCCATGACACGGCTGGACAGGGGATCGGGGGGCACCTGCTGCCCGCGCTGGTCGCCGCATGCGAAGCCTGCGACCTGCGCCAGATGATTGCGGTGATCGGCGACAGCGGCAACGAGGCGTCAATCCGCCTGCATCAACGCTGCGGCTTTCGGCTGGTCGGCATCCTGGAGGCCGTCGGATACAAGCACGGGCGCTGGCTCGACAGTGTGCTGATGCAACGGCACCTGGGTCGGGGCGACACCGCCCCCCCGCCCGAGCGATAGCTCGCAAGGCGTCGCGTCGCGCACCTCCGGCCCCGATGTCGGCCCGGCGCTGCCGGAGGGGGCTGGCCAAGGGGGGCTGGCAATTCCGGCTTTCCTGCTGCTACTGCCATGGCACTCGTTGCCAGGCGGCGCGACACGGTTAGACCAGGGGAGACAAGCGATGACAGCAACCGAGATCGGCGTGGTCGAGGCCATCGCGCGCTATCCAGTGAAATCCATGCGGGCCGAACCTCTGCAATCCGCCGACATCCGCTGGATCGGACTGCACGGCGATCGCCAATACGCCTTCGTGCGCGCCGACAACCGCTCCCGCTTTCCCTGGCTGACCGGCCGAGCGGTGTCTGAGTTGGTGCTGTACAGGGCCCGTTATGACGACCCGGAGGACCCGCGCAATGCCGCCGTCCGAATCACCGCCCCGGACGGTGCCGACTTTGCGATCGACGACCCCGCTTTGCTCGACCGCCTCTCGCGCGCGGCGGGCGAACCGGTCAGCCTGATTCAGGTCGGACGCGGCTGTTTCGACCTGATG